>JAABUW010008383.1_pt1 | contig 12098 bp, 16 predicted proteins | sample 5560081 | NCBI WGS metagenome assembly JAABUW01 (sample SAMN10711882, study PRJNA513363) | rock metagenome | isolation source: Antarctica rocks | place: Antarctica: Victoria Land, Knobhead sud | reverse complement strand
AGTAGAGGTACTGGAAGGCATTGGCAGTCTTGATGCGCAGCTCCTGACGCTGCGCCACAGCCAATCTCCATGTCTCAAAGGCATCTGTCAACTGCCAGCCAGCCTTCCACCTGAAAGCCACACAGCCACCTGGATGCCTATGTCCTAGTCGCAATGCAGAAACAAGAAAAGCTTCCAAGTTGCTGCCATCAAGTCTCCAATGCGTTTGTCAGCTGGCGGCCAGCCTCTCCACTGGTGAGGAGCGGCTGATATCGACAGAAAGTACTATATGTCTCATTTCTTGCATCATATGGAGGTTTGAGGTGCCACATTGGCTTGTTTGTAAAGCTGATGCAGTCTGACCTGCTGATTGCATAGAAGAACTTGCGGCCAAGGGAGTCTTGCCGATCCAGGGTCTTCTGCATGATTGCTGCAACCTGCTTCTCAGCACGCTCCTCATCCACGTAATCCCTGAACAGGTAAGGTATATGTTGACATACATCTTGAGCTGGTCAGGTACAAGGCAAGGGGCATGACTGCCTGGCATGTGGCTGCACAACAATGCAATCCTGGTGCAGCATGGGTGCCAGTTCACACTTTTATAAGCAGTGTATGCCATCAAAGCAACAAAAAATGGCATGCACATGTAGCAGCACAACAACCACATTGCATTTGTTGCTCAAGAGCAATCAACCACAGCAACAGCTCAGGAACATACTCCCAGGCACCAAAGCATCGCCGCAAGGCTCCCCCCAGAACCCTCTTGCACAGCTGCTTGGCTCTGCTCAGCTGTGCACTCCACTCCTTCCAGGCGTTGAAAGCGGTGGCCAGGCCTTTGTTCCTAATCCTGTTGGCAATGGCTCTGCAGGCCTTGCTACGGTGGTGGAACTGCAGCCAGGACTCCCAGGCGGTGGCCACTGCTTGGTTCTGCAGCCTGGCCACAATGCGCAGCTGGATGCTGCCTGCTGCACTTACTTGCACTTGACGCGCCTGCAGTATAGCGACATAGGATGTGGTGGTGACCTTATGTGTAGCCGGGATCGGGGCAGCAATGCAAGGCTGAGCCCTACACCTCTGCTTGCATTGGGGCCTTACAGCAGCATACAGGGTCACAGCTTACATAAGAAACAGAGTTGATGCATACGGTAAGCTGGTTTTAGTGACATGCTGTTCCCTCAGAGTTCTGTACTCATCACCCATTTGTGAAAGTTGCATAGTGGTTTGATTGAAGAGCTCACCTGTATCATGTTGGTCCATGCATTCCATGCAGCCCTCACACGGCGGCTCAAGAAATTAGCCAGAATCTGCTGCCCTGTGCGCTTGAGGTGTGCTGCGTGCTGCAGAGCTAAGAAGCCCTTCTGCAATGCTGACATGCGCCAGTGCTCTGCAGCCTGCATCACAGTTGCATGTCACCTGGTCATCCTTACCAGTTGTCCTTATATCACACCAAGGCAGAATCTTGCGCCTCACTCATCAGTCAAGGCCTCACAGCATTTGGAAACATCATGGTGTTCCATGGGTGTTTTCCTCAATGTACAGCAACGGTCATGGCATGACACACATACAGAGCTGTGGCATAGCTTCTGTACCGCTAGTTGCAGAATCCCACATTGACTGCTTGTACTAGGTCATTGGGCAAAAAAGGTGTGCAACAGGGGCAGGGGTGGCGGCAAACCTGATGTTTCATCTGCTGCCATGTCACAAATTTGAGCCATGTCTGCCAACTGCCAGCCAGCTCCCTGTGCATGATGCCCTGCAGGCTGTGCAGCACCTTCTCTCTGTTCTCCTGTGAGCGCACCACGAACTGCCGCCAGGCATTCCATGCCGACGAGATTGCGCCTTGCTGGAAAAAGACAAGTGCTTTTAGCAGCTTTTGTCGGCTGTCTTGCTGCTCTGCGGCGCCGTCCCGCCAGGCGTTGAAGGCAGCTGCAGCAGTCATGTTCTGGAAGTGGCTGACAGCCCTGATCAGCTTGTCTGTCTGCTCCCGTTTGTTAGAAGCCACCTCGCGCCATGCATTCCATGCCGCCGCCAACGTGCCTTGCTGAAAGTAAGCAATAGCCTGAGCTATCCTGTCCTGGCGCTGTCTCTTTGCAGCAAGCCCATCCAACCATGCTTGCCAGGCAGCAGCCATAGTAGCGTGTTGGAAATAGCCTACTGCTTTGGCCAGCTTGTCCTGCAGAAGGTGCTTCTCTGCCATGGTCTGCTGCCAGGCATTCCATGCTGACGCCAAGAAAGCATGCTGGAAGAAAGCTGCTGCCTTTGCCAGCTTCAGCTGTTTCTGCTGCTGATGGTCAGCTGCCTCTTGCCAAGCTGAGAAGGCCAGGCGCAAACTCCTGCAGCAGCATGACAGTGTAATTGCACTTGTGAAATCAGGACAGATTCTATGCAGTATATGTAGACATTGGCAGACATTCACACATCCAAGTAGCATGCCCCTGACACCAAACCAACACCATTCCTGTGTACTTCTGAATCAGCAAGTTGTGCATCTGGTGCCAACTTAGCATGTCTCTGTTCATGACATGATCATCAACAAGTGCAGGGCTCATGACTCAATCCATAGCGGCCTCAGCAGGCAAATGCTGACCTGCTCATGAAGAACCCTGCTGCCTTGCGCACCGCCAGCTTCCTCTCCTGTGCATGTGCAGCTCCAGCCAACCATCCATAGAAAGCAGACCGCATGCTGCAGTGCACCCAGAACCCTGCTGCATGCTGCAGCTTCTCCTTCATCTGCTGCTGCTCTACTACAAATACCTTCCAAGCCGCAAAGGCTTCTGCGACTGCCCTGTTACTCCAGAAGCCCAGCGCCCTTGTGGCCTTATCAGCTGCTAAGGCCTTGTGGGAAGTGAAATCCACCCATGCTTTAAAAGCTTGTGCCAGGGTCCTGCCTCCCCAAAAGGCAAGAGCATGGCGCTTGCGCACCTGATTCGCAGCATTGTCCCTGAAGCAGACAAGCAAGGGCTGAGCAGATCCGCATGACAAAGCAGTGTGGTGCTCGCAACATATAACAGAGCTTAGCTTTGACTGGCAATTTCTGATTTGGAGCTTCGGGGCTGATCATATCCAGCTTGACAAAGCAGGGTGGTGTCCCCAAATCTTGTTAGGCCTAGGCTTTAACTGGCAACCTCTGATCGAGGTATGTTGCATACACAGAGGAGCCCCATGTTTGCGTGCAAGGCATGTGCAAGAGCTGGGGTGCTCGTTTCATGCTGTGCTAGGCACCAACAGTCACTTGAAGCATGTACACTCATCAATCAAAGGACATTTCTGACCTGAAGGCGTTGAATGCTGCAACCAAGCACTGCTGCGTCCAGAAAGTCAGGGCTCTCTGCTTGCGTGCCCGATTCCCTGCATCCTCCCTGCAAACAATGCAAAGCAAAGTCCTGTCTGCTCTTGCTACAACTGTCCAAACAGAGGGCCATTACAGTGTCAAAGCTAGTCCAAGCACAATTTTGTGGAATTGCAAGAAGATTGCACCAAATCCCAAACAAGAGATGGCTCACCTGAGTGCATTGAATGCTGCAATCAAACTTCTGTGAGTCCACAACTGTAGTGCACGCCGTTTCTGCGCCGACTTCTGAGCCGCATCTCTCATTGCATTGAATGCACTTGAAAGTTGCCGGTTCATCAGCTTGAGCAGACAGCTCTCCACCTGGAGAGCAATGTGACATCACAACAGAGGGGTAGATACAGCAACTCTGCATTTGCTCTGGTGCTGCTGATCTCAATGCATGCTGGTCTGCACATTTTGCTGAACTGCCTGCTGCTGCAACACTGCAACAGGCTGTAGTTCAGGTAACCACATGCACGGGCAACACATTGTTTAATACATCATATGTTTTGCAGCAAGCTTCTATGATATTTTCTGGGTATTTGTTGCGCGATGCATCAACCTGTCTTTGACCTGACAGCTTCTGGATGACAAAAGGGGCCATGTGCAAATGATGGTACAGAGATGCTGGGTGAGCAAACCTTGGCAGAGTGAGAGGTCTTGGTGACCACATGGTCCCTCCAGCAGTTGAATGCAGCCGAGATGGCTTTGTTCTGCCACTGAGCCATGGCTGTGCGCAGCTGCTCAGTCCTGCAAACAACACCATTGGTCAGCCTTGCAAGTGTCCCTGAAAGATTAATGACAAACACTCACCCTGCACAATCTGCTGAGTGCAGGGCTGCTAAGGACAAAGGGTCTGAAGTGAGGGATGCACATAGCAGCTTGTGTATTCTTTTGGGCATTGACATTAGACTGCCTCAACCATCGAGCACTTACAGAATGGTTGATAGGATATCATGCTATACGGCACGGCAGCAACCTGAGCTGCAAGCAAATGGCCGTTATACAGTGCATCAAAACCAGCGCTTCGTGTTGACACCAAAGAAGCATACCTAGAATGGCGTTCCTGGATCCAGTCCAGCCAGGTGTAGAAGGCAGAAGACATGTAGGAATGCTGCCAGCGTGTCACAGCCAGCACCAGGTTGTGACCATGCTGACGCATTTCTTGAGCAACCAGCCTCCAGCTATTGAATGCAGCCGACAAGCTCCGCTGCATCAAGTGTTGCATAGCCTGCAGCCCAACAGTAGTATTGAAGGCAGCTGCCGCGGCCAGTGGTGATGGCAGATAATAGTTGCTACTCCTCCTGGAGTAATCAGGTGCAAACAGCTAGCACATGTTTGTGCTCTCAGCACGCCCCCAACAGAATCTCAGAACAAAGTGATGGTGAGGATTAACAGCAGCGTGTTATGTTCACAGCAGCTGCTAATCCAATGACATTGAGGCATGCTCTCACACAGTCTGTCTGATCAATCAATGCATAATGCTGCAGGACTTGCAATGCTCTGATAGTGTTGGCACAGCAAACAAGAGATATGGGTGTCAGGTCCTGATGGGACTGCTTTGCTGTGTTCCCCACGCAATGAACAAGCTTACTGCCTGGGCCTTGGTGATCCTGAGCACCCTGGTATAATACGTGGCTTCCCATTTCATCTTAGTTTCTCTCTTGCTTTTGTAGCTCGGTGACATTGACAACAGTTGTCTCATTAGCACAGGTTCTCAAGACCATGAAACAACTCGAAGTGCCCAGCTGCAGATCTGTAAAAGCATAAGCTCACCGCCTTGGCCTTGTGTTGCTTGGTGGCATTGGCTCGGAATGCATCAAAGGCAATGGTCAAGTCCTTGAGGCGCCATCTCTGCAAGCACTCTGCCAGCCTCTGCTGCACCTCCCTCTCGTGTGCCAGGCTGTCCTGCCACTCGTAGAAGGCTTCTGCCAGGGTCTGCACACACATGCACTAACATGTGATACATCTGGTCATATCTGCTCACAGAACAGAGTATACGATGACACTGCACATGCATGTCAGGTAGGTGATGATGCGCATCTTGCTTGATGTTGGTCCAAAGCATCAGCAGAGAACGTCTGTGCAGCAACTGCCAGTCAAAAGCAAGCGGGCAGGCCATGCTTGCAGCTGTGTTCCTGACACATTATGCAGTCATGCCACAGACTATGAGCGTAACAGACAAAGGCAGAGGCTTACTCTGTTACTGATCCTGGCCAGGCAGCCCAGAATCTTGGCCTTCTGTTGAGCCCTGTCTGCGGCGACTTGTTGCCAAGCAGCAAAGGCAGAGCAGAGGCTGCGGTGCAGGAGGCGCATCACACTGCCTTGCACCTTGCTCCTGTTCTGCTGTGATGACCGGGTGTGGTCAAGCCAGGCAGTGAAGGCGCTTGCCTCTGTCATCGAGCTCCACCTCTGCATAGTGGCAATGGCATACTTAGGGAATAACGAGTTAAATAATGACGATATCAACAATAATGAAAGCGTGTTCTTAGCCAGCAGGCATCACTTTTGCATTTCCAGGGTGATGTCAGGTTGGCATGCTGGTGGTCACAGAAACATAGGATGACTGCCCTCTAGCTGCCTTGAGCTGTGTCCACAGCTGTACTTCAGGTAGCATGTGTGACTTGGTGCCATATGGGGATGAATGCATAAAAAGGATTCACGCCATCTGCATGGCCCTTGCATGCATTTGAGATGTGCCCAGCAGCTTGGGCCTGTGTGTGCATGAGACACACCCAAGTGTGTGTTCAACAGTTGACTCCCATGCTGCGTTTGAGGCATCATGCCAGTATGCAGCTTCATTTTACAATTGCAGCATGAGTGTGACTTTCCAACAAGTCAAGCAGAGTACCAGCAGCAGAGCAGGCAGCAGGCACAACAGCACGTCTGCATGTTGTAAGCGAGAGCACCTGCACTGCCAGCTGCAGCTTTGTGCCATACTCCTGTCGCTCTTGGGCCCAAGCCAGCCATTGGTTGAAAGCCTTGCGCAGAGTTATGTCGCTGAAGAAAGACAGAGCGACTCGCGCCGCCTTGTTTTCCTCAACGGTTCCCTGCCACTGCCTCCAGCACTGCAGTGTGCATGCACAAATGCAGCTTGTACATGACAAGCAACATAGCTTGTTCAAGGCAGGAAGAAACGCACTATATACAGTAAGCAAGGAGTCAAGCAGTAGATAATGTCAGAAAGTGATGCCACACTAGCTTTGGTTTGAACATTCAGGACCGATTTTGCACTCCTATACAAAACTGCAGATACAAACATCATTGCAATGTAACACACACTTTGTGTGCCAGGATGCTTTGAAGTCTGTTTGCCAGTGAAGGCTTGTCAAGCTGCTTGTGACCCACATTGGGCTTCTGAGTGACAGCTCAAAAGAGCGCTGATGCAAGCTGCCTGCAGACAAACTGCCTGACTCACCTGCGCTACTTCCCGGCTGCTCCAGAAGGCCACTGCGTGAGCCTGTGAGGCGCGCTTGTCTTTCAGCTGCTGTGCTGCGAGTACCCAGCCGTTGAAAGCACGTGTGAGGGTGATGTTGGTCCAGACAGCCATCATCGCCCTCATGCACCCCTGCAAGCACTAGTATGTAAACACAGTGAAGACTGGATGTTTGCTTGATTGTTTATGCCTGCGCAAGTCAATCAATGTTCTAAGGCTGTTATGCCATACTTTTGCTCTCCGCAGTATACTAAGGCCAAGCAGCCCAAGAAATATGGTTGGCTTGTAGCTGCCACGACAGTGGCTGTTGTGAGTGCATCAGCCAAAGAATTTGGCATCATGGAAAAATGAGCAACACACAGTACACACATTTGCGCTGTGGCTGATGTGGATACACACAGTCTAAGCAATGCGATTGACCTAAGCAGCCTAAGCACTCCTACAGACAGCTGCTCTGGTTTTGCAAGCCAGTGGGGTCAGGGGCGGCCTTGGATGAGGCTGCCCTGTCAGTATGTAGAAGAGCTGCGACCTCGCTGCACCTTCTCTCGACACTGTCATGCGTGCAAGCAAGCCAAGCATCTTCCAATGAGGGACTGTTCAACTCAGCCAGGTTCCCAGCGGCTGTCACTTGCTCCAGCCAGTTTGGACACCACAGATTCTGTTGCAATGCATTGTGGAGAAACAGGACACCAGGGCGATACAGGACTGCAACACAGTGGTGGCAAGCCAGGTATTGCCAGACTCCAAGTCTTCTACCTTGATGCGCTTGCTCTCAACAGTGTACTCTCGCCACGCTGCCCAAGCATCCTCCATGAGGGGCTGCTCCCACTTGCGAGCCAGGGCAATGAGGGTTCCAAAGAGCTGCGCCCTGCGGCCCTTGTACTCCTTCCACCGCTGGAACACTTTGGCCAGGGCGGCCTGCTGCCAATGCAGCAGACTCAGACGCACAGCTCGCTGATGCAGCACATTGAGCCTGCATGTCCAGTGGGTCTCTTCAGTTCTTGATGGGCAGTCTGCTTGTCTGCTTGACAGACAGACAGAGGGTGTGCTTGCCTGAAGAAGTGGCATGAGGTACCCAACTGGTGAATTGCCTTGAGGTATACACAGCCATGAAACAGCAGCTGTCAGGCAGACGTCACCTCTGATGGTTGCTGCCAAGGCTGAGACATACAGCTTTAGATGATCAAATCTAGAACAAATTCATGGATACAGGTGCTGGCAAAGCACGCATATTTATCATCAATGGCAAATCATGCTGTGGCTCTGTTATCACAGAAAGGGTGTGCATGACAGGCCCATCTCGGTCAGAGAATTGGGACTTAGAGATCCCATGCAGTCTGAATTTCTCCCGTGCAAAGATGCAAAACTCCTTAGCATGTCATTCCAGCAAGGAGCAAAATGCATCATCTTGCTTGCGCTATGCAAGTACTGATATCCACCTGAACTGGTGAAAGGCAGCAGCCAGTTCTCTGTGGGTCCAGAAGGTAACAGCTGCTGCAAGCTGTTCCCGCTTCTCTTGTCTCAGCTCACAGAACTCCAGCCAGCCGCTCCAAGCACCCATTATTGTCCTGTTCCTCAGGCGTGACACAGCCCCTGCGGCCATGAACACCAGCCAATTTGTTGCCATAGACAACATGTGCGCCTGTGTTTTTCTTGCTGAACAAAAGCAAGGATGTCAGGATTTAGGATTGCAAGCTGACTTGGTCGGTGGTGATAGACTGTTCTGTGGGGCAGCATTGGAGCTGGGTATGTGTGTGAAGGCTTGGCGTGGTTGGAGTGAGCCGGGATGCTGCAGCATTGCCAACCCTGGGCTTAACAAGTGCATAGCAAGATAGGTGCATCTATGCATATCAACAGGGGAATTGAGGCTCTTGCATCAGGGGAAGTCCAAAGCCTGTCTGAGCCAGGATGAAGCAATGCACTGAACTCATTGTTCTAGGTGATGGTTTCAGGCATGTAGCTTTGCCTTACATTGCGGTCAAGGTCTGACAGCACAGCAAGCCCAATGTCGGGAGCTGCAAGCATCATACCTTCTGAAAGATAACATATTATCATGAGTGTTATGATCATGATCATGATTGTTACCATTCATACTACTTTTAACTAATTGCAGTACATGAAGTGTTTTATGCTGACTCACCTGAGATGATAGGCCTGGAGTAAGCCCTGAAATGCGCACACTCCTTCCATGCGTTGAACACCTTGGCAACTGTTCCATGCAGCCAGTGCCCCACAGCATGCTCCAGCTTTGCAGCTCCCATCAAGGCCTCTTCAGAGGCAGCCCGCCAAGTCAGGAAGCAGATGGCCAAACACTGGTTCAGGAAATGCAACGCTGCCTTCTGCATTCGCAGGTGCTTGTCCCGCAGCTCGCATGCAGCCTCCCGCCACCCCTGGAACGCTGCTGACAGCCTGCTGTTTAGTAACCTTTGCAGGCACATGGCGGCCTTGCCGGCGCCCTCCTTCTTCCTCTGCACCACCTCCTGCCACTGCCGGAAGGCTGCGGCCTGAGTTCTGTTCAGGAAGTGCTGAAGAGCCCTGGCGATGATCTCGCGCCGCTGTGCGGCGTACAGCGTGTGTTCTTGCCATGCCTGCCAGGTGCTGATCAGCGTGGCTTTGCCCCAGTGGGCTAGGGCGACCTGTAAGTGCTGAAGGGTCCTTTGGCGGTCTGCCACAAAGAAGCACCAGGCGTCAAAGGCTTCAGCCAAGGAGCGGTGGGTCAGGCGAGCTGCACAGCCAGATACAGGTTTTCAAAAGGCTTTGGTGCACACATGAGGAACGATTTGCTTCGGATCTGATAGGATTGTGCCTTTGACAGCGGACAGAGATGTGTGATGCAGCTGCAGGATGATTTGCAAAACGCTATTTCAAAGCATGCAAACACCTGACTGAAGGCCTGTGCAGAACAGCGATCCTGTCTTGGTGCTAGATATGTTGCATGCATGCATGCATAGATTACAGTGCATGCGTGCAACATCTGCACTGGCTGTTTGTGCAGCAAGCACACATAGACTGCACTGTTGCTGACCTACTGCTCCAGTGAGGCGCAGCCTGAGCTCCTGCTGGTAGATGGCAGACTCCTTCCACTGTTGCCAGGCGCTTGCAAGAGCCCTGTTCTGCCATAGGGCTGCAGCCCTTGCAGCTTTGGCGTGGCCCTGCTGCCAGCTGGCGTGCCTGTCCTTCCAGGTGGTGAAGGCTCTGCGCAGCATGCTGCCTCCCCAAGAGCTCACAGCTGCTGCCATCTTGTCTGACTTGGCCTGTGCTGAAGCCACCTTATCCTGCAGTACATGCAACTGCATTGGGGACTTTGTTCAAGGCTTTGTAGGGTTACGCAATAGGAGTTACATTGAAACCGTTTCAGACTTGAACCAGGTTTCCTTGAAATTCGCAAAAGAGTAGACTTAAGCTGCACATGAACCTGTGTATACATACGGCTGAAATTGTGTGCACACCTTTGAGCATCATATCCAACAGCAAGTGAGACTTCATTCAAAGCTTTCAGCAGCATATGCAAAAGCAGCTGGGGCTTGGTACACACCTTGGATCAGCATATGCAACAGCAGCTGAGGTGTTATTCACAGCTTGTAGCAGCATACGCAACAGCAGCTTTGACCTCATTCAAGGCTTTTTAAGCAGCATTCCAGCTGCAGAGGCAGAGCACAAAAGGTACAGTCAACTCCTTCCTTGATTCACCTTCCAGGCCTGCCAGGCAAGAGTGAGGCGTCTGTTGACAAAGAGGTTGAGGGCAGAGCCCAGCTTGGCCTTGAGGTGGTGGCGCTGATCCACCACTGCCAGCCACCCCCGCCAGGCTGCTGCCAGCTTCACATTGCACATGACGCGGCCCGCCTTCGCCAGCGCTTCTGCCTCCTGCTGCTGCTCCTGCAACACCATCAGACTGGTTGTTGAAGACTGTTGGTGGGCGTCAACAGGCAGAGCAGGAACAGGCAGCTGCCAACTTTAAATGAAAAACCAAGTTCCCAGCCTATTTTTTGGTGTTGTGAGAGTAACACACTGAGAATCCAAGTGCATCTTGTTGTCAAATTCAGACAGCTTGACCAGACAACGAGCATGCCCAGTCACCATGCCAGGGGTTTGATCAAAGACACGAGAAAAAGTTGTGTTGCCTCCTGCTGCTGTGTCTGCATGTCACCAGCTGGTTTTCAGCATCAACTGACTTTCAGCATGGAGTGGCATCTCCATCAGCACAGCACACACACGCAGAGGCCTGCTCAGTCTGTACAGCCAGCTGGCTTGATGCGGTACAAGCATGTAGCCTTTGTGATGATGGTGGTGTTGCTGGCTGCTGCCTAAGCTCTAGATCAGGAGTACCCGTTTGTCTTGCAGCAATGAAATCTGCAATTGCAAGCGAGTGACAATGACCAAGACCCAGCAGCCACGACACAAATGACAACGTTGTCAATGCATGAGCAAAGCGTCATTTCCTGCTGCCACTGCACTTGTGGATTGAGGCTGGTTTGGTCCAAAACACACTGAAAGGTATGCGCCGTGTGCATGTACAATTTGCACCAAGAAATGGCCCCAGTGTTGCTGGAGCCTTGTACGCTCTGCAGCTGGGCTATGTCCCACCTCAACAGTCTGAAGCCACTGGGCAAAGGCGCCAGCCAGGGCTCTGTTGTTCCAGTAGCACAGGGCTCTCTGCACCTGCTGCCTCTTGTCTGCAGCACTGGCCACGTTCTCTTGGAAGGCCTCCAGGGCAGCAGCCAGAAGCTTGTTGCGCCACTTGGCTAGCACAGGAGCCACCTTGGCTTGCACCTCCTGCCAAGTGTGAAAGACGCTGTCAGTATCATGAGAGTCATAACAAGGGATGCATTCAGAATAACGCTGGTTTGACTGTGCAGTTATGTACCACAAAGTCCTTGGCTTGCAGCTCCTGCTGGATGTGAGACACACTGTAAGGGATGCTGCCGGAAACGCTGATGTGACTGTGCAATCATGTACTAAAAAGACCAGGGGACTGCTTTGCGATGAAGGAGACATAGCAGCAAGCATCTGGGGTGTGACATGAGTGATGTAAAGATGCTTGTGGATGTTTGTGGCGCGCTTGCGTTCAGCATGCACACCAGACAATGTGCTGGCCTAGCATCACAGTGATCTGCAACTCCTTGCCACAGAAAGACATGTGAAAGACAACGTCCTTGTGCTGCTTCAAATGGACTATAATGATCAACCCTTCCTGGCAATTGGTACAATCATAGTAGCAAAGAAAGTCGATTGCATGCTCTGGCTAACCTACATGCAATCCACTGACTACTGTCCGCTGTTCCTATACTTCTCTGATAGCACTTTGTATCAAATCTGCTGCTTGCAGATGCCAAACACTATCATTATGTGAGG
>JAABUW010008379.1_pt1 | contig 12100 bp, 7 predicted proteins | sample 5560081 | NCBI WGS metagenome assembly JAABUW01 (sample SAMN10711882, study PRJNA513363) | rock metagenome | isolation source: Antarctica rocks | place: Antarctica: Victoria Land, Knobhead sud | reverse complement strand
CAATATGTCTGCTCAGTCATGACATGTCAGCTTGGCAGCAGTCTGTCAGCTCAGTCAGTCAGCTCAGCTGCAACATGGCAGTTCAGCTGCGGTATGTCAGCTCAGCTCAGCTGCTATCTGAAGGCTCGTTGCAACTCCTCAAGTCGGCTGTCAACTTAGCTGCGACCTGTCAGCTCAGATAAAATTTGTCATCTCACCTGCAACAGGCTGGCTGAGCCGTAGCCTGTCTCCTCTTTTGTGCTCCGTCTGTTTGGTTGCAGTCTGTCAGCTCAGCTGCAATATGTCATGTTCGCATCGTAGCGCAGAATCGCAAGAGCACAACCCAGACCCAGGTCCAGACCCGGGTCTGACCCGGGTCAGACCTGGACCAGATTCAAACCTTCCATGACAGCTAGCTTGAACGAAGATCTGGAGAAGCAATTGTACCATGACTTGACACAGGGTCGAGAAGACATAGAGGACGTCACAAACGACCCCAACAGACAGCCGCAGCAAGACATGGTAGAGTTTCTCAAAGAGGCAGAAGATGCCATCAGGAGCTTTTATGCTACACAGGCAGGTGCATGTCGATTCACTACTCAGATCAATTACAGACAAAGTGGATATGGGATATATAGCAAGAGAAACAAGCCCATACTGGCCCTTAATCAGCAGCAAAATATTTCATATTAAAAATGAATATTCAATATATTTTCTTTCCACAAAAAAGGGTGGTTGAAAACCCTCAACATGCAACAACAGAATGGTCTCAACTAGAAACATGACAACTTGCTGATTATTAAATAATTGAATGTCTGGCAATATGGCAGGTGCATGATGATGCACTGCTCAAGTCAAGTGGAAACACTGTGGATATTGGATATGCCGCAAGAGAAATGAAACCAGGTCCACCTAGCCTTTGGTATAGGCTGTTGGTTGTCAGTCTTTGACACTACAGGTCACAGGTTCATGCCTCAGTGGTAACATGCTGATTTTTCCAGGCTTCTGTGTCGGGTAATAGGGAGTGGACTTTCTGTCCTCGCCAACGCGTCTATGGCACTTGCCCTATCAGCGTACGCCCCCTTGGGTGCGACTTAGTGTCTAGTGTTAGTAAATTTAGGCGCGCAGAACTAGGTATAGACACACCTAGTAGGTACCTAGCAGAAACGGCCAGAACACCTGTAATTATTATTATTATTATTAAATGAAGCCAGACTGGCCCTTGATGAGGCACAACATCTTACACGTCAACTGGATGTCATAATTGAACATCCAGTTTACGTTTTCCCCAAGAAATGTTGGTTGAAAACCCTCAACTTGCAACAGATAAGTGGTCAAGTCAGAAATATGGCAAACATAACCAGGTCTGACCCAGATCAGACCCGGGTCAGACCTGGAGCAGATTGAAACCTATGACAGCTAGCTTGAACGAAAAAATGCCAAGCTACCCTTATCAAGCCCTTCCTGCGCCATCAATGGCAACTGACAACTGTGGGAAACACCGCTGCTCAATAATCGACTGGAATTCACGTTTGAAGAGATGCCCCACAGACAGCAAGACATGGTAGAGTTTCTCACAGAGGCAGAAGACGCCATCAGGAGCTTTCATGCCACACAGACAGGTGCGTGTTGATTCACTGCTCAGATCAATGACAGACACAGTGGATATTGGATACGTTGCAAGATAAACAAGCCCATAATGGCCCTTAATCAGCGGCAAAATATTTAATATCCAAAATGAATATCCAACCTATTTTCTTTTCACAAAAAAGGTTGGTTGAAAACCCTCGACATGCAAGGACAGAATGGTCTCAACTAGAAACGTGACAACTTGCGGAATATTGAATAACTGAATGTCTGGCAAAACGTGTCTCACGTACAATGCTGGCAATGCATGATATCATCGATGATTCACTGCTCAAATCAAGCGAAATCACTGTGGATATTGGATATGCCGCAAGAGAAACGAAGCCAGACTGGCCCTTGTTCAGGCACAAAATGTTACATGTCATAATTGAATATCCAGTGTATTTTTCCCCCCAAAAAAAGTCGGTTGAAAACCCTCAACTTGCAACAGCTAAATGGTTAAATCAGAAACATGGCAAACCTTTGAATAGTGAATAATTAAATATCTAGCGAAAGGTGTCTACATGCAATGCTGGCAGGTGCATGATGATTCGCTAGTCAGAACGGTGACACCAACAGTGGAGTATAGATATGCAATAAAGCAAATAACCCCATGATAGCCTTTCAACAGGCTCCACATCACTAACAAGAAATGGATATCCAGAAACTTTTTATCTTTATATTTGAGCTGGTTGACAGATCCTGAACACACAGCAATCAATTCCAGTGCTCTCTAGGAGAGCCTTGGCAAGGAAATTCAAGATTGAATATTTGGCACATGACATATACACAGATCACTCAAGATAACAGGCTCTACATGCACACTACCCATGCATGCAACCCAGTTCGTTGCATCACCTGAACTCGAGTGCAGTGACAGCAGCACACACAGCATCCCTGTTCTCTACTAGATTTGGGCGTTGCCTTCTGTACATCTCCTCATACCATTCTGGATGATTGCTCTTCCAGCATGGCCGCAAGACATGGTTCACATAGCCTTTGAGGTGTCCTGACTGTCGTTTTGGGAGCTTTGATGGCACAACTTCTGCGAGTCCCTCGACAATGTCTGCAGCTTCATCCAGCAAGACAGGTAAGATATCATCCTTAGGCCAAGGAACCCACACAAGAACACCACAACAGCGTTGCACAATGTCAAATTTGCTGGCACTGTGTTGGCAAAGGGTGATGTTCTGACTCTGTGCAAGTGCAGGATTGAAGTGCAAATATTGTATAGCGGCAACAGCCACATTCAAGGGGTCTGAGTCAGCAAATCCAAGTTGTTTGAGGTGGTACTTACTCAACTTCTGTAGCTGCTGCAAAGCCGCATCCACAGATCTTGTGCAATCAGCTGAAAGACGTGTATTGAATGGCAACAGATCACTGGCTAAGCAAGCATGCTTTCTCAGCCCAGAGCCATTCACTGCAAAATTCTTTGACAATGAGCACAATGCTCCACCTCCTTGCGCTTGCATCCCCCTGATTTCTTGACATGCCTGTTGTAGTGTCCGATCTGCTTTGTGCAGTAGCCACATTTGGGACAAGTGAGCTTTTGAACCATATCATACTACTAAGACGTGAACTTTATGTTCCTTTTGAGACCAACAGGGATGTCATTGTGACTGCCCAGAAAAGCAAGCAAACACCTGTGTCTGCAAGGCAAGGGTGCTCCACTCATGCTCAGCAGCATACTTGAGGCGGTCATGTGTGTTCTTCACTGCATGTTGCAATGGTTGTAGCCTCCACTCACGCTCCCGCCATTCCAGCATGTAGTATTGCAATGTCCATAATTGTGGCTGAATTTGTCTGCCCCCTGTGATGGACTTGTTGAGTCGCTTGACAGCAGCCAGACGTCTCTTCTCCCAGTCATCCTCTTGATTGCGACTGTGTCTCCTGTACTGCATTCCAGACATTGTAGTTACCAGAAGAGAAAAATAGGCAACAATTGCAACGACATCGCTCGCTTGTCATGTCAAGGTACTGTATGCCGTGAAAAGCAATAGTGTGTCATCAGCCCAGTCAGTATTGGGGGCACATACCTGAAGCGGATTCGCTTGTCAGATGAGTGGACAAGATGGCATAATCAATGTGAGATGCATCATTGTAATGCATAGTGTGCTCTTCAAAGCTAGAAGGCAAAATGAACAAGACAAACTTGTACAGATGAAATGAGTGTGATATACAACTCTCATTTAATACTGGGTTTACTGGGTCACAAATCAAAAAGCAGATGCAGCAGGAATCCCCCTGACTGATTGACACATATGATGCACTGGCCATGTCTGTCATGAGTATCCTTACAAGCGCTACAAGAAGAACACAAGCACCATATGCCTGAGACAAAAATGTGACCACCAAGTAGACGCATGCACTACTTCAAGGTACTGTGTGCATGAGGCACAGCATACAGTACAGTATATCTTCATATAATTGCTTCAGCTAAATGCAACACAAGTGTGGGCAATGATAATTACCAGAGACTAGAGACTGATACAGACAGCACATTGGCTACTGGAGCATCATTGAAGCTGCCTTGGTCTTTGGCCAAGCAAAGTTGGCAAACCAGCCTTGCAGTCAAACATCAAACTGCCGCTAACCCTTGTGTCTGATGTTGCTTGCTCATGTACGAGATTTGAGTAACGATTTTGCAGTATGAGGTTGCTTGCTCATGTTGTGTGCATGTAACCAGTGTTGATGTTATGATTATCATTCTTATTAATACTACTGCTCAAGTGTTTGTGACTGTCCAAGGGTTCATACTCTGCAAAGACTGGTGTTGTAGCCATTGCAAGACAGGTACACAACCTGTGTAGGCATGATCAACCTACTGCATTTGAGTTGCAATGGCCATGAGACTTTTGATCAATTGTCCTTTTGTGTCCGAGCTTAAGGGTGTGACTTTTGCATGCTTCTTAGTGGACATCTCTGCTCATTTCTCAAGGGATGGTTGTATACACCTTGCAATATCATGGTGTTGCTCAAGCTGGGTACGCATGTGGTTGCTTGGACAGGGCGTGTCATTCAATGCACAGTGACAGCATGCACCCTGCTTTGATTAGTGGCTATAAGGAATACAGCCGACAGTTTTGGAGGTAGTATGTTGTTCAAGCTTGGCAGAGGGTCTACACGACTAACAGAGTGCAGCTGAGCTGACAACTTGCACCTGAGCTGACAGCTGAGTTGACAAGTTGCAGCTAAGCTGACAGCTGAGTTGACAAATTGCAGCTGAGCTGACAGCTGAGTTCACAAGTTGCCAGCTGAGCTGACAGCTGAGTTGACAATTTGCAGCTGAGCTGACACACTGCACGTGAGCTGAGAATTGAGTTGACAACTTGAAATTGAGCTGAGCTGACAAATTGCAGCTGAGCTGCCAGACTGCAGCCAAGCAGACACTCTGCGTTTGAAATAAGCTGACATACTCCACCTGGAGCTGACAGACTACAGAGGAGCTGGTTGTATACAGATTGGCTGACAGACTGCACTCGAGTTGACAGAGTGCAGCTGAGCTGACAGTTTGCAGTTGAGCTGACAGATCGTGCTTGATTGAAAGGGTTGCAGCCCAGCTGAGAGTCTGCATTTGAGCTGAGCTGACACATTGCAGCCAGAGCTGACAGATCACAGATGAGCTGATTGTACACAACCAAGCTGACAGATTGCACTTGAGTGGACAGATTGTAGCTGAGCGAAAGGATTGCAGCAGAGCTAGCATAGTTGAGGTGAGCTGACACCACTACAGCTGACAGGTCGCAGCACAGTTGACAGGCTGCAGCTGGATCAGTTATCCCTTAAGGAATTTCAGCTCTGGTGCACTGACTTCAAAATGCTGGCTGTTGAAGGTAAGCAAGAGCTGCTTCAGCAACCTTGCATCTCCATGGAAATGTAGCCCAGCACAGCTAAGACGTCCATGTCATACAGTCCGCTCTGTCATGACAGGCTCTCTCATTGTTGGCAAATCCTGCATATGTCCGACATGATGCAGCTTAGATGACAAGTTTCATCTGCGCTGACAGGGTGCAGCTGAGCTGACATGTTGCAGCTGAGCTGACATGTTGCAGCTGAGCTGACAGCAAACTGGACAAGTGGCAGCTGAGCTGACAGATTGCATCTGAGCCAACATATGCCAGTTGAGCTGACAGATTGCATCTGAGCTAACATATGACAGTTGAGCTGACTGCAGCCGAGCGGACAGAGAGTAAAAATGAGGAGACAGACTACAGCTCAGCCAACATGATGCAATTGAGATGCCAGGTTTCATCTGAGCTGACTGGGTGCAGCTGAGCTGACATGTTGCAGCTGAGCTGACAGGGTGCAGCCAAGATTGACAGATCATGACTGAGCAGACAGCTTGCAGCTGAGATGACAGATTGCAAACCAGCTGGCACTTGGCAGCTGAGTTGACTTGTTGCAGCTGGTCTGATAGGTGCAGCTGAGCTGACTTAAATAGTTCAAATGTAATTCAATTTAATTCCAAAAAACAAGCAATTCGAATGTTACAGAAAATGACCACAACAGCTGCTAGTGCTTGTCATATATGCTGAGAACACAGATTGTTGGTACAGCAATTGCACCGTTTGAGATGATGTCAAACAAACCAACATGGTTCCTGCTTTTGATTGGTCACATATGCACATGCAGCCTTGATCTACTTGCTTGACCATATGCAGCAAAGTGTCAAAGCATCAAATCCCCATGTGGTGCTTGCATTGATGCTATGCGCATTTGAGCGAATCTTTACAATTGTGGACATGCAGTGTAGCTCCATTGCATATCAAACACAACATCTGCTTGTGTCATTAAGTGCAGCATTGATGGATGAGCTGGGCTGCGCAGCATGTTATTCGTGTCCCCAATATATGGTTTGCAAGCATATTCTCATTAGATCACACATTGTCTTGGTGTCCATCACGCAATGCAGACCATGCTGTACGCATCTTGATGCTTGTCCACCAGGTTGGACGAACACCAAGTGCATGTGAAATAACTATTACAATATTTATGAATGTTTCCAAAGTTGCTCAATCCCAAAGCAACTTTGAAAAATCTCAGCAACATATGTTAGACAATCGGAATTTTTTAAATATTGAGTTTAAATAGTTGTGTTTTCCCAGATCCCATAACCTGATCACACCATTAGCTTCCACAATGCCTTACCGGGGTGAAGCAGCAACATAGACACAAGTGTGGTAGGGCCAGGCCTTGGCTAGGTTTGCTTTGTGTACATGTGCATGAAACACCCAAATAGAATTGTATTGTGTGCATTGTCATGTCGTGCTGTTGCTATCAATCATGACCTCAAAGTATTGGTGAGAACAGCACAAGTGGTACACCAACTGCTTCTGAGCATATCGGTGTAGCAGACAACAAGGGCTCTTCTGACAAGTGACATCAACAAGATGCCAGAATCTTCAGCTGGTGTCCACTTTGTCTTTGCGATGTAAGAGTGGTGAATGCAGACAACGCAAGCACCTGCTCTACAGCTGCACACGCCATGCAGGAAAGCAATGCATCATGTCAAATGATGACCAGCACTCCTTACCATGTCCTCATGAATAGAGCACCACAACATATTTTTGTCAATCACATGATACGATCTAGACTAATTGCAAGCTATGGAGCATTGGTTGTCAACACGCCATGCGATAAGCTTGGGCCAAATTGTTTGTGCAAAGTAAGCAAAGCTTCCTTCGTGATCTTACGTGACACAACAAGCAACAAGCTAAAATTTTGGGTAGGTAAGCAATGCTTCAATTCTTATCAGCCATTGCAACCAGTGAGCTGCCCATACTCACTAAATGGGCCCTCATTTTAGCAGCAGCCAGCAAAACCTGTGCTTCTGCTTTGTTGCGCAAGCCTCATCTATGTCTGAATTCCTGTGAATCACTAGGCAGGCATTCAAGACAATCAACTTCACAATCATAGCAAACATTCTCAGCCGGTGATTCCCATTCAACATGGAGCGCTAGCAAGACTGTCATGAATAGAATCGTAATGCTGCATGTTGAAATCACATGCAGACACGTAAAATGTATGCTAGGTCCAAGGTGTTTGATCATGGTGAGCCTTGGAGATTGAGATCAAGAAGCGGCAAGAGACAAACTATGCAAGGCGAGTCAGTACACTGCAGACTACCAGATATCGAAAAAGATGCAAAGCGGATGAATAGGATGCTCAACCTGCACCTTGCCTAGGCATGATGACTTGGCTAAGTGATTCCTGAAAACGCAGGCCCTGGAGGCGTTCCCGGTGATAAAAATGTTCGTATTGTCAAGCAGATGATGTGTAAAGTCCAGCAACATCAGCACCTGCACACATACTAGACTGCTGAGGATATGCTCCAGCTTGACTGCATGCTGTCTGTATTAAAAGTTTGCAACATCGTACCTAGCTAAGCTTTGATCATGCACATCCTTGCATATGGAAAACGCTTGACGATTTTGCGGGACAGCCTGTGACCACCTTGACCAAGGTGAGATTGAAGAGCCTCTAGGCTGGAATGAAAGTGACCATCCTTGAGTGACAAGAATACATTGGCCTGGACGAAGCGCTTGATAGCTTTGCGACTATGGTTGTGCTCCTGGTGTACATGCTGCAACGCAGCGTCCACCTCTTTCAACACCGAGTCAACCTTTCGAACAACCAAACCACAAGCCTTCAGTCTCAGCGGCAGCAGAGCTTCCTCGACAGCTGGACCTATGTCCATACTGAGGCCTTCGAGGACAGAGAAACTAGAAGCTTCGCTTCTGCTCGTAAACGTGTGTATCCCAGCTGTTGGCGCGGTGCAAGCTGTGGGCAACAAGCGGCGACACGTGTATAAGCCTGCTCATGATCGAGCAAGCTTCAGGCGGTCCTTCGCTTGTATCTCTTGCGCTCGCGGGTGGACACCGAAACCTACCGGCTCCACTGGAAGTTCCACCGTGCCTTCACAGCTGCTATTGCGCGACCCCTACATCCCCATCAAATTGCCAGATTCCGTATAACGTCTTTTTCAAGGGTACCAGGTTTCTCTGGCAGATGTGATCAGACTTCTTCTTCTTCTTCTTCTTGGCTGGCAAAAGCATTGCAATCTCTCTCCTCTCTCTTCGTGGCTAACATCGACAGCGTTTGCAGCATGTTGGCCCATTGGACACGTCATAGTGCTAGCTGTGTGAGTGATATTGAAAGGTCTGGTCAACGTTCAGCATGGAATTAAGACGCGGTGTCTGCAAGTCAAAACACGCACATTTGGGCGCAATTCGATCCCAACAAGCTGGGTTGGTCTGCGCAGCACTTACAAATCATTGCTCAAACTTGAGGGTAACGCAAAGAGCTCCTTTTACACTGCATTGTGAGAATGGCTGGTGAAGATGGATTCCGCTGCTATGACTTGCCATGAAGAGTTTACACTGGATTACTTGCAGCAGGCTTTTACACTGCCATACCTTACTGTATGCTCTTTTATAAAGACCTGTTGGATGAGGTGATTGCCAGAAAGTCACAGGATCTCTTTGGTGCAATCTGTGTGGAAAGCTTTGTCCAAGATCAGCTATGTAAATGTCTGTCGTCGTGTGGCAGCGAAAAAATGCTATCAACGATCGTTTGATGTCACTGACAAGCAGGGAGCTTCAGAGAGGTGTTCCATCTCCTTATGGTGACGTAAAACCCTGATCATAAGTGCTTCATGCAAAGCAGTCTCAGCAATGGGGCCAGAATAGGTCAGTATTGCAACTTTCTGTGTACATTTCGCAAATGCAAACCACACTATGCTATGCCTGTCTGGATTTGCACAGCACCTGATGGCAATCCTTTAAGAGATGGTTTCAAAGCTACCAGTCTGTATGCAGACGAGGTGCAGCCATGAATAACGCTTCTCTGTCAGCTGCTTGCAGACCAAGACCAGTGTACAACTCTGCAACGCATAGAATACAATGCCCTGAATGAGCTCAAAAGGCAAAACATTGCAGAAGAGGACACAGGGATGAATTAGTCAATTTCTACAGCACCACAACAAATGTCTCTGGCAGAAATATACGAAAGCTAGATAAGCTTGATGCATTGCCCCCGTAGGACCACCTAGCCTACGGTATAAGCGACTTGCCTCACAAGCAGTCGGTCGGCAGTTCGGTTCCAGGTTTCTCGGAATTTGGTCTTTGGATTGACGTCGGGTTAAGTAGGTACGGGTTCGTCCCGGATTGATTATGCTGCGCGGTGCTGGCCACATCGTCGGCACACCTTCAGGTGAATAACCAAGCGGTAGGCGCTCAGAAGCAGGGTGAGGCTTACCTGCTACCCACCTAGCTTGCTAGAAGGGTATCAATTTCAATCAATTGCTAAGGGTAACCGCCAAGTATGGTCTGCTTCGGTAAGCGTTGTATGGCAGCAGAGTAAACTGCTGAAGGCCTGGTGGTACACCATTGTGGAACATATCATGATATAATCGACATGCTAGATATGAAACTCTGTCGCAGCAATACAACAGGGTTGCTCAGCAGGTGGACCATTTCGAGTTGGTGGCAGCAGCGGCTTAATGCTCTTCTAATGGTTTGCTAATGGAATGCACTTACATCACAAATCTGCTCGTGACTCCCGGGGCACAGGCATAGGTGTATCTAGAGCCTCTGCCAAGCTTGAACAGCATACTCCCTCCAAAGATGTGTGCTGTATCCCTTGTAGCCATTCATCAAAGCAGGGCGCATGCTGTCACTCTGCATTGCGTTCAAAGCATGACATGCGCCCTGTCCAAGCAACCATTATTGGTTTGGCCGTGATCTGCCAGCTTGGCTGTGATTTGTCAGTTTAGCTGTCGTACGTTAGCTCAGGTGCAGCGCTCAGCGGCCATTTCCTATCCTGTCCACTTTGCTGACAATCAAGCTAACAAGGTGTGCCCTATCAGCTCCGGTGTAATGATAATATTGATAATTACAGGTGTGCCGGCCTATACCTCCAAAGGGGTAAATGCCAGGTACCTACTGGGCGTGCCCCTCTGGGACACCTAGTTCTGAGCGCCACATGCACTAACATTAGACACTTAAATGCACCCTAAGGGTGTGCGCTCTTTACCCCCTTCGGGGAGTATAAGGGCGAGTACCATAGACGCATTGGCAAGGGCAGAAACCCCCCTCCCTATTTACCCGACACAGAGCTTGAAGAATCAGCTTGTTACCACTGAGGCTTGAACCTGTGACTTGTAGGCGTCACAGCCTGACATCTAACAGCTTGTACCAACGGCTAGGTAGACCTTTGGGGGGGACAATGGTGTACTCACCAGCAATTCGCCATCGCCTCTGCAATTGGTCTCCTCAGCTGCATCCTGTAGCTCAAAGGTAGTTTGTCATCTCAGCTCCGAGAAAGCAACAAGAACAGAAAAGCGGCAAGCTGAGCCTCACATGCTGTGCTCGCGGCAGCTCACTGTCAAATGGTCGCATCTCCTATGCTAGTGTTGCTGCATTGTGAGTATGGCTGTTGCTGATGGACCGACTAACATGGACTGTTGGCGGTAGCCAGTCCATTACACACTGCCATAAGTAGATGCAGGGTGATGCAGTGACTGCGTTGCCCTGCATGCGTTAATTCCCAGCCAGTCCTGATGTCTAGCATTGCACAGAGGGGTTAGGCTGTTGAGGCAACCAATGTCAGCACAACTGCTTGCTCACCTAGAACGTCGGCTGCTGATAAGGGGAATAACATGGGCTCACATAGGAAACGTTTCAGTTTCAGGCTCTGCTGCATGTACCCAGCAACAACAGAACTCTGTTTTGCTTTCTGGCATGGGTGTCGAAGCAGTGCTGTAAAAACAGTGTGCAAAGCCCACCACGAAGCAATGAAGATGTATTGTAGATGGATGTTGCACAGGCAAGAGAGGGGTGCTATGCAGAAATCTTGCCTGTTGTTGGAGGTTTCGATGCTGCTAGACTTTATGTTGCTTTTGTTTTCGAACTTCGACAGTGATACTGCAGTCTGACTGGAACCATGCATGCACTATTGCTTCAGCTTTTCTATTTGTTGGCATCACATTAGCAGGTTCGGCTAGTGAAGCAGCCCTGCAATGCTTTTGCAACATGTGCAACCTCACCCAAAGTTCCTGCAGGCACAGAACGGTTCACGCTTGTTGTAGGGTAAACAAGCTGGTAAAAGGCTGTCAAACGAAGATACCATGAAACACAAGTACATCCTGTATATGAAACAGCAGGCGAGTACAGCAGATCCTGTCTAAATTGTATTTCGAATTCCGTCAACGTGTAACACAGCAAACAGCTTCATCCCCTTCACGGTAGGGCCAGACAGGCATGGCTACGCTGTCTCAGCAGAGTCCATGCAGAGGCATTAATTTGTCTGTCAACATTCCTATCGGAGACAATTTGTACCAGCTAGTAGCTATGTGTGCAATGCTTCTACTGACTGCTTGCGACTCACATCTTTGCCGGTGTTTGCTTAATACCACACAACTTACTTACAGACACTCTAACTGTGTTGTTCTATATACAGGTAGGTAGGCCGCTACGCATGCCATACTGAACACATA
>JAABUW010008376.1_pt1 | contig 12101 bp, 9 predicted proteins | sample 5560081 | NCBI WGS metagenome assembly JAABUW01 (sample SAMN10711882, study PRJNA513363) | rock metagenome | isolation source: Antarctica rocks | place: Antarctica: Victoria Land, Knobhead sud | reverse complement strand
CGCACGTCCGCCCCCGTCGCATCGCAGTCCGCAGCGGGTCCGCACGGCGCCCCGACGGTGTCGGGACACGCTGCGCAGTCCAGATCGACCGTTCGACGACTCACGCGCAGCCATGGCACGTAGGCGTCGCTGACGCAGCCCGAACGCTGCGAACCCTTGATCCGTTAGTCGGTGGCTCCAATCCGGCTTTTCACTAAGCGTGGGTTCGTCCTCGTCGGTACGGGCGGTTGCCTGACGCGGCGAGCAGGATCCTGATCCGGTAGTGCTCGAACGTTCTGAAGCCGTGGGCGAGGCGGCGGGTCTTCTCGATGATGAGGTTGACGGCCTCGGTGCCGCCGTTGGAGATGCGGTGGGTCTCGAACCGGGCCAGGACGGGCTGGCGCCACAACTTCAAGGTGCGGCCGAGGCGCGCGACCTCCGCGATGGGGCACTCGGGGAAGGAGCCGATGACCAGCTCGGCGATCCGCTTGACCTCGGTCGGCTTCGAGGCCTGGTACATCGAGCAGAGCTGCTGGTAGGCGTGCCAGGCGAGGGTGACCTCCCAGCCCGGGTCGCCGGCGGCGAGGCAGGTGTTGAGCTTGGCGACCTGCTTCTCGGACAGGTGCTCCCGGCGCCGACGCAGCAACCCGCGGATCTTGAACAGCGGATCGTACTTGTGCCCCCCGGCCTGGGGGTGCCCCCTATGGGGGAGGTCTCCTGCTGGACCCGGCGCCTCACGTCGTCGCCGACCTGCGTGCAGAGCTTCACCACGTGAAAGGCGTCAAGGACGGCGACCGCGTCCGGCAGATGCCAGCTGCACAAGTTGCGCAACGTCGCCGACAAGCTGCCCGACCAACTGGCCTCGACCGTCACCAAGCGGATGCGTGCGGCCTACCGGGCCGAGTCGGCGATCCTGGCCGCGGCGCAGCTCGAAGCCCTGGCCAAGGAGCTCGAACGCATCCACCCCGGCGCGGCCGGGTCAGTGCGCGAAGGGCTGAGCGAGACGCTCACCGTGCTACGCCTCTGCGTCTCGCCGACGCTGGCACGGACACTGCGCTCGACCAACAGCATCGAGTCGATGATCTCGATCGCGCGCAACCACTTCACGAACGTGAAAAACTGGCAGAACGGCACCATGGCGCTGCGCTGGTGCGCCGCCGGCATGATCGAGGCCGGCGAGCAGTTCCGCCGCGTCAACGGCCACCTTCACCTGCCCGCATTACGCGCCGCGCTCGACGCGCACGTCGCCGCCCAAACTGTCGGTGCCAATACGCCAAGATGACAACGTGATCGCCGCCTGACGATCACGAGGACCCGCCACCGAAGTTCAACGGAGTGCGGGACAACCACCCATCCGCCGTCGTGCCTCTGCCAGCCCCGCAGTGCTCATACGGCGTCCGTATGTGTGTCATGTGTCGATTGCGCCATCGCCCCTGCGGCGCCCACCGGGGTGGGTTGGCTCGAGTGCGGGGTATCACGCAGTCCCGCCTGCTTACGCCACATCACAGCTTTCAGCTGCTCTCGCACCTCCAGGTAGGAGGGCTTGTCGTAGACGTTGCGCAACTCCTGGGGGTCCGTCTGGAGGTCGTAGAGCTCCCATTCGGGCGGGTATGTGAACGGCCCGGTGCCGGGCAGCCCCAGCCCATCGTTGTAGAAGTAGATGAGCTTGTAGCGGTCGGTGCGGTAGCCGTAGTGCGCGGGCGCCTTGTGGAACTTGTCATCGTTTTCCCAGTACCGGTAATACATGCCCTCCGCCGGCGGCGCGGTTGCCGCGCCGACGATATCGCCCCAGAAGCTTCGCCCCTGCATTCGGGGGTGATGCTCGACCCCCGCCGCGTCCAGCAGGGTCTGGGCCCAGTCGACGTTGGTGACAATTCCGTCGTGCACCTGACCTGCCGCGACCCGGCGTGGGTAGCTGAGTATCAAGGGCATCCGCAGTGACTCCTCATACATTAAGCGCTTGTCGAACCACCCATGGTCGCCGAGGAAGAAGCCCTGATCGGATGCGTACATGAGGAGGGTGTCGTCGAAGTTGCCGCGCTCGGTTAGCCAGTCGATCACCCGGCCTACGTTCTCGTCCACGGAGTCGACGCAGGCGAGGTAGTCCTCCATGAACCGTTGGTACTTCCATATTGCGGCGTCCTCATAGCCCAGGCCCTCAGGCGGGTCCTGCTTGAGGTCCTCCCGGTTTAGGTTCTCGGCGAGCCGGATGGCGGCGCGGCGGGCCGACGCGGACCTTGTCGCGTAGTCGTCGCCGAAAGTCAACGGCAGCGGAATCGGGTCGGTGTGCGTTTCGTGTTGAGGCTTCGGCTGCCACGGTCGGTGCGGGGCTTTGTGATAGATCAGGACGCACCAGGGGTCACTGCCATCAAGGGACTCGACCCACTGGGTCGCGAGGTCGGTGATGATGTCGGTCGCGTAGCCCTCGACGACGCGATCGCCCTCGGCCGAATGGAAGAGCGGGTTCCAGTACTCCCCTTGCCCCTCGGAGCCGATCAGCACATCCCAGTAGTCGAAGCCCTCCGGGTCGTGCCCGGCGCCGTGACCCATGTGCCACTTGCCGACCATCGCCGTGCGGTATCCAGCTGCCTTCAGCCGCGACACGAACGTCGGCTGGGAGGCGTCGATCGGCGTGACGAGAGTCGTCACCCCGTTCACGTGGCTGTACGTGCCCGTGAGGATGCTCGCTCGGCTCGGCGAGCACAATGCGTTGGTGGCGAAGCAGTTCTCGAAGAGCACGCCCCGCCGCGCAATCTCGTCCATGCGTGGGGTGGTGTTCACGACCGACCCGTAGGCACCGATCGAGTGGGAGGCGTGATCGTCGGTGAGAATCATGACGATGTTGGGACGCCGGTCGTCGCTCATTCTGCTGCTGCACTCTCCGACAGCGGTGCCGCCATTCGAGGCTTCTGCGGCCACGGCAACACGCCGACGGAATCTGCCCATGCCTGCCATGCTGCGGTGAGCTCGGCAACGACCGCGGGTAGCTCGCTTGCGCGGTTATGCAGCTCGGAGCGGTCCGGGACGATGTCGTAGAGTTCCCACGGCGACCCGGCCTCCCGTACGAGCTTCCATTGGCCGCGCCGGATCGCAGCGTTGCCGACGTGCTCCCAGACCAGGGCGTGCTCGTCGTGCTCGCGCTCGCCGCGGACGACCGGCAACATGCTGACTCCTGGGCCGTCGGCGGGCCCCAGACCGGTCGCTTCGAGCAGGGTTGGCGTGATGTCCGTCAGCTGGTACGGCTCGTGAATAATGCGTCCAGAACCGAGACCCTCGGGCCACCGCGCGAGCAGCGGAGTGGAGATGCCGCCCTCGTGCACCCAACGCTTGTAGAGCCGGAATGGCGAGTTGCTGAGGTTCGCCCAGGCGCGCCCATAGCTGGCGAACGTGTCGTCTGGGCCGGGCACGATGGCCGGCTCGTTGCCGACCTGCAACGGGCGGCCATCCGGAGTGGATGACGGCTGTCGCTCTCGGAAGTGGATGGCATCTGGCGGTGGCATCTCTTCTGCACACGCGCCGTTATCGGAGAGGAAGAGGATGACCGTGTCGTCGAGCGCGCCCCTCGCCTCCAGCGCATCGAGCACTCGGCCGACGCCGCGATCCATGATCTCCACCTGCGCCGCGTACACCGCCATCCGCCGTGACTCCCACGCGGAGTCCTCGACATCGCTCCAGGCCGGCTGCGTGGGATCGCGCTGAGTCAGCTCGGTGTCGGGAGGAAGGACCCCCTCAGCGATGAGGCGCTCGAGCCGACGGGGCCGCAACGCATCCCAGCCCTCGTCGAAGGTGTGCCCGTAGCGCTGAACATCCTCCTCGGGCGCATGCAGGGGCCAGTGCGGCGCCGTGAAGGCGAGGTAGAGGAAAAAGGGGTCGCGACCGGCGTGGTCGGCGACGAACGATGCCGCGTGTGCTGAGATCGCATCCGTGAAGTAGTAGCCCGGATCGATCGGAACCTCTTGGCGCTCCTCGTTGTGCCACAGCGCGCGCGGGTGGAAGTAGTCGTCTGCGCCCGGCAGTATGCCATAGAACTCGTCGAATCCGCGGCGGGTCGGCCAGCTCGCGTCGGGCTCCTTAACGTTGCTGGAGAGGTGCCACTTGCCCGAGAGGCAGGTGGCGTAGCCGGCTTCGGAGAAGCGCTCGGCGAGCGTAGGGAATCGCGGGTCGAGGGTGCCGGGATAGCCGTGTGGGCGCTCGTCATCGGTGAGGATGCCGATCCCCGTCTCGTGCGGATGCCGCCCGGTCAGCAGACTCGCCCGAGACGGGCTGCAGCGTGCAGTGTTGTAGAACTGGGTGAAGCGCACCCCCTCGCGACCAAGTCGGTCGACGTTCGGAGTCGCGATTTCGCCTCCGAAGCATCCGAGGTCGGAGTATCCCATGTCGTCCACGAGAATGATAATGACGTTCGGTCGGCTCATGCCGCGCCCTCCACAGTGAGTTCGCCCGCGAAATGGCAGGCCGCGAGGTGTCCGGCGGGCGACGGCGACAGCGGCGGCCTTTCGGTGATGCAGATTTCACGATCACCTTGGTACATAGGACCGATTGGGCAACGTGTGCGGAATGGGCAGCCGCTGGGCGGGTTCGCAGGACTGGGTAGGTCGCCCGCGAGCACGATCCGCTCCCGTGACGCCTCTCCGATGTCGGGCTCGGGGGTGGAGGACAGCAGGGAGGTGGTGTACGGGTGTTGGGGGTTTCCATACACCTGCTCTGCGGTGCCCTGCTCCACGATGGTGCCGAGGTACATAACCGCGACGCGGTCGCTGATGTGGCGCACCACCGAGAGGTCGTGAGCGATGAAGAGGTAGCCGAGGCCGAGGTCGTCACGCAGAGTCTCGAGCAGGTTGATCACCTGCGCCTGAATTGAGACGTCGAGGGCCGAGACCGGCTCGTCGAGGATGAGCAGCTTCGGCTCTGCGGCCAGCGCTCGTGCGATGCCCACGCGCTGCCGCTGGCCGCCGGAGAAGGCGTAGGGGTAGCGGTCCAGCTGCTCGGCATTGAGGCCTACGCGCGCCATGAGGTCCCGTGCCCGGCGGCGGCCCGCGGCGCCGGTGACGCCAGCGACCACGAGGGCCTCGGCGAGCGACTGGCCGATGGTGCGGCGCGGGTTGAGCGATGCGTGGGGGTCCTGGAAGACGTATTGGATCGTCGAGGTGATGGCCTTGAGGTCGTCCTTCGACATCGCAGACACGTCTCGGCCCGCGACCCGGATCGAGCCGCTCGTGGGCTTGTTGATGCCGATGATAGTGCGCGAGAGTGTCGACTTGCCGCACCCAGACTCCCCCACGAGGCCCAGCGTCTCTCCGGGCGAGAGCTCGAGGGATACCCCGTTCACTGCGAAAACCGGCGGCGTCCTGCCGACGAGGCCGCGTGGCTGCGAACCGACGTTCGTGCGCAGATTGGTGACCTCGAGCATCGGCGCGGTCGCCACCTGGTGGCGCTCGGGGCGCGTCGGCGGCATGGGCAGCGCGCTGACTGATCCGCCTGCGGCGCTCACCCAGCAGGCGGCGTCGCGCCCAGGCTCGACCTGCTCGAGAGGCGGCCGCTCGCGCACGCAGCGTTCGATCGCGGACGGGCAACGGGGCTGGAAGCTGCAGCCCACGGGAAGCCGCGCTGGGTCCGGCGGCGAGCCGGGAATGGCGGGGAGCACCCCGCGCCGCGCGTCGAGACGCGGCACTGCCTTCAGCAGGGCGTTGGTGTAGGGATGCTTCGGGTCGAGGAACACTTGCGCGACCGGTCCACGCTCGACGACACGTCCGCCGTACATGACCAGGAGGTCGTCACACAGTTCGGCAACGACGCCCATGTCGTGAGTGATCATGATGATCGCCACGCCGAGCTCCTCGCGAAGCTTCGCCAGCAGCTGCAGAATCTGGGCTTGGATCGTCACGTCAAGCGCTGTGGTCGGCTCGTCCGCGATGAGCAGCTTCGGCTCGTTGGCCAGCGCGATCGCGATGACCACCCGCTGGCGCATGCCTCCGGAGAACTCGTGCGGGTACATGTTGAACGTGCGATCGATGTCGGGAATGCCGACCTGCTCGAACAGCTCCCGTGCACGGGCTCGGGACCGAGATTTGCTGGCGCCATGCACCTCGAGGGCCTCCGCGACCTGATTGCCGACCCGCATCGCCGGGTTCAGGGCAGCCTGCGGATCCTGGAACACCATGGCGATTTCACGGCCCCGGACCTTTCGCATCTCAGTCTCCGGCAGCGTGAGCATGTTGCGACCGAGATACTCCACATTGCCGCCGTCGACCACGCCAGGGGCACGCAGCATCCGCATGACGGCGCGGGCGGTGACGGACTTCCCGGAACCGGACTCACCAACGATGCCGAGGATGCGCCCGCGCGCCACGTCGAACGAGACGTCGTTGACGGCGTGCACAACGCCTCCGGGCAGAGGGAAGCTGACCGCCAGCCCGCGGACGCGCAGCAGCGCGCCCACCGACGGCAGGCCGGTCGTGGTAAGGGCAGTAGCGGTCACTTGCGGTTCACCGTTTCGTTGAGGGCGTCGGCCAACAGGCTGAAGGCGAATGCCAGGAGCAGGAGAATGATGATCGGGCCGAGGATGTAGGTGGGTGACTGGTTGATGTAACGCATCCCGGTATTCAGCAGCGCGCCGAGCGAAGGCTGCGGTGGTTGAATGCCGAGGCCGACGATGCTCAGGCTCGCCTCGAGAAACACGGCGTGCACGATGAAGACCGCCCCCTGCACGATGACCGGGTCGACGGTGTTCGGCAGGATGTGCCGCACCATCGTCCGCCACCGGCCGATCCCAAGGGTGCGGGCCGCGATCACGTACTCCCGCTGCTGCTGGGCGAGCATCGTCTGTCGGGCGAGCCGACCGAACGTGGGCAGGCCGATGATGATGATCGAGACGAGCAACCCGACGAAGCCGGTTCCCAGGACGAGCACCACCGAGATGCCGAGCACAAGGCCAGGGAATCCGATGATGATGTCCAGGATGCGCTGCGTGATCGTGCCGACGAACCGGGACACGGCGCCCAGCAGCCCGATCAACGTGCCCATGACGATCGTGATCGGCACGGCGATGTAGACCAGCGCAAGATCGGTGCGAAGTCCGTAGATGCTGCGAACGAAAATGTCGCGGCCGATCTCGTCGGTGCCAAAGAGGTGCGAGGACGACATCCCGTGCAGGGTCAGGTCGGTCTGCAGGTCGTAGCCGCCCGGAAAGAATACCGGGGCGAGGAACGCGAGCACGGTCAGCGCGACGATGAGAACGGCCGCCACGATTCCGCGCGGGGTCCGGAACGCCCCGAGATACCGGCGCGCCGTGATGCTGAGCCGAGGACGACGGGGCTCCACGACGGAATCCGTGCTGCTGACAGCCGACATGTCAGGCCCCCAGACGGACGCGAGGATCGAGGGCGGCGAGCGCGATCTCGGAGAGGAGCTGGATGATAACGGCGATCATCACTGCTCCCAGCACGAGCGCCTGCACGACCAGGTAGTCCCGAGTCTGCACGCTCGTCACGGCGAGACTGCCAAGCCCGTTGCGGGTGAAGATCGACTCGACGACGATGGCGCCGGCGATGAGCTCGCCAATGCGGAGACCAATGACGACCACCACCGTGCCGAAGCTGTTTCGCAGCACGTGCCGGCGGGTGATGATGAACGGCGGCACTCCTTTTGCGGTCGCCAGGTCGACGAAGTCCTCTCCCCGGGTCGTCAACATCGATGTTTGCAGCATCCGGGCGATCACTGCAGCCTGCGGCAGCGCGAGCGCGACTGCCGGCAGGATCAGGAACTGGATGCCCAGGACCGGATCGCTGAGCAGCGACATCTCACCGCTGATCGGCAGGACCGGGATGGCGAAGCCCAGCAGCAGAATCAGCAACAGCCCCGCCAGGAACGGCGGCGTCGCCAAGAAGACCGTATTGAAGGCGTCAACCACCGTGCGAGCGAGTGCTGAGCGCGGCGACCCGCCCAGCACGCCGAGTCCCACCCCGACGGCGACCATGATGATCGCCGCCAGGGCCGCCAACTCGAGCGTGCTGTCGAGCCGGCTCCCGATGAGCGCGGCAGCCGGTCTTCTCAGCACGAAGGACTGACCGAGGTCGCCGTGCAGCACCCCACCGATCCACTGGAAGTACTGCGTCCACAGCGGCTGGTCCAGGCCCATCGCCTGCCGGATATTGGTCACGACCTGCGGGGTCGCATCAGGACCGGCCATCACCACAGCAGGATCGCCGGGAGCCAGCCGCGGCAACATGAACGCGATCACTGAGCCAGCAATCACCACCAGGGCAAACGACGGCAGTTTGTTGAGGAGGAAGCGAAGCATTATCTACTCACGTACGCGCTCTTGAACAGAAGCAGCCCGCGGATCGTCACGTCGACGCCGCCGACGGAGGTGGACGCGACGACGGCGTCCGGCGCCTGCACGATCGTGAGGAAGAACGCCTGGTCCAGCATGTACTCGGACAGAGCGGTCAGCGCGGCCGAGCGCTCCTTGTCGGAGGTCGCGTTCACTAAGGCGTCGGTGAGCGACTGGTACTCGCTCGTAGCCATATGCTCGGCGTTGTTCGCCCGCAGCGTCGGCAGGCCTCGCACGAGAGTGGCGGGGCTCAGGCCGACCTGCCCGTGCAGGGTCACGAAGGACTGCGGGATCGTCGCGTTCGTCTGGGCGGCCTGAAAGGTGGGCTGGTCGCGGCCATCCGCCACCGGCTTGAGGCCGATCGCGCTGAGATTGTTCGCGACAATCTCGTACATCCCGTTCACGCCCGCATTGGAGCGGTTGTAGGTGATGCTGACCGTGGCGCCCTCGGCGCCAGCTTGCGCGATCAGCTTCTTCGCCTGTTCCGGGTCGTACGTGTATCGGCTCTGCAGCTCCTTCGAGTTGCCGGGCTCGCTGACGCCCCACGGGAGATTGGTCACGGTGCCGGTGTTCGCGAACACCTGCGAGTTGATCCGCTTGTAGTCGATCGCGTAAGCCACGGCCTGCCGCACGGCCTTGTTGTCGAGCGGCGCTGCCGTGATGTTGAGGCCGAGCGGGTAGATCGACCCACCGCCCGGGACCGCCTTGTAGGAGTTGTTACCCGAGAACGCGGCGGCGTTGGCGGCGGACATGCCAAACGCCAGCTGTGCCCTACCACTCTTGAGCGCGTTGATCTCCGCGGTCGGGTCAGTGGTGACGACGTACTCGATCTTGTCGAGGTGCACGTTTTTCACGTCCCAGTACTTGTCGTACTTCGTGAGCGTGAAGCCCGCGCCGGGCGCCCAGCTGCCGAAACTGAACGGGCCGGTGCCGACTACCTTCGACCCGTCGGCGAGACCGGCATAGGTGTCCGGATCGACAATGTCGGTCTGGTTCAGATAGTCGAAGAACGAGTCGCCGAGCAGCTTGCCGAACGTGATCTTCAGCTCGAGGGGGCTCACGACGTCGACGGCCGTGAACTGCTTCGCGACAAAGGCGAGATTGTCACCGTTGGTCGGGTCGATGGACTTCGCGATCGTGAACTTCACCGCGTCTGCCGTGAAGGGCGTTCCCGTTTGGAACGTGACACCCTGGCGCAGGTCGATCTTGGCGCTCATGCCATCCGAAGCGACGGCGACGTTGGTGGCGAGCACCGGCTGGACTTTCCGACTCTTCGGGTCGAGCCGCACCAGCGGCTCGAACACGTTGTCGACCCAGGGATAGTTGCGGTCGGGAGTCGCAAACACGCTGTTCGGCGCCGCGTCGAGCGCCATGGCGACGGTGAGCGTGCCACCGTCAACTGGAGCGGCAGATGCTCTGCCCGAAGTGACGTCGCGGGCTGACGTGCAGCCCGTCAAGGCGACCGCGACAGCGGTGGTGGTCGCCGCGATCAGGGCGATTGCCCGCCGGGAGCGCGTTCGCAGTTGAGGCGAGGTAATCGTATGGTGCATGAGAGTTCCTCTTCATTGAGGGGGCGGGAGAAAAAGAGAGCCAGTACGCTGTCGGGCCCGCGCGGGGCGCGGTTTACGGGTCGGACCGGTAGGTGGCCTCGTCGAGACCGCTCAGCGTGGGGTCGTAGGCGACCGCACCGACGTCGAACATGGACGTCATCCAGTGAAAGAAGTTGTCGCCACGTCCGCGCAGCACCTCGTACAGGCGGCGCATCATTCGATCCCGCTCGTGGCGCAGCTCAGGGTGTCGGTATTGGTTGACGAGTTCGTCGGGATCAAGCTGGAGATCGTAGAACTCGTTGACGGAGTCCGGGTTGACGACCAGCTTGTAGCGATCAGTCCGCAGCATTCGCTGTGCGTAGGGGAAGTGGTGTCCGTGGAACTCGCACACGATGTCGTCGGACCACTCAACCGCCCCCTCGGAGGTCAATGGAAGCAGGCTGCGCGAGTCAACCGCGGGCGAGGGGTCGAGGGCAGCGAGATCCAGGATGGTCGCCGTGCAATCGAGGAGGCTTACGAACTCGTCGCGGACGACGCCCGCCGGCCGGCCGGGGACTCGCAGCAGACCGGGGGTGCGGTAGATGTCCTCGTACATTGCCGGCCCCTTGTCGTGGAGGCGGTGCGCACCAGTGAACTCGCCGTGGTCACAGGTGAAGAAGACGGCAGTCGAGTCGCTCAGGCCGAGCCGCTCCATCGCATCCATGACGCGCCCGATCTCGCGGTCGATGAGGGCGACATAGCCCCAGTAGACGGCGATGAGTTTGCGACTGGCCTCGATGGGCATCGTGTCGAAGGCCCAGTGGGCACTGTAGTTCGCCTGGACTACGGGTTTCCCGGCGAAGTTCTCGGCGATCGATCGTGGCAGCTCGACCAGGGCGGGATCGATCAGGTCGAAGTACTGGTCGGGAAGCACGTAAGGCAGATGCGGGCCGAAGAAGCTCAGTTCCAGGAAGAAGGGAGTGCCGTCTGCATCGCGCTCGCGGGCGTAGCACTCGAGGAGTTCGATCGCCCGGGTGGCCAGATAGTGCTCGAAGGTTGCCTCGACCGGCTGCTTCAGGCGGGCGGCGAGCAGGTTGCCCGGTCCCCCGTTGGGGAGGGTTCCACGCATCCTGTCGTGAATTTCGTACGGCGGAAGCCCATTCTCGTCCAGGTAGCGGAGGTAGTCCTCGTGTTTGACTGGGTTGTGCCATCCAGGCAGTTCCGTACCGTCGAAGCCGAAGTCGGCTCGTCCCCGCTCATGGCCGATGTGCCACTTGCCCACCAGACCGGTGTTGTAGCCGTTCTCCTGGAGCGCCTCTGAGAAGGTGAACTGGTCGGCCGGCAGGTCCTCGATATAGCCCACGTTTCGCTCGTGGTTCGCGAGCAGCCGATGCCGAAAAGGCGCTTGGCCGGTGAGCAGGCTAGCCCGAGCCGGCGTGCAAATCGCCGTCGGCGTATACCACCGATCGAACCGGGTGCCGGTCCGCGCGAGCTCGTCGAGCACGGGCGTGACGGCGAGCGGATTGCCGTAGGCGCCGAGCGTGTCGACGCGGTGCTGGTCGGTCATCAGGAACAGAATGTTGGTCCTGTCGCTCGTCTCCTTCGCGCTCATCCGATGGACCGTCTCTCGGCAGTGCTGCCCCGCCCCGGGAGGTCGACGGCGTTCTCCGTGTAGGTGGCTAACAGTGGCGACTCGCGGAATAGGGCGATGAGCGCGCCGATGGCGCCCGCGTCGTCGCCGAGCCGCGCGGACCGCACTATCGGCGCTGCATCGGACTGCCAGGAGAGCTCATAGCGGACGGTCGCGGCGACTTGCTCGAGCAGCAGCGGCGCGACGCGGACGAGCTCACCGCCGATCACCACCTCACGCGGGTTGAGGGTCATAGCGGCGGCCCCCAGCACCCGGCCGAGGGCGGCGCCCGCCTCGCGGAGCACTGACTCCACCACCGGTTGCGAGATGCGCACGGCCTCCTTGAGTTGGTCGAGGTCGGCGACCGCCACGCCCCGGGAACGGCAGCGCGCAAGGATGGCCGGCACAGAGGCCACAGTCTCGACGCAACCGCGCTTGCCGCAGCGGCAGGGCAACCCGTCGGGGTCCACTGTGACGTGGCCCATCTCGCCGGCGAACCGGGCCCAACCGTGCACCAGTCGGCCGTCCACCACGAGGCCGCCACCGACACCGTCGGATAAGCGAACGTAGACGAGATTGCGAACCCGGTTCGGCCGTCCTTGGGCGGCCTCGGCAAGCGCGGCGAACCTAA
>JAABUW010008374.1_pt1 | contig 12102 bp, 5 predicted proteins | sample 5560081 | NCBI WGS metagenome assembly JAABUW01 (sample SAMN10711882, study PRJNA513363) | rock metagenome | isolation source: Antarctica rocks | place: Antarctica: Victoria Land, Knobhead sud | reverse complement strand
AGATTAATCTTTAAATTCGAGTAATATTAAGTATTAGGGCTTATAGATCCTAAATTATTAATAGAAGTAAATTCTAAAGTTATTATCTCGTTTTCTATAGTATTAAGTAGTTCGTTATATCGAGCCTTTCTATCTTTATTATTACTATAATAGTTAGTAGAATACTTCTTCTTTAAATATTTACTAATTACGCCTATAGCTAGAGGAATATAAGTAGAGTATTTAGGGTCGATTAGAATCTTAAGATCTTTATAATAATAAATCGGACTAGAGGATATCTTTATAAACGTATTTAAGGCTAAATCTTTAAAATCCTTAGAGTTAATTAGGCTATTCTCTTTAATTAGAGTATTAAGTTCTTTATTAATCTCTTTATTAAAGGACTCTAGCGTAATAATAGAGTTAGATATCTTTTTTCGTCTTAAAAGTCTTAGAGTTAAGAGAAAGTAGAGTTCTAAATAGAAGTTAGTAAGTATCTCTTAAAGTAAAGAGAAGAATACTTAAGATTAAGTTTTTTAAAGTAAATATAGAGGTTCTTAAATAGATTAAGTATTTAGTTTCGTTACTTTAAAGAAGAGAAGAAAAAAAAGAAAACGAGAAGAAATAAAAAGATATTTATAGATCTATTTCTAATTAAAGTAATTTAAGTTAAGCTATAGCTCCTTACTACTTTAAGTAATACTATTTACTTTATTTAGCTATTCTTAACTATTTTAATTTATTCTATCTACTTTAGTTAACTCTATTTATTTTAGTTAGTTAAAGTAATTAGTTTAGTTAAGGCTTAAATTTAATAGGCTAGAGGTTTTATTATTCTAATTAAAGCTATTTACTTTTATTAAAGCTTAATTCTAATAGGTTAGAACTCTAGTTACTCTAATTAAAGCTATTTACTTTAGTTAAAGCTCGATTCTAATAGATTAAATCTCTTATTACTTTAATTAATCCTTCTACTTTAAATAAAGCTTAATTCTAATAGATTAAAGCTCTAATTATTCTAATAACTACTTTAAGTAGGATATAACTCTTAAAGCTAAATATTCCTACTCCTATAATTTAAAGAATCTACTCTTATCTTATATCTATATTAAATAGTTTTAAAGCTATATTTAATATAATTAAAGAATTTTAGAGTTATTTTAAAGATTTACTATCTACATTATATCTCTATTCGAGCTCTTAAATAGTTATTAACTTATTTCGACTTTAAATCCTTTAAAAATATCTTTATTTAGAATCTCGTTAAAAGTACTAAGCTCTCTTTAAGTTTTCTCTAAAAATTCTAAGGTAGAAAAAGTTTTCTCTAAAAATTCTAAGGTAGTAAAGTTTTGCCTCTAAATTTTTAGAAGAAACTAAGTAACTATATACCTAAAGCTACTTTCTAAATAAACCTTAAGAGTAGCTATCTCTACTAATTAAAAGCCTTTATAATCTTATAGATATACTTATAAGTTTAAATTAATCCTATATAATAGACTAATTAGTTATAGCTTAATTAAATTTATATTTCTATAGAATATCTAATAATAATAAAGATAAATAAGCTTTTAACCTACTATAACTAGCGTACTACGAAAGAGGTTTAATAACCTAATACTCTTCTATATTATTAATTAAGAAGTAAGGTATTAGTAGTAGAATATTAAGTCTATATATATAATTTAATCCGAATATATTAGCTTTCTAAAATATTAGTTAGTAAGTAGAAGAATAGAACGTAAAACGCTATAACTAAAGGCAAATTATACTACCTTTATAGTAGAAGTATTTAGTTTTAGTATAAAAATAGGCTCTTCGTCGTCTTTAAAGTATATAAGGTTCTAAAATTTATTTAATATAGCTAAGTCTTTTAGTTAGGCTATCGAAGTAGAAACTATTCCTACCTTATTAAATACTACCTAGTTCTTCTTAGTAAAGGTAATCTAGTTCTTACTAAACGGCGCTCTCGCTACCTTAAGATACCGAAAATACCTCTAATCTATTAGTAAACGTCTTATAAGATGTCTCGCGGTCTAGCGAGGGAGGAATTCTAGGTCTAGTATCTTACTATACTTTCTATTCTCTATCTTACTTTAGGAAGTCAATCGCATATTAGTACTAGACCTAATACGCCTATAGACAAAAAGGCGGAGGTATTAGCAATTGCCTAGAAAGCGAGGGTTTTCTAACTACTCACCTACACTCGCTTGCTACCTTCGACGTTCATGCTTTCAGGCTCGTAGAGGAACTCGGGCATCTTTCCTACATGCTCCGGCTCAGTGGCACCACTCTCCATGCCGGCCAGTACTCTTGCCGTCCTCAGTGTAGTGCAAGATCAGCTTGCCCTTCGGCGCTGGACGACCAGTGTGGTAGGCCATGATCGAGTCATAGTCGGTGTAGACTCCATTGTTGGTGTACTGAGTGTGGACGCCCGCGGTGCCGCGTTACCCAGAGAAACTTGATCTGTTCGTCCTCGAAGTGGTTGTGCAGGTGCATGTATCGACTGAAGACGTTCTCCACTGCACCACGGTCGTACGCCTTTTGGGCCAACCTTTCGGCTGCGACTACGGGAGCTTCGAGATCGGCGAATGATTGCTGCGAAGCCATTGTGATTATCAACTTGCTATAACGATCAAGGCGTAGATATGCCTACCATGAACCTCAAATGCCACTGCGACCTACATTAGAAGCAGCGTATCTTCGGTGGCGATTCGGAGCAGGTGGGCGAGCGAGACATCGAGCCGAGACAGCCTACAGCTAACCCGGTAATCACGTAACATCGCCTTGCCTGGTCTTCTGAGGGGTCAACAGATAGTTCGTCGGTCTCACGCTCTTGGTCGAATTGACGTTGATGTACAAGGTGGCGAGGACGAAGATGTTAACATTCATTTGCATGAGCCTCCGATTGGGACTAGCGCGAGCCGCACGGACTCTACTTCAGCTTCGCTTCCTATTCTCCTAACTTCTGCACCTCACCTACCAGTATCGTACGCGTTCGTGTCCCCCCTTCACCGAAGAACTACCTAGTGCCGTGAGTCTACCGTGCACCAATCAAGCTCAACGCGTGATGGGCGCGTCCGGCAAGGTGGCACCGCATTCTCTCGCGTGCGAGGACACTGGAGCAACCTCGTGTCATCAGCAGATTCAAGAAGTCAGAGACGCCCGTGGCAGTTTATGCTTCGATATTGGACCGCTTCTCAACAAGCATGCGAGAAATGGCAAATCCGTCTCGCCGTTGCCCGGTCCGGCCCGAATCGTGGGACAGCTGAAAGTACACTGAACGTGGAGTTGCTTATAGGCGGGTGAATTACCGCAAACATAGGTAGGAAAGCCTTCGTCTGCCGTGCGGGAGATGACGCAGGAAATGAAAGTATGAAACCGTCGCAGCCATACAAGAAAGCAGGCACCCGATGGAGACCGGCCGAGCAGTACGTATGCATGCCTGCCTGCACTCGGCACCTTTGACTGACACAATTGTAGTGAGTCGCCGTACAGTTCAACCTCTGGCCTGATGCATAGCAAAAGCTCCGGTACCATGAACGCCACTGAGCCATTGATTGAGCTACCTCAAACGGCCCTGGTCGTGATGCATCTACGGCCTACATCAGCCTTTGCAAGCGTCGAACGGTCTCTGCCGTGCTTTTGGTGGTTTATGGGATCTTCGAACGCGTCGGTGAGCCTTGTGTCCAAAAGTCTTCTGAGACCTAGCTGAGATATGTGTTCACTTTCTTGCGGGCGCCGAAGCTTGTCTCTCCTGCATCCGCTCCAGGCTGAATCAAAGTTGGTTGAAGAAGGCAAGTGACGAACAATTGAGGCTCAGTGGAAGATGCATGTGAGTCGTGTCTCGCTGTCTGCCTTTCAGTGACGTCGGCCGCACGCACTAGTCAATTTGCTCCGCAGTCGCGTCGCTTCTTCTACTCATACACAATCACAACACTCACAGCATACGCCTGTCGTTACTTCTGTAACATCACGACTGCTCATCAGCCTGACCTCAGCTTCAACACTACTCCCGCGTACACCACCAAGACTTTGCCATTGAGGGGACGATCAGCTGTCCGCGAATATGGCGTCCGGGCAGAGGTAAGCCGCATCTTGCTCCCCCGCCCACTGACCTTCGCTGATGTCCAATAGACCCTGCGTGTACTTCCAGCAAGGGAAGTGCAGGAAAAGCGCCACCGAGTGCAGCTATGCGCACGTCATAGCTCCCAGCCTCAAGCCCAAAGCATGCCAACAGTACATGAAGGGCACATGTCGGCGAGGAGACGACTGCAGTTTTTCTCACAAACAAGACGACATGGACCACCTGAGGATCGCAAACGGGGCGACTGTCACAGAAGCGAGTGCGCTCGAAACCTCCGAAACGCGCCTGAGGGAGTTTCGATGGAAGATACCGAAGAGTCCAGCTGATGCCAAACCACTCGTCGGCTTTGCGCTCGGCAGGTTCTTCAAGCAGGCGCTCGAGCTTGTCGGAGTCGAGGTGGGAACCATGCAAGAAGTAATCACTCTACTCGCGAGTGAAGGCGGGCTACGGCGGATCGACGAGCTGCTCCGGCAGTCTTTCGCGTCTTTCACTCCGGCCCAGCTAACGCGAGTGATCGACGCTCAGCTCATGCCATTCTTTGAGATGGTTAGTCACCCCAACGTGACCTCATCTGTCTTGCTACGATCACAAGTCATGACCATCTACAACGTCCTATGGGCCGGCGATACCGATGGTCAGCGCGCCATCTCCCTGTTCACCGCACTTGCTGCTTCTCTCAGCAATTCTGTGTTCCCAGATGCTACCTCCGGAGACAGCGCGCCAAACCTCGAAACAATGAAGGCCATCCAAACCATACTCGCAGTTCTCACAAAGCTTGTAGAGGTCAACACATCCGCGCATGCAGATCCCAGACTTGTTCCCATTGCCGAGACGTTCGCCAGCCTCTTGGGCAGTCTTCCAGAAAACACCGCCTTCTTCATGAGCACAGCGACGAAGGATCTCGAGCGACTGCAGCAGCGCCTCGGTATTGGTGAGGCTATTCCAGACGCGCAGACTGTGCAGCGGAAAGCAGGTACCCGCGCAGTATTTGAGCTTGCTCGCGATAGGCCCGGAGACTTGTCTAAAGAAGGTCGAAGACATGACAACGACGAAGTCCATATTCAGGACATCCAGATCTTACCAACTCTGCAAGAGATTCAGAGCTCTCGCAATGAGTATCTCCCAGTCGCTGACCCACGAGAGTGGCACTTTGGTGGCGTACCAGGGTTGGTCGATCGTCACTTCCGCCTGTTGCGCGAGGATACAGTCGGCCAGCTTCGAGATGCTGCAAAGTTCGAGCTCGAGAGGCTTCAGAACCCTCAACGCATCGACACCAATGAGCCCAAGCGTCAGGGTGCACGCACTTACGTCTATAACGACGTTCATGTCGCTTCCACAGCATTCGACGAGTACCACGGGCCTCAGGTGGCCATTCGCTTCGCTCGCCCGCCGGCCAATCGCCAGCAGTCCAAACTCGCTCGCAAAGAGTGGTGGGACTATTCCAGGAGGCTCGGCCCTGATGCACTTGTCTGTCTTCTCAGCTCGGAAGGATCAGCGACCTTCTTTGTCGTGGCTGCGCAAGGTCAGAAGCCTACCCGTCTCCAGGCTGAATTCGACCTTGCATCGGACTCAGAGCATGCTTATGTGATCGTCAAACCCGTCAACCAGTCCGAGTTCCATGAGCTGCTCACCAGGGCCGTAGAAGACACTGCATACGCACAGCTGTCCATCGTCGAGTTCCCAGGAGTACTCTTGCCGTCTTTCGAACCAACACTGAAAGCGATGTAACGAATTAGCGAGGACCTCGACATTCCTTTTGCGCATATCCTCGCACCAACCTCGACACCAGATAATCCTGATCGCGAAATTAGCATCCCAGCTCCTTTGTACTCAAGCAAGCCCGGCTTCAAGTACAACTTGTCCAGCATCACTACCAACAAGGAGGCGACGTACTTCGCGACAACTGATAGCATCACCGACGCGGCAGACCAGTTGACCCAGCTCTCGCCACTGGACCCTGGCCAGTCGCTTGCCGTAATCTCCTCACTCGCACGGTCAGTAGCTTTGATACAGGGACCTCCCGGTACAGGCAAGTCGTACACCGGTGTGCAGCTGATCCGGGTGTCGCTGGCGAACAAGGCTGCAACGGGCATTGGGCCCATACTCGTCTGTACACACACCAACCACGCGCTTGACGCCATCCTTGAACGCTCAGTCGACGATGGCGTCTCGCACATCGTCCGTATCGGAGGCCGTTCAACGTCACAGATGCTGGGGGACGTCAACCTCAAAGTTCTTGCGCAACGTCTTGATCTCACGAAGACCGAGAAGTCCGAACGCTGGAAGCTGATTCAGCGTACCAATAAAGAGACGGAAGAGATCAACAAACTGCTTGAGGCTTTCGCTTCTCTTGGTAGCCACATTGCCGTAGAGAATCACCTCCTCTATAACTACCCTTCGTTTCACAGTCGGATCTATGGCTCCGACGAAGAGGGTTGGACCACGGTAGGGCGCAAGAGGGATACGGAGCTTGACATCTGGCTTAGAACTGGGCGTCCTGGTTCGGGACATCCACGTTCCGTTGATGAGCTGCACGACCTCGACCCGCTGGAGATGAGTCAGATGACTATTGCCGAGCGGAGGGCAATGTTCAACTCCTGGTTGTGCGAGATGAAAGATGACCTCCATGAGAAGCTCCGTCACGCTCTGTCATCGTACAATGAATCGAAGCAGAAACTTGACGTCATCAGGGCAGAGGTTAATCTCCGTGTTCTCCGCCAAGCGAACCTCATCGGTATCACAACGAGCGGTCTTGCTCGCAACCTTGACCTGCTCCTCGGCGTCAGTCCGAAAGTCCTGATCTGCGAGGAGGCCGGAGAGATTCTGGAGGCCCACCTCCTCACCACACTTCTGCCATCGCTGGATCATACCATTCTCATTGGCGATCACCAACAACTGCGACCACAGGTCCAAAACTTCGACCTTTCGACGGAGAGCCGCAATGGTGGCCAGTACGCTCTCGATGTGTCACTGTTCGAGCGTCTTGTCTCCCCGCAAGACCTGTTTGCTCAACCTCTTCCACTTTCGACATTGGAAGTTCAGAGGCGCATGCGTCCGTCCATGTCACAGCTCGTTCGTCGAACGCAATACCCGCGACTAGAAGATGACCCGTCGGTCGCTCTCTATCCCGAGGTCGTTGGTATGCGCCGCCGTCTGTTTTGGATGCACCACGAGGAGCTTGAGGACGACAGAGAAGGTGTGACATCTACTTCGAGATCAAATTCGTATGAGGTCCATATGGTGGCCTCCCTGGTCAAACACCTGGTCGCGCAGGGTGCCTACAAGCCAGCTGATATCGCTGTCGTAACACCATACTTGGGCCAGCTCCGCAAGCTCAGGTCCAAGTTCAGCAGCACACATACCATCCTCTTGGACGATAGAGATGTCAACGAGCTCGAAAAGGAATGGGTGGACCCTGACGAGGACGGCTCCGAGCAAACTGCGCTCGACTCCAACCGACCGGTGAAGGGATCCCTCAATCAGGCTCTGCGGCTTGCCACGGTCGACAACTTCCAAGGTGAAGAAGCCAAAGTTGTTATTGTGTCACTCGTCCGCAGCAACAAGGAGAACAAGCCTGGCTTTCTCAAGACGCCAAACAGGATCAACGTCCTCCTTTCTCGAGCGCAGCATGGCATGTACATCTTCGGCAACACCAAGACGACTGAGAGCATAACTATGTGGCATGAAGTGATGAACATCCTTCGTGAGAATGGCAACATTGGCGAGGCGCTGGAGCTCCAATGTTTCAGACACCCTACCACCTCCATCGTTGTGAAACGCCCGGCCGACTTTACACGTCTGTCGCCTGAGGCAGGTTGCGATCTGGCTTGCGAGAAGCAGCTAGACTGCGGACACGCGTGTGTTTCCAAATGTCATAGCGACATGCTGCATCATGCTGTCTACTGTATGAAGCCCTGCACGCGCCTCAAGAACGGATGTACGCATCGGTGTGAGAAGCCCTGCGGAGACCAGTGCGACCTGCTCTGTACTGTTCCCATTGACGAAATCGCGATCAAGCTCGACTGTGGCCACGAAAAGACCACGTTGCCGTGCTACGAGCACCAGGATCCATCGATCGTAGTCTGTACAGAGTTGGTGAAGCTCGAAGTCCCAGGCTGCGGACATGAGGTTACCACGACTTGCCACACTGATGTTGGTCATGATGATTTCCGCTGCTTCGCTGCCTGCGGGAAGTTGTTAGCATGCGGGCACACCTGTCAGCGGCCTTGCTAGAAGTGCAATACTCGGGCAGATAGCTGTATCATCATCACCGACCATGGAAAGTGCAAGCAATCATGTGATCGCGGATACACCACGTGTCAGCATCGTTGCCGAGCGGTCTGCCATGATGGCCTTCCTTGCCCACTTTGCCAGACGAAATGCACCAGCAGATGCTCCCCGGCGTTTGTGCTAAGCTGTGCCATGAGTCTTGCACTCCTTGCTCGGAGGAGCAGTGCAACTCAGGGTCACAATGCCCTCATGGCACAACAGGCTGTACAATGCCCTGTGCAGCACCTTGCGACTGGTTGCCGTGTATCCAGCGGTGCGATAAGTCTCTGGCCTGTGGGTGTCGCTGTCCCTCGGTCTGTGGAGAAGACTGTCCGAGTGTCAAGTTCTGCCAGGAGCATGGGAGTGATGATGTGAAGGCTATCCAAGCTGACCTGATCATGCTCACCTCGTACCGGGACATCGATCTCGATATCGCTCCGTGCATATTCACGCCCTGCGGCCATATCTTCACGGTCGACTCCCTCGATGGCACTATGGGCATGCAAAACTATTACGAGACCGATCTAAGCACCGGAGAATACACAGAACTAAAGCGGTCTCCTGAACCGTTCTCCATCCAGGACTCCAAGCCGTGTCCAGAATGCCGTGGGTCTCTGCGCAACATCGTTCGCTACGGTCGCATTGTGAGACGAGCCGCCCTCTATGAGTCGGCGAAGAAGCTCGCCGCTTGGTCCAATCGCAAGCACCAAGAGCTGGCCATACGCTTGAGCGACATCGAAGGCGAGCTCATGGGTTCGCTGGACTTCCCGCGTAAGCCAAATCAGTCTATCGAGCTTGTGGGCCCAGTGAAGGCGCAACTCAAAGCTGCGAGAAAGCTGAAGACCGCGAAACGCTATAGCAAGATTCAAGCTCTCACCAATGAGATTGCTCACTTCTCGCAAAAGCTGAGTAAAGACGAGCAACCTTATCAGCGCGTGCACGATCTGGTCGAGATAGCTCGTCGCGAGAACACCTCATCCAAGCTCATCGAGGCGTTCGACTTCGGCACCGAGGAGCTGCAATTGCGCGAACACATACAAGCTGGCAACCTACTTCTCCGAAGCTACATCATTCTCTTCAGCGACATCATCACTGTCCAGGGTAAGACTCCAACCGGTATTCGAGGCAATCTGGTGGTCGATTTCGCGGCCATGCGGATACTATGTGACGAGCTCATCGCTGAGGCTAAGGAAAGCGTCACTGTTCGCCAGGAAGCTGAGGCGCAGGTGCTGTGGGCCAAGTTTGCAACCATCGAATGTGGTGTCCTTGGAGCCGTCTCTGAAGAAGAAAATTCCGGACACCAGCACCATATCGATGAGCTAAACATGCGCGCCACTGAGCGTCTCAAGGCCGCCGCGGACATCTGCGCACTACAGCTGAAGTCTAGCAACGAGCATCACGCCCGTATGCGCCGGGAGCGTCCAGACCTTCTCAGCGAGATCCAGACGGATTGGATCGAGCGTATCACCGAAGAAGTATTTGAATTGCGTCGCATGCTGAAGGAGCGGCTCACAAGGTATCAAACCCATGAGCAAAACCCTACCTTTAAGACATACGCTAACCCTTTTGTCCGTAGCACGGAGATGAGAATGGTAGTCAATGCCATGGCGACCGAACTTGAGGGAACGGGTCACTGGTACGGATGTCAAAACGGCCATCCGTTCACCGTGGGAGAGTGCGGCATGCCTATGCAACTTGCCCGGTGCCCAGAATGCGGTGCTGGAGTGGGTGGTCAGGATCATCAGTCAACCGAGGGCGTTTCTCAAGCACGAGACCTGGATGAGATGATCGAAGGACTTGCGATCTGAGGTTATCAAGAAGTAAAAGGCAGGCCTGAGAGCGTGTGTGTAGGGAGGTATGGTCGGAAAGGGCGCTCATTGTGCAGTCGTATGGCTGTATATGACCACTGCACTATGTAATAATGTCACTCGCGTAGTCTTCCTCGACACGTCAGTCTCAGGATCGATCTCAAGACTGTAGTCACCTCCTGTTTGGCGGAGGATCTTGGTCGGTCGTAGTTGCCTTTGCTGTGCCTTTCATCCACCTGACTTCAAACTTTGTCTTGACTTCATATCACTTTCTTGACACTCTTTTTGCTTACTCCGCAGACGTCTTCGGTAGATTATTGACCGGTTTCTCCGCTAACATGGTCAAAGTTCGTGCTACTCCGCAGTCGATTAGACCTATATTACTAGGCGGCTCCGAGGGAGCGTTACGGATCTATGGTGGGATTCCCTTTCGCGCTTTGGCGTTGCACTTTCTCTCTTCACCACATCATGCCAGAAGCATCCTTACCTTGCTTCAGATCGTCTGCTCGCGTGGATAAAACGTCTTCGCGCTATGGCGGCCGGAACGCGAAGCTATCGCGAACATCTCGCGTCTTGGCCTGCTCAAACTGCAGAACTCGCAAGACCAAATGTGATGGCGGACAACCTGGCTGCAAGACCTGTGAGGTCTATCAAGTCACATGTCGGTACGACAAGCCACCGCCCATGGCTACGATCCAGGCAATGTCTCAAAAGCTGCGCGAGTATGAAGAGCGTATCATGCAACTGGAACAACACCCAAGCTCCGACGTCGAGGCATTTTCGAGGCAGACATCTGATCATCATGTTGAGCATCATGCAACTTCTGACGTGTCCATCTCTCCCGTGGAAACCGCTGTAGGTCGCAGGAGTCCTCGGTCTGCCGCTCCACCGCAGAACACCACCCTGAACGAGCATGGACAGCCGTGCTATCATGGCTCAACGTCCTTACTACACGATCCAGCTCGAAGTACGTCTCCAGAACAGAGTGAGGTGCACTACGACAGTCCCTACTCAGATCGCGCGGCACGCACCCTGCTCGCTACCATGGCGATCGAGTCTCGGGCGTGGGAAGACTTTGCCCTTGACAACGCTGCAATGCGCACTAACATCCCCAATAGCGTCATATCAGAGCTTCTGCATTTACACTGGGCGTGGATTGCTCCAATGTTCATGTGGGTCTACAGGCCTGCTTACATGCGTGAGTATCATACCATTAGGACCCGCTTCATTCTGACAACTTTGCAGGCGACATTAGCACAGGCGGGCAGTACTGCTCCGAATTTCTCTTGACCGTTTTCTGTGCCCACTCTGCCCGCTTCCGTCAGGACAAATTGGACGATGCTCTGATTGCTCGCGCTCGTCTCTTGCTAGGGGTGGAGGGGCAGACACCGAGCTGCATCTCCACGGTTCAGGCGCTGCTCCAGCTCAGTGCCCGAGATCTTGCTTTTGGTGGCACCTCCCAGGCCTGGCTCTATAGTGGGATGGCGTTTCGCATGGTCACCGATTTGGGTCTGGACCCAAGTGGTGGAAGGGATGTTGACTTAGATGGCACAAGAGCCGAGGATCTCGAGATTTGAAGACGTCTGTTCTGGTCCTGCTACTTCTGGGACAAGGCCATTTCTCTTTATCTGGGTCGCATGCCAATACTGCGCGAGCTGCCTGCTAACAACAGACCTTCATTGCTGGACGACACTTCCGAACACGAGCTTTGGAAGCCGTACTACGCATCTTCTGGTACACAGGGACCAATCTCGCCAACAGACTACCCTCCCATGAAAGCTCACTCAATCTCTTGCTTCGAAAATTCCTGTAAGCTTGCCGTCATAATCAATGAGATCATCGAACAGCTCTACTCGCGCAGAGCATTACCCAGCACCGAAACCTCTATGCGCAAGATTCTAGAGCAATTGAGTGCCTGGAGACTTGCCACACCATCTCACCTGCGTCACAATGCGAACGAAC
>JAABUW010008372.1_pt1 | contig 12105 bp, 8 predicted proteins | sample 5560081 | NCBI WGS metagenome assembly JAABUW01 (sample SAMN10711882, study PRJNA513363) | rock metagenome | isolation source: Antarctica rocks | place: Antarctica: Victoria Land, Knobhead sud | reverse complement strand
AGCTTGTTTCACCAAGTACATCGATCCTTGTCCGTACCTGCCAACACTATTGCCTGGCGTAAACAAAGGAAGTGACCGACCTCATTCGAGCGTCCAGACTATCAAAGTTCCGCTCAGGTCATGGGCGAGCTGCGGAAGAGCAATTCTACTTCACCTTGGCCAGGAGGCCTCAGGAGTTATTGAGTCAGATCCTGGTGCCACTTATGCTCTTGCGCTACCACCAATTCGAGCAAATACGATGCCTGCGCCGCCATCGAAGACCATCACCGGTGGAAAGTTAGCTCCGACTTCACCACCAGCAATTGTAGACAACTATGGTGAAGGTGAGCCAGAGATTGTAACCAAGTCAGATGAAGCAACAACAACGATATTGCTTGCAGAACCCATTGAAGTCTCGCCTGTGAATGCGAAACAGCGCATGGCTGAACATCCTCTCGGGAGCCCAACCATGACCGATGACATTGGAGGTCGGGAGAACGGCATCGCAGTGGGAGTCGTCGGAAGTCCAACTCAGGCAGACGTTGCGCAGAACACCGCTGGTTCGACCGTTTCAGTGTCATTGCCAACTCGCAAACGGTCGTCTGAAACAGCTGAGTTGCCCGACTCAACTGATGTAGGCCGCTCAAGAAGTAAGCGGATCAAAGCTAGGGAATCCTTGGATCCAGATTCCCTGAAGGATTCGACAGCAGAAGATTGGGCTAAGTGGTATGAACAGCAACTCCAAATATACCATCGAGCTGATGGATCCGTGTTCGATATGGTTGAGACAATTCAGTCTAAGCTTGGCTCCCAGATGTCAGTCTCCTTGGGCACCCTCAGGGCGATTGTGTCTAAACAAAATTTGAGCAATGAACGTGACGAGACGAAGGCTCCCTTAACATCTCTGGATTTGGTAGCTCAAGACCTCAAATCCACCCTCGATGGTTGGGATATTGGAAGAAGCAAGGCCTTTCTGAACGGTCACGACCCCAATGACCCAGCTGGTGGTTGCGGCGGCAGTCGCAGTCCTGGTTTCTCGGCATTTCTAGAACACTCAAATCAGGAAGGCCGAATACTATCGCAAAAGCAGATCCTTCCAGACGATTATGGCTTGGACAGCTTCGTTCATTTCATAGATCGGCAGGAGTGGATCACTATTGACCAGCTTGCCTACCAATGGCTGGACATGCTGCTAAGCTTCCCTTTACTAAACCGCTTGGAATTAAGATCCCACGTCCTTGGATCCTTCAATTACGAGATCCGGACCCTGTATGAGTCTCATCGATGGCCAGACTCACTTAAAGAAAGCGTCGTTCGGATGCTTGTGTTTCAAGATCAGGCAGTCTACTCCGAAACCAATAGATTGATCCACAGTACGGAACAGGAAGATCGAGACACGAAGGAGCCCACTCATGGTCAAGTGCCCTTGAATGGTCTTAGCTATGACAGTCTAGAGACCGAGAGACTACACTTACATTCGGACGTGTTGCTACCATCGTCAGACACTGACGAAGCCAAGCGGAAGTACACAAATTCCGTTCAAGCAATTTTTGAACTACATTTGGACGTATACGGACGTATCACCAATCCGAGTAGCAAGGTTGACGAAGCTACTCGCACCCTGCAACGCGACCGTCTCTGCCGATGGGCTGCACTCGCAAGTAAATTGATTAATCAGTGGTCCTGGCCAGGTAACGAGATCGGTGAGTGGTCTAGGAGCTCGGACGATCTCTACGTTCGGTTTGTGTGGGCTTCAGTCGTATGCAACAGTCTATTAGAGCCTTCTTCTCGGGATTATATCATTCTATGCTATCAAGACTTAATACGATTACTCAAGGAATTTGACAGCAAAAGGCCCTCAACCGAGCCTCTGGTCATTGAGTTACCTAACAACGCAATCATGCCGGAAATCTCGATTGAGGCTGCAGAGAGAGAGATTTCTAGGCTTACAACAATTGAATTCTTTATGGGGATCTTCAACTCTCCGAGCAATGATCCACTCACCATCATCGAAAGCCTTGAGCCTTTGCTTGATCTGTCTGTGAACTACCGCAAGTCCTTGATCGAGCAACATTCAGGAAACCACACCGGAGATAAAGATGTCTTAATTGGCTCACCATCGAGTCGAGCTTCTGATGATATCCTTGGGGTTGACCCTGACTCCAAATTGGTAGAAGCACTACATTTCCTCGAACGAGGGAGCCTGCCTCTAAGACTATTTCTTTGGCAGAAGCTACGGGACAATTACCGCGCTATTGCCTACCCTCCTCAGGTGCTTTCGTGTGACCTTCGCATGATGATTCTTATCGTAGACCATCTGGGCTCGCCATCACACGGCGAAACTACCTTCGAGGATCGACGCGATCGTCTCCTCCGTTGGCTTCATCGACTTGACGACCACGTTACTCGAATTCTTTCCATCGCACTTTCCAAATCCGGTCCTTTCGAATGCATAGATGGTGATCAAATATGCGTCTCTCTGGAAGCCTTAACCTCCTTGCAGAAAATCCTGCATATCTTTGCATTATGGGAGGACACGATCCGAGTGGGGCAGACGCCACCCCCAGCTCAAGTGAATCAAAATGCGACAAGGGGTCTTGCCAAATCAACGGACAAATTTCGCGACATGATAGTCAAGACGTGGACATTGCAATACATATTCCTGAAGGAGGCAATGGCACAAAATGCGAGAATATTTGATTCGCAAGAGCAGGATTTAGTCAGCCACCTGGAACATGTCCATCAAGCTTTGGGATTGCGGTGCTATTGTAGCCTAGCAAACAAGACATTTCTCAAGCTGATGAAAAAGGAGCTGGAGAGCTTCAAGCTTACAGGTGACCGGAATACCGATATGGCTCAACTGGTATACGACCTTTATGGTGTGAAGACATCTTCAAACGCCATGGAGATGCAGGACCACGGATGCCTTCCTGATAGTCTTGACCGGGTCACCGCCCTCGAGATTATGGATCTCGTTATGACTCAAGTCAACAGGATCAGCACCAAGGATCTACTGAAGAGTGATCTCAAGTTCACCGTGGATAAAATGCAGCAAGTAATCATGATCCCCAAACTCACCAATTCAGCAACCAGAACCTTCAATAACAGGCTCGTAAACAACTACTTCAAATTACCACTTAATCCATACGACTTATATCAGTCACTGAGAGGTATTGGAGGTCTTTGCGGAAGCAAAGCGCTAGATGAGGGTTCAGAAATAGCTTCGAAAGGCTGGTACGCTTTGCTGGGTCAAATTGCATTGGCCAAATTCCGTTCTCTAAAGCGCTCTAGCGCTGGATCGACTGATGATCTGTGCATTGCGAGGACGTTCTTGAGACACGATCTTGAATTCGATACGGACAGATGGGAGACGTGGTATAGGCTGGGTCAAGTATATGATGCGTTCATCGAGGAAGATACTACATGGACTGCAGATAAGCTAGATAATCACATGGATGATCTGGTTGAACTGCAGCGGAAAGCTATCCATTGCTATACTATGGCAACTGCTGTTGCGACGCGGTGCGCTGAGGGATCATTTGAGGATACAAGCAAGATGGCAGATCTCTGTGCAGACTTCGGCACACGGGTGTACTCTTCCACACGGGAGCCATTCTCAATGAGGGCTTTCAGCCTGGACGACCATAAGCGGCATTATAATTCCAGAACCACTGGCATGTATCAGGATGTCCCGTTCCGAGGTATGCAGCTATACTCCGCCTGGAAGTTTGCGAGTATTCTTCTCCGTCGGGCTTCTGTGCAAAAACCACAAGATTGGGTGTAAGTTGTCTGCCAACCCATTCCGATTGCGTTTGCTCATTCGTCTTCCAGTATATCCTTCACTTATGGTAAGGTCATGTGGAAGATGCACAAATGCAGCGATGAGGTGCTTGGGACGGCCAGACGTATTGGCTATAGGCCTGTCATAGATGCCTTCGTTCGAGCCATCGAAGCGTGTCCGGAGAAGCGTGATAGCAGGCATCCGGACAAAGACCCTATTCTTGAACCTCACTATAAGCTTGTTGCGGTTGTGCACAAACTAGTCCGGTCCAGGCGCATCTTGGTAATTGTCGAACACGTTACTTAAGTGACCTTATTGACTGACATTTACAGGACGAAGAAGGTCGCCGTATCCTGAAGGCAACCCCTTACGCTCGCAAAGCTACAGAACAGAAGTCTGAAGACTGGAACGGGTACATTATGCAGACCCTGAAAACCCTCAGGTCTGCAGACAAAGCAAACTGGTATCATCGAATGGTGGCGCGCGTGAGTCTTCTTAGGACCCATCTAAAGACACCAGCTGATGGCCAACCTAGGCCGCACACATTTTCTATGATGACGATCCGCAGGACCCGCGAGCTGCTTCGGGCGCGAGGAACGAGCTGAGTCAGCAAATATTCACAAAGACCATGGCAATCCAGGTTTGGAAGCCAGACAATGAGCGAGCAGGAAGGCACTTCGTCTACACTGGCCGATATGTCAGGTTTTTTACCAGGCTCCTGTATCAACTCAACGATAAGACTAATCTAGATGCATTGGCACGCCGGATTCGGAAGAGAGCCGGTGACTTTGTCAATCATGTTGGGGTATGGGAGGAAGTATGCCGAGCATATCTGAAGGTACGTTGACTGCTTTGCTTTTGACTGTTTGTTTGGACTGCTGACATATTGGCTTTTAGCTACTGCATCACCAGCCCTACTGCAGTGTTACAGACGGGTACTCCGAATTCATGTTTCAAGGCATGGATCCCGAAATCTTCCAGCTCCACGCGGCTCGGCTCGAAACATATGTGCATTCCCAGCAAACGACCCCTCCGCTTCTAGATATCCTCCGTGATGCCATCGAGCTCAAGAAACTCAATAACAATCTTTTCCGACCTGTCAATCTTTTCGAAGACCTCATTCGAGACATCTATGCCCATCTATATGACAACATTATTCCTGGCGTCATGAAAGATGATGCCACAGAGGGAAATCGGGTCCGGATGCGCGTCGACAATATACTCACCAACCCGACCCTTGCAGCTGTCGATGCGCCACTACCCGATGCGCAAGGTGGAGAGCAAACGAAGAAGAGCGGAGCTCGATATGTGACGCCAAGAGAGATCGTTCGGAAAGCCGAGGCAATCGCTGCCAAACCTGCGCCTACGGTACCTGCTAAAGTCTTGAAACCATTAGCTCCGGCTCCATCAATGGAAATAGGAGCCGTACCCCCAAACGATGCTCCGAGGTTGACTGTTGTTATACATACGGATGGGGCGAACGATGCAGGAAGCAGTGCACCAGGTAGTGTGCATGATAGTGCCGACGATGAAAGCGAACTCAGTGAAGTCGATGAAGACCCTGCCAAGGGGGCAGCTCCGTCTTCAGAACATGTGAAATCTAGAATACCAATGTTCCCAAATTTGCTGGGTTCGACGGTGGATAATCCTGAGGAGATTGATGGAGACACTAATGACGAACGAATGGAGGGCCAAGAAGCTGACGAAGAGGAGGATCAGGAGATGGATGCGGAGATGGCAGAGTCGCCAGCAAAGGAGAGCGGCGTACATGAGGGTAATTGGTGATGAAACAAAAAATACTCTTCATTGAGGTAGACTACGTTTGTTGTGCATGTGCAATTGTTGTGGCACTCAATCAAGACCATGATCGTCGAGAAGAGAGGTCGCTCAGTCGAAATGGTTACGAGCGGGCTCTTCCACAAATCTGCCTCGAGAGTCTCATGGCAATCTCGAAGTCAAGAAGTTGGACACCAGACCTTTACTCTTGGTGCTCAATCTCCCCATTTTGGACAACCTCGTCGTCAGCTTTAGCCTCTTGTGAAGGCGTGTATGAGTTGTACTTGATACTTCGCCCAAGTGGCTATGTGCAGGTGGATGCTGAGATGCCCAAAGCTCCGACATGTCAGTACAAACACTCAAGTCGTGGGTTCATACTACCTTAACGTCTTTTAGTAAATAGCAATAACTAGCCTTGTTGCCCTCGTGTCAGAGCCCTTCAGTGTGTATTCCTCCCACTTCGTTCCCTTGAGCCTGACCCTCCTACACGGGAATTCTCAGTAGGATATTGTCCACTCATTTCCAATGCGGACCAGCGTATCATAGTCTTCACACTGCTTTCCCTATTTCACAGCTTCATCAGACGCCCTGAACTCTTACGCTCAGCAATGCCCGCGCGCACCAGATGTTGTTCTAATCAGACTCATACCATTTGAACGCAATACAGAAGAAGACCCACCAGATATTAAGATGGACAGATGCACGCCGATTGAGCGATCTTCGTCGGTCGGTCTCCGCTTCCGACCATCAGAAGACGAAGGCCAAGAGGACCCGATATCTCCACCTCATCCCCCCAGCAGCTACGTCGACGTCGAGAAATTCACTCAGCTCAAAGAGATGCTCTATTCCGTTGGAGGGCCAATACAGCACTTCATGGGCATGATAGCATCTCAAGAATCACACTGAGGCTGGCAGCATTATGACTACTTTAGCGTGACATGTCCATGAAAGAAACGAAGACAGCGCAATTATTGGGAAAGAGCAAGAAGATAATTTTGAATCAGAGCGACATGCCTGGGAGGGTTTCCTTTGATGCTTCCTATTTGATTTGGCAAAGCAAATGAGACAATTACGTACACAGTGATCTCCTACAGCATCACTTTGATATCGAGCCCCAGCATCGCGCTCATATTCATCGTCACATGGAGCCGAAAGCGAAGCAGCAACGATGACCAAGGCCTCGGGATCGCTCCAATGGTGCAATTTGTTACATGAAAGACAAAGGACATTCTGTCGTCAACAGCCATGATCTTACATAGAAGAGTAATTGAAGGCTCTGGTTATCTATGTCAAATTGGGCGAGGCCACAATGACTGATTGATGATTGCGGTGATCAATCAGGGGTGCTGACACAGATACGTATAGCGTTCAGCCCAAGGGAGAAGGATGAAAGCCATGGCCACAAAGGTTAATGATGGGGTGGGGTGCTCAAGGCCTTACACGATGCTCAGACGAGTGGAACACAAAGCTGACCACCCAACGATAAATAAAGAGCGGGCGACTTGCGTGAAGGAGTGCTATGCTCTGGATAGGAGCCACCCATTCTGCAAAACCAATGAGAGATCTTTCCCCCTCGATGCAGAAGCTCCATGGATCTAATGTCGTCCGATTCGGTACATGTAGCAGGCCTGTTTTCAGCCAACACGAATACTTAAACGTCGAGCTATACTAGTACCGTATACCTTAGAAAAACCTCCAGCATTAAACAGTTGTCGCATCCTTCTGGTATGGTACTGCGGTCTCCCGGCTTCAAAGCCGTCACTTATTGCTTTCTCTGAGCTCCGGTATCTTCTTTACATCGATGCTCTTGCTGAGGCTCTTGCCGTCATGAAGCTAGCACTTAACACTAGCTCCCTTGCTGAGGAAACCCCGAGATTAGATTATCCTGCTGGAATGCTAGGCAATGTACGAGGTCTTCCTTAGGGGCTGTTCACCATTAAAAGAGCGAAGCTAGGATCGACTATTGCGTTCGTCCTTTGCTTGACAGCAGCTAACAAGGGGCCACAGTGGTGAAAGGCGTAGCCAAATGACATACGATAGCTGAGATATCTGCACATCAAGCAGCACGCACATGTCGATGATGGGAGCCTTTCGGTGTCAACATTTGGCTCATGAGCTCGCCTTTTGGTAAGTATTAGTCGAAATCGCAAGGCAATGCGCAGATCGCACCTGACCGAAGCCAAATTCTGCGGGAATCCAGCAAGTGTCAATGGAGACTGACCAAAATGGCTTTATAAAACACAGTACTGAGTGTCATCAACGTAGCAGTATAATGTGATTTTCAAAACATCAATCGAGAACAACACATTGTGTTGCAAATGCACACATGTAGAAGCGTCGAGTATTGGCGTGGATAACCTGCGAGCAATCCAGACATCAAACCTTGATATATGTCGCGAAGTCTTGAGGGCATTGTCTGTTCAAGGTAGTCTCCTGCAAGGATGTCGTCTGATATGAGGTAGATCAATGAATATACAGAAGTTCCTAAAGCAGACTAGCCGCATGTTGACGCCAAGAACAACCAAGATCGAGCAAATATACATTCCAGTCCATATATTGAGCAGGGATAGAAGGTAGAGCAAACCTGCCTCAATGAGCTCCACAACGGAAGAATCAGACTGGAATATGTCTCCCACCTCCCGGCGCCCGCACAGCATCTCTAATACCGTCCGCCCTACCCCGCAACCCATCTTCCACCGCGATTCCCAACCACCAGAACCCGTTTCTCCCTCAATGAATACTCCGCGCGGTAATGATACAGCTGCACAATTGGAAAGCCAATTGACAAGAACGATACTACCGAGCAATGCGCCACTTTTGGCGCAACCGCCAGGTCCAGCAGCCCTCGCGGGGATTGATGGAGCCTCGCATGCGGCATTGATACAGCAGACGCCGGAATGGGAGGCGGCGCGAGCGTCAGTACTGGGTCAGATGATTACAAGCGGGGATATAGCACCTACACCTACGACTAAGGTTACGAGAGGAGGGGTCAAAACTGGTGGGCGGAGAGGGAGAGGTGGGAGGAGACCTAAGGTCAAGATAGAGGGTGCAGATGGTGTTACCGCAGAGATAGCTGCTGCCGCCGGTGTAAAAATCGAGACTCCTACTAGAGGCAAGAATAGAGGAGGTAGACCACGAGGCAGTAGAGCAGGGAGTAGTGCCGCAAGAGCTGGTGTCAATCGTGGTGGAAGGCCCAGAGGTAGCACGACAGTAAACCGTGGTGGGCGCCCAAGAGGAAGTAGAGCTGGCGGTAGTGCAGCAGGCCTACTGGGACATACGGTCAAAAAGAAGAGAAAGCGAGCCGACGATGACGAGAACGAGAAAGACGACACAGATGTCTCAGAAGAATTCAACCTCCTCGCGCATACCTCCTCCGGCCGCCGCATCACACAGGCTAAAACGTTCTCTCCGATAATAATCGACCATCCAGCATCTGCGACCAAGAAAACCACATCGAACATCCCAAGAACAGACACCCCTCCAACCGCCAAAAAAGCGAAACTAAAACGCCGCAAACCCGGCGAAGCAGCCGTCTGCATAAACTGCGGACGAGGCCACTCCCCCAACTCGAACCAAATCGTCTTCTGTGACGGCTGCAACACACCCTGGCATCAATACTGCCACGACCGACCCATCACACCCTCCGTAATCCAATTCGAAGAGAAAGAATGGATCTGTTCCGAATGCCACACCGCTCGCGAAGAAAAAGGCCATCTAGCCGGCAAAGTCCCGCTTCCACACGGCATGACACTGGCCGAAAAACGCAGCTACCTCCAAACCCTCGAAAAACCCGAACTCGTCTCCCTCCTCCTCCACGCCAGCACCCTCCACGAAACCCTCCCCATATTTCACCCGCCCCCACCAGTCCCAATACCAACAATCATCGAACCGCGTCCGCTCCCCGTACCCATCCAGTCCTCTCTCGACGAGGAAGAATACATCGAAATCTACGTCGAACAGGAACCACTACCATATCCGAAAGCAGGCAATGGGCTCGTACTCCCGCCGGATGAGGAAGACATGGCTCTTCTCATCGATGAGGATATCGTGTCGTATAGCCATTCGTGGAAAGGCTCTCATGGCTGGGAAGGGCCGGGTGGGATGAGTTGGGCGGCGGCTGGGCCTGATATGGCGGCCGAGGGCGGAGGGGTTACTATCAGCGTTGGAGCGTGAGGGGATTGAATCTTGTGGGTGATTTGCATTTATAGGGATGGCTTCGGATGGGTATGGGGTCCTACAGCGATATCGAGCAGTGCTGTGGAAAATCCAGAGGTTTTGGTTTGTAGCTGCTCCAATATCAGGTGCAGGACATATAAGAGATGACTTTTCAATGTATGTGCATTGGACGGCATAGTATGGCCTCGTTGTACTACATTAAATATACGAAGGCGTAGATTTCCTCAAACCACCCTCCGACAACGTTTGAAACGGAAACAAATGGGGAATCTCGTAGGAGCATGCCATTGCTTGCAGCATACAGAGCGATGTATTGTTAGGGTGGAAAGTCCGACAGTTGCATGGTCGTGACCAGCGAAAACCCAATCAGTCTGGCCAGAGACCATTGACAAATTCGGCGAAGGTCTGGTGCTTCTACCGAATTTCCCTTCGGTGAGTGCAGGTCGTCGAGCTGAATTTCCATTACATGAGACATAAGTAGTGGAGCCGGCAGTCAAGTACGCAGGGTACTGCATACGATACAGGGTTGTAACAGGTTGCATTATCACCACCGAAATCTAAGCTAGAATAAATGACGCTAGACACAAGCTCAGACTCATATCCATGCCACTGACAAAAACCCTCCTGTGGCCTGAATTCTGTAGACGAAGCGAAGGGAATGGAAAGACAATCGAATAAGGAACCGAACATGGTAGAACTTTTGGTATCTCGAACGGGTATCTTTGAAAAAGCCCAAAAGCGCGGGACATCACCCCTTAATACTCCGAATAAAATGGAAGATCCGAACGGAAAATCCGAGACATCGTATAACATCGTACTCTGGACCTAGTACATCAATGCGCGCTATTAATTTCCTCTGAGCAATAGTTTGAGCGACTCGGCGTAGCTTCATGGCTCGTTACTTCGTGGAGCGTGAAGCGTGAAGCATCCCCCCCCCTCTCTGTCTGGTAGTGGTTCCTGTGTATTATGGTAAAGCAAACGTTTCGGCCTGCAGTGGAAGCATAACCGTCACTGCTTTCCTTGTGTCCTGTGTTGAGCTTATACTTGTTGACATTTCTGTCAATGGTAGGGCCCCCATGCTGGTGGCACCTGGTCGGTTTGAAGTTTCCCCTGGCGAGACGACTTCATTTCAACGATGATTCATCAGTCTCCTCTTCGCCGCTGGTCCAAAAGGTCCGGCAGGAGCAAAGCCGCCACTGATCTTTCGTTTCTTTGGGGGACTCACTGGCGAGTTTGCTGGCGCAAGCCTCCCCTTTTTGAAGGCTTGCTTAGAGAGCGAAAGTCCACCAGATAAACGCCGTGAGCGCTGATGGTGTTGATTCTGGCCTTGACGGAAAACGCCAGCGATGCCTTTGTCGAAATGCGCCATGAGATCATGAGGGGCTGGATTGTTGGGTGAGGAAATCTTGGGCCGCACATGGGCTCCTGTAGGCGATGTTGAAATGGGCGTGGGCAGAGACGTGTCAACATCACCTCCAGCTTCATCGTCCGACGAGTCAACCCCAAAATCGATAAAGTCCTCGACATTCAAAAGGCCTTCGTCGTCATCATCATCTTCTTGATCATCAGCTGCATAGACAGCATTGACATCACCCATACGATCCATCGGGTAGAAAACGTCTCCAGATGCTTGAGAGGAATGCCGAGTATGACTTGTTGGACCAATTGGGAGAAGGATGTCGGCCATCGACTCTGACCCTGCAGCAAGCATGGGATCGGCAGGCACCTGAGGCGAGAAATCGCTCATCTCCAAGTCGCTATCATACACGGGGGTGGCTAGAGCCGGGTGCGATAATACTGGACTCGCATTTGCAGTGCTTGTTCTTGTGCTGGGTACCTGGCTATAAGTCCCGTCTGCTCTAGATGGACGCCTGGCTGGGGTGATCAAGATGTTGTCGCCAGTGGAGTCTATCATAGCGAATGGCTTGGTGGGATCAGTCTTAAAAGAGCCTATGCGCGGGCCACTGAATTGACGAACAGGTGTGGCGGGCACCTTGAATGGACTTGGCGCTGACGATGGCCCAGCTGATGGCATTACTTGGAGGTCAGCGTCCAGCGAAGAAAGGGATGGCTGACGGATGAGTGATTGTGGGCGTGTAGTCGCAGACGCAGGAACATCGTCTTCATCGGTAGTATCGCCATAGTCGGCTGAAACAGAGCAAAGTTAGCGAGGAAGATCATGTCAAGCCAATTCACCCACTTTCATAGCCGCTGGAGCTTCCAACAGAGCTGCAATCCTCGTTGTCGATATTTTGGTTTTCGAAGTCATAGTCTAAATCTGCTCCCATGCTCTGAACTTGAGCTGTATTGAAAAGGCCATTCAGGTCTTCGTCACCTGTGATAGAGCTGTCAGATGGAGGGAAGATGGGCTCTTTGAAATGGACTCGACGCCT
>JAABUW010008366.1_pt1 | contig 12113 bp, 17 predicted proteins | sample 5560081 | NCBI WGS metagenome assembly JAABUW01 (sample SAMN10711882, study PRJNA513363) | rock metagenome | isolation source: Antarctica rocks | place: Antarctica: Victoria Land, Knobhead sud | reverse complement strand
CGCCATTCTTGGTCTTGTGCTCTCTCATAGGCAAGCTCAGAATCAATGTCATCTGAGTCAACTTCTTCATTCCAGTCAAGGACTTCTTCAATATCAATCTCGAGGTGGCATATTGGTAAGCTCCGAACCTGCCTAAACTGAGCCTCCAGGTCATGTTGCAGGGCAGACCGCACACTGAAGCGCATGAACTTGCAATAGAGGTATTTCGAGTTGGGCAAGGGGGCAAGAAGCATAAGCCCTTCACCCAATGGGGACTGATACAAATTGTTGGGGGATCGAAGGCATAGGTGAGTGAGCTGAGTCAGGCAGCGCAGCGAGTCAACGATGTTGTCAGGGTGACGAATGTCAATCAACTCCAAGTGCTTGACACCTGTGAGTGCCTTGAGCTCATCCCAAGATTGTGATTTGCTCCAGCACGCTTTGCTCCAGCACGCTTTGCCAGAGTCATCACCATCATCCAACCCCTTGAGCACCAGGTGTTGCAGAGCAGCAAAGGCAGACAAGCTTTGCAGCTGCTCATTAATGACGCCGTCAACATCACATAGCTTCAGGCTGCTGAGGCTTTGCAGCGCTGAGTACTGAGGTCCAAAGGGCCAGGCTGCAGAGATGTGGGGGGAGATACAGTGGATAGACAAGGAGTGGAGGCTTGTCACGGCTGGTAGCAGCTGCAAGGAGTGCTGGCTTTGGGAGGTATCTATGCTGAGTGATGTCAGGCCAGACAGCCCTTCCAAGGCGTCATAGGGTACAATGACTCCCCAAAGCTCTTTGAGAACAAGACTCTTCAGATTTGTCAGCAAAGACATTCCCTATGAAGACAAACACAGGTCACAGGCATTTGAGGCACCAGGCGTTCTGATCTTGGAAGTAACAGCATGACACATGAACACAGGAACAGAAGCAGCGACCATGCTGCACAGCTGTCACTGTTGGCAGTGCTGTTTGTGCAACAGGATTCTGCAGGGATGCAACTCTGCTTGCATCACAAAAGTACATAGCAGCAGCGCATCAGTGAACCTGTCAGAATGCAAAAAAATAAGACAGTGATGGACTCATGTGCAAACTGCACTGTTAGCATACCGCTAGGTCTTGAGCAGGAAGGCAGGCAAGGGGATACTGGTGCAGCGTCAGAGTTGTCAGGGATCCCAACATGGCGAAGGGGGATAGCCGTCCATGCCCATGTGCGTCTGAGCCACATGCAAAGGGCCTGTGCCCAGCTGTGCTGCCTGTGGCGCTTCCTGCCTGATCATATTGATAACATGCCATTGAATGTTGCGAGATGTACACATACTCTTGTACATCCCTCTTGTCACTGTATGGCATGGCAGCCATGAGCTGGACCTTGGTACGGTCAGCTTCAGCATGCTTAAACTTCCCAGCTCTGCTGATGTTCATTTTGAAATGCTGCACGACAGCTGAGCCAATGGCAGCAAAGTGGCCGTCAGTGTCACTGAGGGTCAGCTGCTGCAACTGCTTCAGGCTGCCTAGCTCCTGGAAGCCGGATGTGCCTAATTTGACTTGAGTGAGGGTGAGGATCTGTATGCCGCCGAACCTGAGGTGGAGGCCTGTCGGGAGTTGCCCCTTTGGCAGGTCCATTTTGCACAGCTGACCCTCGCTAATGCCATGACCTGCCATAACAAACAGAGGGGCGGTGTCATAGCGATAATCACAGTGATATTTATGCTTTCCAGCTCATGACGAGCTGGGGGCTGTAGACAGCTGATGAAGCTATGAATGCTGGGGACACAGAACATGTCTCAAAGCATTGTGTAGCATGGAGATGTGTCTGTGAAGATGCAGTATGTTTGTTATGCGAATTCTGGTCACACATTTGGCAAGTGCCAATGGGTTCAACTCTGTATGGCAATTTGAACGGAAGGCTTTGTGCTCTGTATAATTCAGCCAGCATGTTTGAGGTATGATTACTGCACCCACAGCTGTGTTCATAGGGATTGCATTGCCGATTCTGCTGCCATACAGGCAAAATTCAAGTTGAGTGCTTGTCATGCTCAATGGCATTGCGACAAGGACAAAGGAATGTCACCTGCACCTTGCAGCCATGCTTTGCAAACCAGCTTGAACTTCAGCTGCTTTGCTTGCCGTTCCTCTCTTGCCTCTCGCACCGCTCTCTTCACTTTGCTGTTGGGGCGACGGGGTGGATGCTTTGTTTGCAAAGACTTTGTGACAGGGAGCAATGCACAATAGATTCTTGCCAGGATGCTGTCTGGCAATGAAGTCCAGCTCACTCTTGGCAGAGCTGCATGAAATCAGGAGGTCACAAAATGGACTGTGTGCCAGTCTTTGCTTACCCGCAGAGACACATTAGACACCTCGTGAATGGTAGAGATGAGCAAGCAGATTGTCATGTGTCAGAACAAAGGCTAGCATTCAAAAATTGTTGCAAAGCGCAAAGGCCACTGTCAAGTCTGCAGTGTTGCAGGGTTAGATGGCACTGCTTACCTGGCTTGGGTTCTTCATAGTGTCTTCTCACAGCTGCTTTTGCGGGCACTTTGGTGCGCATGATGGCGTGTTTACTACTCGGCAGTGGGCCAGCACACCCTCCGTCAAAGCTGTGTTCTTGGTGATTTCACGGTCACTGAGCTGCCCAGTCAACTTCCGGCGTTTACCAACACCAGCAGCACCGGAAAGATATGGCACCAAAACACGCAATTGGCACTCGCGAGCTCTCGTCGCAACACAACAGCTGCTGAGTACAGTCCAGATGAGCTACGGGGAATTGGTTGTGTGAGCGTTACACATGAGTGTTAACTCTGAGCTCGAGGTATCACAAGGCTCTGACACACAAGAAGAGTTTAATGAAATCTGCTGTACATGCTAAACCCTGCTGAAGATAATGCTGATGAGCCCAGGCGAGAAAAACAACAAACACTCTTACTGCCTACAAATACACATCCTGCTTTGACTCCTCAGATTTGCTGGCTGCGCCATTTGTTTCCTTGCTGGACTTAGTGGTCTTGCCCTTCTTTAGAATTTCCACAACCGCTTCCTGCTCATTCAGCTGCGCCACCTCCAAAGGAAGCTTGCCATCATCATTCTTGACATCAGTCTTGGCATCACTACAACACATGTGTACACAAATTACTTCAGTCCAACTTGCCACACTTTTAGCACAACACACTTGCTACCAACAGACAGGATCCCCAGCAGCATTGGTGCAATCAAGCGCAAAAGATCAACCTCTGTCATGTCGGGTGCTAGACACAGTCCTGATGCAGCTGCGCTGCAGCAAAGCACCTAGCAGACAGCTGCATGATGTTTGCAGCACCTTAGTGCGCCTTATCACACTGCCATGCAGATGAGCATAGCAGCAGCCCACACGCAATTGCATACCTGTCAAGCAGCAGCTGGATGGCCTCTGCCTGGCCATAGCCTGCTGCATAGTGCAGAGGTGTGTTGTCATTGCCATCCTTGGCATCAACATCAGCTCCAGCCTTGATGAGCTCCCTGGCACAGGCAATCTCACCATACCCACAGGCAAAGTGCAGGGCTGTGCGACCCTCATCATCCTTCTCATCCTTGTTGGCACCGCCTTGCAATAGTTCCTTCAATGCGTCCACATCTCCTACAGCACACGAGAGCAGACAATCAGACATCAATGCCAATGGTCAGAGCACATACCCTGTAGGAACATCCACAAGACAGAGGTTTGGCAGCCAAGCATAGGCAGAGAAGAATGAGAGGGTCAGAGCCAGTCATTTGTACTGTGTGTGAGTTGCATTGGGGCTGAGCTATGGCATGCGACAGGACTAGCACAGAGTACATTGCAATGAACGACAATGAAGTTGCATAGATGACTTATTGAACAAGTGTTGCGCCCAAATAAACTAACATTGCATCCATTGCTGACCACACCATGTTTCAGTTCCACATGCAACAAAGCAAAAGCTTTCAGACCTGCGCTGGCAGCTGAATGGACATCTTCAATTTCCTCCTGCTCGCCCTCCTCTTCTTCACCCTCACCAGCCGGTCCAGCTGCAGCTGCCATAGCTGTGGGGTCAAAGGTATCGCCCATCACAGCGCTCAGCTTGCCCAAAACTGCAGGATCTGACCAATACCTGCAACAAGAACCAAACATGGGTGGGTGGGCCAGTGTGCTGTTGCGCATTCCCAGAGTTTATTGCTAGCTGAGTTCAGAAAGGAAGAAATGCTTGTTGGACCACGCCGTATGTCAATGCATGCAAGAATGCCCGTATGTTGCAAACAGCACCAGAAAACCCAGACATGTGATTTGATCGGTGTGTTGTATAATGCTGTGGCTGCTGCATGCACGAAGATGGCAAGTTGCATGGTGCCGATGACTCACTGAGACTGCCTGCTGCTGGTCAGCCACGGTAGAAGTTCAAACTGACATAAACACGCTGTGTGTGTACTGTTGGCATATTCAGCACAATTCACATGGCTCTGTCACAAAGCAACTTACTTTGTCATGGCTGCTGGGCCACCTTCCTCAATCTCCTTCATGATGTCAGCAAGCTCAGGATCCTGTTTCAGCTCTGCCAACTTCTCCTCAATGTTGGTTCTGTAACTGGGATTGTTCATGCTTTGCATGAAATTGGCCATCTGTGGGTCTTGCTGTTACAACCACAAAAGCAAATGTTAGAATGCTGCAAATGGCCAGATACGCACATGCTCAAGCGAGATAGTACATAGATGCTGGGTTTGGGCTGCTCAGCATGTGAAACTCACAGTGCTGATGGTCTGGGGACAGCTGTGCTGCATAGTAGCTGTGACTGCAAAAGAGTGTGTGCTATCGAGCTGCCATTCAAGATTGTTCTGAAGTGTACATCACGGAACTTGTCAAGTCATGATGACAAGGTACCTGCATGATTTGCTGTCCAAGCTTTTCTGCCATCTCTACAAACTGGGGATTCTGCAGAACACCACTCATCATGTTGGCGTAGGCACTGGGGTCCATGCCAGGCATACCAGGCATGCCTGGCATTCCTGCTGGCATTCCTCCTGGCATAGCAGGCTCCTCTGCTGCAGCACTCCTGGTGGAAGTTGGTGCCTCAGGCGGTGCTGCTCCTCCCATCATTGCTCCCATATTGGCCTGCATGGCCTGAGCCATTTGTGCAAAGCTGGGATCTTGAGCAATTTGCTCTGCCATTTCCTTGATGGAGGGGTCCTGCAGTCAAAACGGTTCACTAAGCACCGGCTGCTTGTGTTGTGTGTTCCGAGTACAAGGTTCGACACAAGTCCGGCAATAGAACCAATGTCAAAAGCAACGTTACTGCCCTGCTGTCAACTTGACACCTTCACAAGGTCACAAGGTCGGACAGCGCGATCGAAAGCAACAGTCTGAGATAGGTCATGTGACACGTACATTCAAGATGCCCTGCAACGCCGAGAAGTCGAAAGGAGCTCCCCCTGGACCACCAGCTCCGGGGAAGCCGGGCATTCCGCCGCTGCTGTCTTTGTTTCCGGCCATTCTTTAGCTGAAGATGCTCGTGACGAGCGATCACACACCAGACTGATCTGGAAGGGCTGCCTTTGTGGCGGTCAGGTTCCGACTCTCCCCGTTGACTCTGAGTCATCTCTCCGTGCATTACACGCATGCCGCGTGTGTCTAGCGGCTAGACTCTAGCCGTGCTGATACTTGCCCACATTCTACATTGGTCGTCGTGTCGAAGGCACGAGCATGCTGTCTTTTCGCATAGTACCTATCAGCGTGCGTGCTTGCGAACGTTTTGCTGTGTGACTCGCGGTACTTGTTTGCATGGTCAGTCTGCACATTGCATGTGCTCAACTTGAGCGTACTCGAGTCCAGCCTGCGGGCGCGCTGCGCACACCTTGTCGGACAGCATTGAATCGTCGTCAAGTTCAGTGTTCTCGAACGCTTGATTGTGCTGTCACAGCTCCCCACATGCCCCACTTGCAAAGTCCGCTGGAGTCGGGGGCAGTAGGCGTTGCACCTCCCTCTACTGAGGCAGTCAGGTACGCAAGGCACGTGCGCATGCACAGTAGGTAGTCAACGTCAGCTCACGCCGACTTCAGTGACATTTTGTCTTGCACAGGGTCACTGATCAAGTCCGAACTTGCACCTGGCAAGACTTAGCACAGCAGGAACAAGCAACCGCAGAGTTGCAAGCTTTCTGCTCAGCCAGCATCAAAGGCCTAGGCCTGGAACCCTTCAAGCCTCTCCTGCTCAAAGGGGCTGTGGCAAGTTGGCCTGCAGTTGACAAGTGGAGCTTGGACTGGCTAGTTGAACATTATGGTGAACAAAGGTTAGATACTGAAAACACATCTGCCATGATGCAGCTCAAAGAGTATGCATGATCACTGTCTGATGCCTCGGCATTCTTATGCTGTATGCCAGGCCTGGCAGGGCTAAATTTCAGGCTGCCATGTTTGCATGGCCACGAGCCTGTGCAAGGCAGTAACTCAGACTGTGCACAGAGTGCAGGTGCGTGCAGCACCGTCAATGCGCTTTGCATATGTGGAGCCACGCCTGATGCGCACCTATTTGAGGTTCAAGAGCCCACAGCAAGCTCCCAGCATGCTGGCCCCCATGACCCTGAAGGAGTTTGCAATGCGTGCGCAGCAAGACAGCCCTGACAGCCCGCTGTTCTACCCGCATGGCGAGTTCTACTATATGCAATCACCAGTCACACAAGACATGAGGCGCTCTGGAGACCTGGATTTTGAGCAGCCACCTTTCTCAGCTGTTCTTGCTCCTGGTATGGGAGTCGCAGCAGTGCATTGCTATGCCTTGTGCTTGTTGGGCCAACTCATTTTACATCATAAATATGTACAAGTTGCGTGTCTTGACCATCACACTCGTATTTGCATCAATTGCAGGCCTCATGATTGCATCAAGAAGGCCTCAACACTGCTTGTTAAGGGTCTGAACCTCATGATCAGCATGTGCACAACACCGTGCTCCATGCTGCAGATGAGAATGGTGAGAGGAAAATTGTTCCAGCTGCAACAGCAAGGCTTTGGATCAGCCCCAGAGGGGCAGTCTCTCCTTTGCACTTTGACTGTCACGACTCTTTCCTCATACAAGTGCGAGGAACCAAGCGGATGCTGCTTTGGAGCCCAGATCAACTACACAGAACATACCCCTACCGAAATTGGCATATTCTGAGACGGCGAGGGAAGGTGGATCCAGTCAAACCCAACTTCAAGAAATATCCCAAGTTTGCTGAGGCTCATGCAATGGAAGTTGTGCTGCAGCCTGGTGATGTCTTGTTCTTTCCAGGATATTGGGCTCATTATACAGAAAGTTGCAGCTTTTCTGTGTCCATCACGTGCAGATTTGGCCTTGCTGAAGAGGTTTGCAAACGAAGGTCTTGGTTCAGTTTGCTGGTCAGACCTTGACACAGTGTCATTGCCATTGTCAATGACACACACGCATTCGTGGTCTTGCAAATAGATATAGTGATGAGCAGGCTGCAGGCTGTGATTACACCAAGTGTAAAGTCTTTGCCCAGCTATGAGTCATTTGCTAGCAGCCTTTGTGCCACAACGTGCATGGCCGCTTCAACTCTCAATCTTGACACAGCACAGTCACCTTGCACACACGTGCTATTGTGGACATCAGCTACTGCTGTGGCGGCATGGCTAAAGATACATTGCCTGACACAGGAGCTATCAAGCTCTTCTGTGAAATCAATCCCGCTTGTTTCTTGAGATCCAGTTGAGACACCAAATTCTTTTCCAACCCCAGAATCCTGCTTTTCATGCCCGACAGAATGCCTTCAATCGTGTTGATCTTGTCCATTCTGAAGCTCAGTGGCAGCTCAGGCTGCTGCACGTCTGGGACCTGAACCTTGCTCCTCTGCTTTGCTGCAATCGACCTGGTCATTGTGTGGAAATGTGGCATCTTCTGTAAGCCTTCGTCTGCTTCTGTCAAGGGGTGACTCAGGGCAAACTGCAGGGCTGCAACTGCTGATGCTGAATCTGTCCCCTGCCGACTGCTGTAAATAGCAAGCTGCCCAGGATCCAAGCCAAGAGCAACTGCAAGCTTGACTGAAGGGTCCCTGATATGGCTGTAAGCTTCTGCACAACATGTGACAGCTGTCAGAAGTGTGGAAGGTAGCAGGAGCAAGTCCTTCGTGCTGGAGAATAACTTTAGCGGATGTTGGGTTTGCACAATTCAGGAGTGCTGACTGGTCATTGCTTGGCTGCAACAGCTTGAGTGATGCTGCTTGTCTGCCAAAGCAGTGCTTACTGTGACCATGACTGCGCACACACTTTTTGGCTACAGCAGCGTGAGTGACGCGACTCATCTGCTCAGGTGTGGTTCTACACATCATCAGTAGCAAGGGCAGCGAATAGCCATCTGATGCTGTCATGACTCATGACATGGCAAGCTCATCATTCAGTGCGCCTGTTGACATAGAACAACTTTTGCAGCAGTTGTTCAACGACACACAGACAGTCTGTGTGTCTCACTGCAATGCCAAGCATGCAGCTCCTCAACACCGCAGGGGTGTTTGCATTTGCTGAAAAGCTCATGCTGGTATCCAAACAATTGAGACATGACAATCACCTGAGTCACCACTCGTGCTGGCAGACTCTTTGCTCCCTTGCTCTGACGCTGCGCTCTGATCAGCTGCACCACTCTGACTATTGTTTCCTGACCCCCCCCCCAGCCCCTCTCCACCCACCCCTGCCTCTACCCCCTGCGGCTGCTGCTGCTGCTGCAGTAACTGCAAGTCGTGTGGCACTTCTGAAGGGCTGACTGCCTCTGCACTGTCTACCAAAGCAGTGCTCCACAGCTGGATATCATCTTGCAGCCTGTCAAAGGCTTCTGCAATGCGGTCATGGGAGAACTCAAAAGCTAGTGCTCCTGAGGTGACGTCTATGCCTTGCAGGGGCAGGTCTGCAACCCGGGGCAGCTCTGGGGGTAGGAAGTGGGCTATGAGAGGGGTCTCAGGGGCCTCAGCTTGCAGCTGAATAATGAGTGGTGAGGTGGCCGTCTTGGTCTGACATGAAGATGAGGCGCTCCTAGTTATGAGGATTCCACTGGTGGAAGTTGTGGCCTGTACGCAGCAGCAAACCAACAGTTGCACAACAGAGTCTGGGAATGCATTGTTGTAAGTAGGTCAAAGCAATGTTTTGCCGATCGAGTAGTGAATGCAGACTGTACAGCGAGTGTAGCGATCATGTTGTGCTTGTTGACACGCTCCACTGTACATACCTGACTCTAGGGGAAAACATGTAGTTGATGGATGAATGAAGGAATAATGAAATGCTGGCACATGTGACAAACAGGTCTGCTGTACGATTGCCTGAAGAGCAGCAGTGTCACTGCACAGCTACTTGCAGCAAGCGTGCTCTACAGCCCAAATAATGGAGTGTCATATGCAAGTCAGGAGGCATGTAACAACCCTACTGTGCCAAATACTTGGAGCTCGAGATGCCATGCAGGTCTATGAGTCCACCACATCTGTATGCTCAGTCACAGCTGACAAGGAGCTGACGGGCAACAAGCAGCTTAGTAAAGGCTGCATTGCTACTCACATTGCTCATTTGATACACGCTGCATTGCTACTCACACTGCTAAATGATAAAGGCTGCATTGCTACTCACATTGCTGAAGGTCTTGGTAAAGGTTGCAGAGCGTGCTGCAACTGGGTTGCTGACTAGCACCAGCTGCTGTAGGCTGGGCAAGCTGATCAGATTCTCCAGCTCATTCACTGTGGCAATCCTGTTGGCAGTGAGATCCAACCTCTGCACATGCAGATCAAGCAAATGAGCATGTGCAGATAGCAGCAATAATATTGATAAGAACGACAGCAATACTACACAATAATGATTTACATTTACAGTTTCCACCTCATGACAAGTTGGGTACATGCAGGACAAGTCTTGTCTTCCCAGAGCAGCCTGTCTATGCGGATCAAGCACAAAGTGGCCATCAGTGATCACTAACAGCAAGAAACAAGGGATGCAACCTTTGCTGCCTTGAGAGGTTTCCTGCTACAATGCACTGAAGTGAAATGAAAGGAAGACCATCTGGCAGGCTAGCACGACAGCAAAGCTCAGCACATTACAGCTTGCATAGCCCACGTTAGCTTAACAAGTATTGCCTAAAGCATATCAGTCACCTCAAGTGTACTACACCCTCCTCTGATTCAAGGAACCAGCTTGATGTATGTATTTTTTGGCAAAAATCATAGACTGGAAAAATACTGGGCCAACTGCTTTCAGCCAAGTGCAGACAGAGACATGCGGATGAGCTTCCCAACAGCAGTGCCTGACGACAGTGTCCAACAGCAAATGCTTGACATGAGGAAGTATGAATGCTGACCTGCAGCAGACTGAAGGATCTACCAGTGACAGCGCTCCTATGCACCTTGGTGATCTGGTTGCCTGCCAGGCACAGGTCAGTCAAGCAGGGCAGGGCCGCCAGCTGGTGCAGGCACTGGCCCTGAAGGCTGCACTGAGCTGCTTTCAGCACCCTCAGCAATGGGAAGCTGCCCTCTGGGGCTGTCCAACTGCCTAGCCTGTTGCCTGCAGACCAGGTTTTGGCTGATGGGAAGTCGGTCCAGCTAGATGGGCAGCTCTTGTGCAAAGCCAAGTGGAAAACGATTGAGTTGGTTCTGGTGAGCAATGCAGCCAGCTTGCAGCAGCCCTCCTGCCATGTAGACAGTTACATGAGTGTAGTTGTGCCGAACGGGAATGAGCATGCTGTCTGATCAGACATGACACAACCACATGGCAGGATCACACAACATACTGCTGACACTTGCATGTCACAGGAGGCAAGATGGGCAGACTGCAGTTTTCACCCTGTTGAGGATTGTAAATGGGCCTGCTTAGATTCTGCGATGGAGTAAACATACTGGCTGTGCATGCTCACAACAGGATCAATGCATGACCTGATCCAGCCATGACAAACAATCCATGCTCCTTGGAAGCAAGGGTTTAGCAAAGGCAGCACCTGACACGTCCAGTTGCCGCAGCTGTGGCCACTGCCCCAGCTGCGGCAGGCACTCAGGCTGTAGCCCGTTGAAGCTGAGATCCAGCACCTCCAGAGTGGCAAAGGACCCCGCAGGACAGTCAATCAGGCTGGTCACACAATTGCCTGGCAGCAGCAGCGTATGCAAGGCAGGCAGCGTAGCCAAGGGCTGCAAGGAGGCAACCTGATTGCTGCTCAGGTCCAAATGCCTGCGCGGCATCCAGGAAAGGAAGCTCAAAAACAGACAGATAGGCCAATGCAGCAAGATCTACAAGACAGGCAGAGCCGTTTCAAGGGTCATATGAAAGCCACTCTCATGTCGGTGGGGGATCTAGACGATATCTCTGGAAGTGAGATGGTCTGTATAAGTAAAGTCAAGAAGACAAAGTAGACTGTGATCTGGCTTTATGTTTTAGTCCTTGACTTAGCAAGGTGCACAATGCATCCAGAATGACACCTTCTGCTAGCTTGACTCAGGTTTCCAGGTGCTTTCAGTTGAGCAACATGGTTGTCAAGCCGTTGCCATCAGGCTCATGGTCTCAATCCTTCAGACCTGCTGCTAAGCCTATGCAAGAAGCCATCCTAAATGTTGTTCAACGCGGCTGCATACATTCATGTCGTTGAGCACTGAAAGTACAGTGTGGTTCATCTGACAAGCAACAGCAGGTAACATTCACCTCAGGTTGCAGAAGTAGGCAATCTCATCAGCATGAATGCAGCTGATTCCTCTGCTATGCAGTCTGACAACATCAACCTCATCTGGTGACTCCACTTGTGCGGCTTGCAGCAAAGCCAATCCTGAGGGCAAGCAGTAGACATGACAACAGCACTTGCCCACTTTGAGCTTGTTTGCCTTTGCCATCATTGTCTAATGCATCCAGGCAAGCTCTCTTGCAGCACCAAAATATTCACAAACTGTTTTATTGGTGTGTACAAGTGTGCACACCGCAAGCTTCCCGTCAAATGACAGGATCTCATTGTATGCACAGTGAAAAAAGGCAAACACAGCTGTTTGCTGGCTGATGTAATGCACCTCTGTTGCAGCCAACAGTGTCTGACCTTGTAGTGTTGCAGGCGCTGGTGATGCTGGCCTGGGCAGCAGCTTTCGAGGCAGCATTGGTAGGGGCCCATGCATCTGGCATGTGCGAGCTGCAAGAGCTGCTCTGGCTCGCCGAAGGCGTCCAGC
>JAABUW010008365.1_pt1 | contig 12113 bp, 19 predicted proteins | sample 5560081 | NCBI WGS metagenome assembly JAABUW01 (sample SAMN10711882, study PRJNA513363) | rock metagenome | isolation source: Antarctica rocks | place: Antarctica: Victoria Land, Knobhead sud | reverse complement strand
CCCCATCCTCAGGAAGGCCCGGCGAGCAGTAAAAGCCGCCTGAGCCGCAAGATCCAGCCTTGCCCGCCAGCCTTGTGGCTCTATTCTTGCAGCTATTTGTGCAGCTAGAATGCCACGGATGGACATTGCGAGAGGCGCTTGACCTTGTGCAACTTAAAGGCAGACTGCACAAGCGCAAGACTCATGCAATACTGGGAATGCAGATATATCATAACGCAGCGCACGCGCACCCGCAAGGTCGGCAGCAGAACAGTGGCGGGCGGCGCGGTGTGCTGCCCCTTCTCCCCAAAATTGGCGAGCGATGTGGACCGCCCCACAACGCGGCCCTGCGCACACGTGGACTTAGATGCAGATCAGACAGGTTACAGTGCCACGGCAACACCTCTTAGCCGGAACACAGCAACCCACAGCCGGCCTGTTGTGGCAAAACGGGGAGCCATTTCCACTCCTGGTACGTGTCAATGCATGCGCAGGAAACGCTCTTGGATGTGGGGATGCACGCCAGCACACGCTGCAGTGCCCAGTCACGAGGGGGCGCGGCGCCTTGGCAGTGACGCCTAATAGGCCACAAACGCTCCGTACCTTGGCGCCCTCGCTGGCCTCCTCGGCGACGATGTTGAAGCGGCCCTTGCGCTTGGCGGCGGGCGCCGCGGCGCCGCTGCCGCCTGCGACCCCCGCGCCCTCGATGCCCTCCAGCGACACCGCGCTGAGCGTGCGGCTCACCGGCTCCTTCATAGCGTCCAGCGAGTCCGACGACATCAGCGGCCTGCAAAACAAGGCAGATGACCCGTCTCAATTCCGCTTTCAGTGATGTCCAGCGTCACTGCGCCAACAGCATGCAGCTCGCCAGCTCCATCGCGTCCAGGGAATCCGACGACCTCAGCAGCCCTGCAGCAGCATGGCTGCAGCAGCCAGCGACGCCGCACGTGGCGCTTGGCAGCGGCAAAGCGAGCAAGGACGCTCGACTGCGGCAAATCGACTGCGGCAAGATTGGGTCGCCCTGTTGCAGGCTTTGGACCTCAAGCTGCCAGCCGCATGCACACGGCGGAGTTGCATGCACAATCATTAATGTGCGGTCACATAAAGGGGCTCGAGGTTGAGCGGCGCGGCGGGGGCTGCAGGAAAGCCGGCTGCGGGTGGCTGCTGGCTGCTGCAGGTGGCCCCCCGGGGCTGGCAGCCCAGTGGCTGCGGGTGGGCTCGTAGTGGTCGTGCCTGCTCTGCAGAGGCGTCCCGGGATTCGAGGGCGCTCGCTCCGCCGGCTGCTCCTCTGTCGACACCTCAAAGCGCGACGGCTTCTGCGCGTACAGAGTCATGACAGTCGAAATGAGTCGAAAACACCGCACATGCCCATGTTTGGACAGCACTCCGGGGGCAGTAATGGTGTTTGCATTTCAAGCACTGCAATTCAGTGAGTGAGGGCACATCCATTGGAAAGGCACGAGCAGATCGCGACGGGGAGAAGCTGTGGACCTTGCTGCCGGGTACGAGGGCTTTGGCCTGAGCAGCGATGCCGGAGGCTGTCCGCAGCGGCGCATCGGCGTCCGCGGCGGCTGGCTGCTGCGCTGAGATGGCCACGCCATTTGCGGCCTCATCATCTGCGCAAGCAACAGGAAGCCATCAGCAACCCCGGCCAGACACGCTGCGAACATGGGCAGAACACATGTTTTGGCGGTGCGTGAAATTATCAACCTCACGTGATCAACCACACGTCAACAGCATGCAGCAGCCTGGGCGGTTTGCAACGGTTTGCAGCGATGCTTGACCACTCAAAAGTGGGCCGAGCTTCTGGAAATCGCCAGCACCTGCCGAGGGGCCGCCCTCGGGGACGGGCGCGAGCATGGGGCCCTCGGCGGCGGCGCTGGCCTTCAGGGCGACGACATCAAAGTTCCAGTTGCTGACGCCCTTCACATACGCCTCCTGGCTCTGCTCCACCTCCTGCTGCGCCTGCATCGTGCGGCATGAAATGATCCAGAATCAAGCGCAGCCAAACCGCAACACTGCCGCCACGCCTTGCATGGCATGACCGGCTAGGAACTCTGCATAACACCCTGAGCACTGGATCACCTGCAGCAGACTGTCATCATTGAGCGCGGGCGCCCACCTGTGAGTTGCCGGGGCCGGGGGCGCGGTTGGCGCGCATCTCGGCGACACGCCGCGTTACGGGCGGCAGCCCCGCCAGCAGGTGCTTCACCAGGAACGACTTGTCGTGCGTCGCCGTCTGCACACCAAAGAAATGGACAATTCAGAATAACGGCCTCCTTGTTGCGCGGCTTGCGCGTCCGGGCCGTCCGAGGCCGAGAAGGTCCGGGGGAGCTTCGATGACCGCGCAGGAATGCAAGCTCCTCACCGAAACAGCCAAGTGAATGACATGCATTCAGAAGCGCAGAACACACTTTCTCAGTCTCAGTATGTCGCTTGTTGCTAGTGCAAGCAGCGTGCGTGTGGGGCTGCCCTCCCTTTGCAGGCCGGCTGGCCACCAGAGAAGGGCGGCACGTCAAGCGTCGTCACTTCAAAAAGCAGCGCACCTTGAAGAACTTGTGCTCCAGCAGTTGCGCGGCGGTGGGCCGCTTGGCAGGGTCCTTGACCAGGCACTTTGCGACGACGTCGCGCATGTACTTGGAAAAGTGCTTCTTCCCAGTGTCCTGCTCCAGCGTCGGCGGCGGGTTCTGGATCGTCATCAGCAGCACCTGCCCGCAGCAGGAGATGCTGTGTCAACCGTCTAGGACACCAGCTCTCCTCCCCTGCTGGCTGACCTGAGTCGGCCTAAAGGGGCAGGGATACTTGCAGGCGCTGGCCCATAGTCTACAGCGGGTGCTGCTGCACACAGGCTCCCATGCGGTCCGCTTGGAAGAACAAGGATACGTTCCAAGGCATTCTCTGCACCTTCATGGGCGGGAAGCGGGCGAAGGGCGCGTGCCCGTGCGCCAGCTCCAGCACCGTGATGCCGAAGGACCAGATGTCCGCCAGCGCGTTGTAGCTGCAGGTAGCGACGTTCGGATGCAAAGTTTCAGGTCATAAGCTCAGCGCGAGCATTGCATCCATGATGCGACCGACCACAGCGGCAGCAGGCTTCACAGCCATGCGTGTGTCAAGCCTGCCCCAGAGGCAAAGCCCAGAGTTGCTACTGCAGCCCGATGTCTCCAACCGTAAGACAGCCCGCTCGGCGCTGCTGGTCAGCGCGCCGCGCGCTTCACTTCAGATGTCGCTATATCAACACTTAAAAGGAGGTGCCGGGGACTGGAATCTTGGGGACGCGCACCCCTGGGCCTGCTCCATGACCTCGGGCGCCATCCAGCAGGGGGTGCCGACAAAGGTGTTGCGGCCGCCGGCCTGCTGGCCCCAGGAGCCGTCACGCTCCATCGCCGCCGCAACGCCAAAGTCTGCCAGCAGCACCGTGCCGTCCTGCCCCACCAGGATGTTGCCCGCCTGCAGTTTATGATAGAGCAGGCTGTGATAGAATACTGAATGGCGAGAGGATGTCAGGATGACAGCGCCTTGCCGTCCCGCCCCACCAGGATGTTGCCTGCCTGCAGTTGCATGATGGAGTTCTTAGCAGCCTGAATCCTCCATTTCAGAATTGGAATGCAGCGCCATGCCGTCCTGCCCCATCAGGGTGTTGTTCCGCCTGCTTTAAGCGAACCCTGATCGAGCTGTGGTTTCAGCATAGCAAAGTGCTGTTTGGGTGCGCCAGGGTGATGCCGGCTGCATTCAGTCAGCCTGCGAGGGAGTTGAACTTGACGCCTGTGAGCAGGTGTGCCGGGTAACACAGGTTGGGGTTGTGATGCGGCCAGACGAGACTGGTGGACATCGCATCCTGTGAGGTTGACAGGGCATAGGATGGGCAAGGGGCGTCGGTTGTATCGGAGCAGCACCTTCACATCGCGGTGGATGTTGCCGTGTTTGTGCATGTAGTCCAGGCCCTTCAGCACATCCCGCAGGATCGTGGCGATGACCGGCTCCTCCAGGCCCTGGACGCCACACGCCACAGATGTATAGATCCGAGGGCATGTGCTGCAGTTTCTTGGCATGCAAGGCCACTGTGCACACAAACTGCTCGCATTGATTGTTGTGCGCAAAGTGCTGTCCCGGCTCAAAAGAGCATCAGGCACCCCGCTCCATTTCACCTCGGGGTAGGCATACTTCATGATGTTCAGCATGGATCCGCCGGCGACGTAAGGCTCCACCATCCACAGCGTCGACTTGTGGACGAAGGAGATGTGCAGCCCCAGCACATTGGTGTGATGCAGCAGCCGCATGGTCTGCGCCTCCCGCACAATGTCATCCTGCAGCACCGCAGTTGAAAATTTTCAGAGTCTCAAGGTTTGGCATGTCTCCCATAATTACACGATAGCTGCAAGCACCGTGTGTCGCAACTGCATGCACGACACCGCCTGGCAGTGAACACCCTGTGCGCGTCAAGCTGTGCGTGGTCAAAGTCCTCACCAGGCTGCAGTTGACCGCCTCCAGGTCCATCAACTTGACCGCAACGATCTCATCAAACGGCTTGCACCGCGCCCGCCACACCTGGACATTTTACACAGTCAGCTGATTTAACAACGGACTTGCTGGCTGACTTGCGGTGCATGGCGCCCGGGACAATCGTGGCAGCTCGCAGGTCTAAGCGCTATTGCTGACACTCACCGTGGCGCTCACACCGCGGCCACATTCCTCCAGCAGCTCGTAGGAGTCCGCGGTGGTCGGGTACTCCCTGCAGAGAGAGGCAGTGCGATTACATATGAATGGCGGCGACACGGCATAGCGTACAGAGGAGGTACCTGCGGGGCTGCTTGTACATGCGGTAGGTCATTTGTAGACGATTTATTGGCTGTTGATTGGAGGTTCAGATGCCTGGGCTATACTTGCACTATAATTAACTTGTCGCCTGGCAGCAGAGCCGGCAGGAGGGCGGCATGTGAGCCTGGTGCGCAGGGGTGCCGCGGGCATGCGCCGTGCTAAATGGAGCTTGCTGGCTTGAAGCAGGCCGCCAGAAGGCAGGCGGGCACGCATACTGGGAGCTTTGAGAAGAAGCTCACTTTCGATTGGCAGCCAGAAGGTTGCTCATGGACCTGGAGCCCAACGCAGGCTTGAGTCCTCCTTCGGGCATGCTGCCTGTTGACGCCTCTGCCTGCCTTACAAGGCGGCAGGGACTCCTTGGGTCCGCTCAGCACAAGCTAGATGCCACTTGCAGAACGGAAACAAGGCTGTACAGCCGCTGCACCGCACCAAAACCGGCTGTGCGCTGTTTCGGACCAGCTGGCGAGATGCCGCCAAACTTCGCCGAGCTTCACAAGGGTCCCGACAACGATCGCACAGAGTCGCACAACACCACCTGGAGATGATCTAGCGGTCGCGTGAGGCGCTTTCGGGCCAAACGAGCCAAAGCCGTTCACGTAGTGTTGTCCTTCCTTCGGATCAAAGTTTTTCCTGCCCCTTGTGGGCGATTTCCCACCTCCTTTCCCCACCTTTGATCGCTCGTCCAATTCTTGCTTCACAGAGCAGTGCTCCGCACGCGACGCATTACGCAGAATCGGTTTGATCAAAACAGCTGCTGAGAAACGGGTGGCAAAAATGGCGATGGCGGGCGCTTTCGCTCAGACTCCAGTCGCTGGGCAGCGAAAGTGCAGCCTAAAGAGCAGTGCACATCAACTCAGAGGCAGCGGCTTTTCACAATGTTTGGGCGGTACAAAGCTGCAGAGCACCATGCAGCGATTGCCTGCACGCCAGCGGTAAGCCGTGTTAACGAGGCTGTGCACTTGCGCTATCAGATCACTTGCTGAAGGTTGCAACCTAAGCTAGTTGCAATCAATTTCCTTCGCCTTATGGTCGACGTCCGTTGGATTAATTTGCATCCTACGGATCGGGCATCAGTCGGGCATCAGTCGGGCATGCAGCATGTGCCCAACTGTTCATTAACTTTGCACCGCACGATGCCGCTGGTGCTGCAGGTCGCCCGCCGTGCTGCCGGTGAAGGCGGTCATTGAGCGGGAAGCGCAGATGAACAACTCGATGCGGTCAGTGTCGAGCAGCATCGCAGGTGCGGCATGCTTCTGCTGGGCCGTCTCCAGCGGAAAGGCATATACCCCCTGTCCCAAATATCTCCAGCTGCTACCTGTCGAGGTGCTGAGGGAAGCTCCTGTCAAGTGCGAGTTTACTGTGTCGAAAGCACAGTCAGAAACAGTCGTATCGGCGGTGCTGCAGCCATCATCCTGGGTGGAGGCGCCGGCAGCCGGCTGTACCCCCTCACGAAGCAGCGCGCGAAGCCGGCGGTGCCGATCGGTGGCGCCTACCGGCTCATCGACGTGCCCATGAGCAACTGCATCAACAGCGGCATCAGCAAGATCTACGTGCTGACCCAGTTCAATTCCACGTCTCTGAACCGGCATCTGGCGCGCACCTACAACTTTGGCAACGGCGTCAAGTTTGGCGGCGACGGCTTTGTGGAGGTGCTGGCGGCCACGCAGACGCCCAAGGACACAGAGTGGTTTCAAGTGGGTCATCTCCCCTGGCTCCTCTCTTACACATTAGCTCAAAACACATCGATGCCCCTTGTCAAACCAGGCAGAGGCTGCGTTGTTCGACTTGCCGATCACCAAAGGTCGCCAGGCACACCAGAGGTGGTGCACCAGTCGAGCACGTCTCGCTGCTGTCAGCCGGCACCTTGCTGCTGCCAGCTGCCAAAGGCGGAGCGCCGATCACCGCTTAGCAGGCAGCACTTTGGCCTACTTGTTGGCGGCGATGAAGGCGGGCACCGGGCCCCAGCTGAAATCCCAGAACAGGCAGGCCGTCGAGATGTTGTGCGTGTATTCCTCGCAGTGCACGCTGTCCGCGATGCACAGGTGCATAATGCGCTGCGCCGCCGTCTGCGGGTTGCCTGGGGCCGCAAATGCCGCCGCCTAAGGAAGCAATTATAACTAATCGTGTTCTTGGATTCCAGGGAACAGCCGACGCCGTGCGGCAGTACAACTGGATGTTCGACGACGTCAAGAACCGCATCGTGCAGGACATCGTCATCTTGTCCGGCGACCACCTGTGAGTCGAGCTGATTGTCATTGTTCTAATAAACCAGTTTTATCATCACTGTTAGCGGCAGCCTGCTGCGCTCCTATAAGTTGGCTGCGCCACCTAAAGGCGTTAGCTCACGGGGTGAGCATGTTGGAGGGTGGCGGTCTGCCCCAGAATGCTTATAGACGCAGAGTGGTGCCTCGACGCAGCATATCGCGTCCAATGTCAATGTTGGTATCTCCATTAAATCTCGTCAGAGCTCAGGGCAGGACCAACAAGCCCTGCCGCCTGTCCCAGGTACCGCATGGACTACCTGAAATTCGTGGAGCACCACCGGGAGACGGACGCGGACATCACGCTCGGCTGCCTGCCGTGCGACGACGAGCGCGCGCAGGACTTTGGCCTCATGAAGATCAACGACGAGGGCGACGTCATTGTGAGTTGAATTATGTGAAAGTTGAAGTGTGCTTGAATCGTTGCAAGATCAGTGCTGCAATTTCTGTCCACCAGGGCGATTGCAATGAGGCGTGCGCTGCCTTTTGGGTGAGGCCTTAGGAGCAGGCTTCTGACGCGGCTGTGTCGCACCACACAGGACTTTGCGGAGAAGCCAAAGGGTGATGCGCTGAAGGCCATGGCGGTGGACACCACCATCCTGGGTGAGCTGTTAGAGTTTGGCTCTGTCCTGCACTGTGTAGTATGACCTTTGCATGAACGGACGCACGGCATGCGTCGGAACTTGGAACTGTGTCGGCGCTTGCACAACAGGACGCAAATCTGGCCGTCGTTGCCTGCTGCGGTCACGACAAACCTGTCTGTGAGCCCCATATCAGTTTCGGCTCATGCCCTGCTCTCATTGCTGCGCAGGCCTGGGCCCCAACGAGGCCAAGGAGAAGCCGTACATCGCGTCCATGGGCATCTACGTCTTCAAGAAGGATGTGCTTACAAAGCTGCTGCGGGACAAGTACCCCCAGGTGCTGCACTCGATGTAAACAGTCTGCCAGCAAACTCGGTCATGTTTGTGTGACACACATGCACCCTGCACAGCTGTGCTGGGTCGGCACAACAGCTCGGACACCCAACCTGCATTCATCCCTGCTGTCGAGTACCCCTGCTTCGAATTGTCGGCATCCGCAATCATCCTGAGGATCTTGCGTCAATGCCTACAGGCGAACGACTTTGGCGGCGAGATCATCCCGTGGGCGGCGAACGACGGGTACAAGGTGCAGGCGTACCTGTTCAACGACTACTGGGAGGACATCGGCACCATTAAGTCCTTCTTCGAGGCCAACCTGGCCCTGGCAGCCCAGGTGCGCCCGCGTTAGAGGCTCACCTTCGTGTGGCTGCGGGGGCAGCAGCACATGTGATGAAGCATGCTCACAGGGGCGCTGCTCCTCATCGCACAGAGTGGTTGGCGGACTGCATGAACTGCCTTCCCACCGAGGACAGATGCAGGTGGCTGTGAATCGCAGCCCGCTGCAACTGCTGATCCCGGCAGGCCACCACCTCCATGCGAGCTGACACATCATTGCATGTCTGCCTCCCCGCAGCCCCCGCGGTTCGAGTTCTACGACCCACACTCGCCGATCTACACGTCGCCGCGCTTCCTGCCGCCTGCCAAGATCGTGAAGTGCAAGGTGTCGGATGCAATCGTGAGCCATGGCGCGTACCTGGAGGAGTCGGTCGTGGAGAACGCCATCATCGGCCTGCGCTCGCGCATCGGCAAGGGCGTCACCATTCGGGTCGGTGCCTGCTCTGCTCTGCTAATAATAAATTTATGCTGTCACATCCGCCGCTTCCATGACATCCACGCTGGAAGCTGTGACTCAGTAGCAGACGGTCTGGCCTGAAGGGAGGAGCACTTGCATGCCCAAGCCAGCACCTCCTTGTTGTCCATGCAGCAGCATCGCTGAGCAGCTCGACAATTCAAGTCGCCTGCAGGACGCCACGATTGGGATGCCGGCTGCTGCTGGGTCCAACCTGCCGCAACCTTACCTGCGACCTTTGCACTGAATCCACAATACAACTGACTGCTATGCAGATGATGTCTCAAACAGGACGTCATGGATTCTCGTTGACCTCCACATTGACCTCCACGTTTTCCGACAGGATGCCATGATCATGGGCGCCGACTACTACGAGTCGGACAAGCAGCGGGCAGACCTGCGGGCGGCGGGCCGCGTGCCCATCGGCATCGGCGCCGGCTCCACCATCTCCAACACCATCGTGGACAAGAATGCACGCATCGGCGAGAACTGCAACATCGTCAACAAGGTCCGCAGCAGAGGAGATGGTGCATCGGCCTGCGAATTGACGCTGTGCCCGCGGCTGCTGGTGCTGTTGTGCCTTTGCCACCCCTCCCAATCACATGCCCATGCCTGAAAGTACATCAGCCATCAAAACGAATGTATTATATTGACTGTAGGACGGAATTGAGGAGGCCAACCGCGAAGACGAAGGCTTCTACATCCGCAGTGGCATCGTCACTGTACTGCGCAACGCAGAAATCCCCGATGGAACGCTGTTGTGATCGGCAATCATGTGCATTAGATTGAACCACGACGATGAATCACGAATCAACGGCTGCTCAAGTGGCGCGAGTCAAACGGAGGCTGGCGCCGGGATGGGTGGCGCCGGAGGCGCAGTAGGGTTTCTCACCAACAAATTCGGGGCATACATCTGTCTTTTTGCCCGACTTCGGATTGCACACCGGAGGCAGTGGGCTGCGTGATGCAGGCATGGGTAGGTAGCGCGGCTCTTGTGGGCCTCATGAGCGTTCAAGGCTCGGTTCTTGCATCCCGGGTTCACATAGGCGCGCCGGCCTGCCTGCCCCTCGTCCTGGCCGTGCTTGCGTGGTAGACAGTTGCTGATCACGCCGTTTGCAACGGCTCATCCTGCTTTCGAGTACAGACCTCGGAACCGCCTGTGAAGAGTAGGGTTTGACCCAACAACTAAAGCGGCAAGCGCTATCATCCTTACCGCCGCCGGCAGTACCACTGGTCGGCGTCACATCCCTGCCGAGTGGCCGCCATGAACGAGACTGTCTTTCATGTCACCTGCACCTTGCAGGCTGCCACTCGCAGTGCGTTACACGCTGATTGGACAAGTAAGAAATGCAAAAGGATGGGAACGGGAATATGGAATTGCCCGTCAGATGAGCTGAGAGTCCCGGCAACAAAAACTTTCCCTTCTTATACCCTTTCAGCAGCCGCAGGCCATCACCGCTGCAGTGCAACGTGCTCGGTCCTTTCACCATCTCACGCGTAGGCCGCAGGAGCGCGGCGTGTCAGCAGGATGGTGCGTGTGCAGGCCCCTCGCCGTGCCTGCAGTGATCGAGCGGGCTGCACAATGTCGGCGACCATTGCTTCGGGTGGATGTCCAGCGAGCAGCAGGCGTACTAGGGGCTGGAGGATGCGTGGCGTGCATGCTGACTGGATGCAGCAGCCAGTTTGCAGACTCTTGATGACAGGCAGATGTGCTGCTACCTTGAGCTGCTATGATTGAGGGCCTGACTTGCAGCCCATCGTGTGCAGGCTCCCAAGGGCGGCAAGAAGCGTGTGGCGCCCGCGCCTGCCGCTGTCAAGAAGGTGAGGTGATGTGCGGATGCATCGGTTGCGTTGGGCCAGCTGATGCTTTGCAGCAACATGGTGGAGCAAAACAGAATGGCATCACTCTGAGCGTTGAAGCACCCACTCTGCAGGCCGCGGCGCCCGCGAAGGCCGTCAACCCGCTGTTTGAGAAGCGGACAAAGACCTTCGGTGAGCTGCTGCCGTGCCGAGGCATTCCGCAGGGGCTGCACACGGAGTTTGCCACTTGCCGCGCACCGCGCTGGGCCGCATGCGAATTCCGAGATGGAAGCCCTGTGTGAGGCCATCTATACGCCTCTGCACTTCCATTCACCGACTATACACATCCATTCGTGTAGGAGTCGGTGCGGCGCCTCCGCCAAAGTCGGACCTGCACCGCTTCGTCAAGTGGCCGAAGTATGTGCGCCTGCAGCGGCAGCGGAGGGTGCTGAACCAGCGCCTGAAGGTGCCGCCGGCGCTGAACCGCTTCACGAAGACGCTGGATAAGAACACAGCCCAGACGCTCTTCAAGCTGCTGCTCAAGTACAGGTGGGCTTGCATTATGGCTGCTGTCCACGAGCTGGCAGGATCTCTCCACTGAAAGGCAACAGAAGGCGGTGGGAAAGATGCTGAGTCTGCGCATACGTCACGAAGCCGAGAGCAAGGGGCAAGGGCGGGTGTGGCACCATCTGCCGCACGGGACTGAAACAGCAACGGTATTCTGGACCATCAATTGGGGGCTGACGACTGGCAAGCGATAGGCAGCCGCTCGAGTGGCCGCCACGATTTGTCAGGGGCCACACCAAGCAGGGGAGGAAGCCTGGCACACCGGCTAGATGCCTGCAGACGGGGGTGCTCTACCTCACTAATGCGACCACGAGCTGGTCACTTCACACCGTAACGATAGCAAAAGATTGTCTCACAAACTCCCAAAGCCTGAATGCTGCAGGCCGGAGGACAAGGCGGCGAAGAAGGCGCGGCTCTTGGGCGAGGCGGAGGCGCGGGAGAAGGGCGCCGAGTCAGACAAGAAGAAGCCGGTGGTCGTCAAGTACGGCATCAACCACATCACCACGCTCGTGGAGAACGGCAAGGCGCAGGTGGGACTCCTTGTCCCACACAACTTGTGTGCGGCTGAACGTTGCTGTGCTGCTTCTGCAAAGATATATGTCTCGGCTTCAGGTCTAGATGGAAGAATGACAGGTCCGTGCGTCATATGGCAGCTGCCTCGAACTGATGGTGGAGAATGATGATCGTTGCTTCCGACAGCAAGTACTAATCAGCAAATCGTGTTTCGTGGCGCAGCTGGTGGTCATCGCGCATGATGTGGACCCGGTGGAAACTTCATTGCAAGGAAGGTGGCAAAGCGTGCTTCCAGCTTCACACAACAAATCTGTCTACTGAATGTTCTTCTGATTCTTCGTGACGCAGCTGGTGGCCATCGCGCACGACGTGGACCCAGTGGAGCTGGTCGTCTGGCTGCCGGCGCTGTGCAAGAAGATGGGCGTGCCCTACTGCATCGTCAAGGTGCCATGCCCTCCCCTTGCGGGG
>JAABUW010008361.1_pt1 | contig 12118 bp, 7 predicted proteins | sample 5560081 | NCBI WGS metagenome assembly JAABUW01 (sample SAMN10711882, study PRJNA513363) | rock metagenome | isolation source: Antarctica rocks | place: Antarctica: Victoria Land, Knobhead sud | reverse complement strand
ATGAATCCTCAGCTTTTGCAGCCTGACAAGATAGTATTGCAAAATCTTATACGCGATATTCGGCTGCACAAGACGCCAAAAGCCAACGCGGTTTCAGAGGACTCCGCGCATATGGATGACCGGTCCTTATTGCGTGCGTTGGACGAGCTTCATGACGAAACTACTGTCTTCACTAATTGGGACTTGAAAGACTTACCATCAGGTGAAGGACTCAGGGCACGTCTGTTACGCTCATACATAGCATGGGCTCAGGGCATTGTCCGAAACCCCGTGGACGTAGTCTTCCTTACACACATCTTCCTCTACTTGGGCACTTCAGTGCCTAGTGCTCTGTTCCTCTATTGTCACTTCACTTGGATTCATGCTGTCATGCATGTCATTCTGCAGTTGTCATACTGTGGTTCATTTACGTTGATGCTGCACAACCATATTCACAATAATGGTCTGCTAAAGAAGCAATATGCGTGGTTCGACAACACCTGGCCATATATCCTTGAACCTCTTATGGGCCACACCTGGGACTCATATTACTACCATCATGTCAAGCATCACCACGTTGAAGGCAACGGTCCAGACGATCTGTCCTCTACAATCAGATACCAGCGTGATGAAGTGATCGAGTTTCTGAAGTACGTTGGCCGCTTCATCGCGTTCATCTGGATCGAACTACCTCTCTATTTTCTCAGAAAGCGCAAACCCGCGCTCGCTCTGAGGTCTGCTCTCAGCGAACTCACTGCAATGATCTTCATCTACATTTCAGCGTGGAGAAATTTCTATCCGACTCTTTTCGTTCTGATAATCCCCTTCTTCCTGATGCGCATTGGTCTCATGGTTGGCAACTACGGCCAGCATGCTCTTGTCGATGATGTCGATCCCGCTTCGGATTTTCGGTCCAGTATCACACTTATCGATGTGCCGGTAAGTAATTCCCAGCTCATATGCGGGCATCGCTCGTAGGACCAGTTAGCTAACAATTTTGCGGCAGAGCAATCGTCACTGCTTCAATGATGGCTGGCATACTTCCCATCACTTGAACCCTTTACGTCACTGGAAAGACCACCCGCACGCCTTCCTCAAAGCCAAGAAGGAGTACACCAACGGGCGGGCCCTCGTTTTCCAGAACATTGACTATCTAATGATGACCTATCGGATATTACGCAAGGACTATCTTTATCTAGCTGACTGTGTGGTACCGATTGGTGACCAGATCGGCATGTCAAAGCAAGAGCTTGCGAATATGCTGAGAACAAAGACGAGGAAGTTCACTGAGGAGGAAATACAGGAGAAATATTACAAGGGGCGGAAGATGCAGAAAGAAGCAGAGGAGAAAGATGATCTGTACATCTCCAAGATATAAAGACTTCTGAACAAAGCTGACATCCAGGCTTTTCCCTTCCAATTTACTCTTGTTAGGGTATGCAGTCCTACAAGATCTCGCCTCGAATCCTGGCCAGTTCCCAAGATTGAGAATCATCCAGGAGTTGAGGTCCTGGAATCTTGCTGAAAAGGTTTCCTAAAACCGTCTTAAAAAGCTATCTTGATTAGTCGATTTCCGTTCAAATCGTTCAACGTGCCCCTCACATCGTCATTGCGCCATCGTCCCCGCAGCCGCCCATTTTCCGTTCCTGGAGATGTCCATCTTCTATTTCTTTACCCTCGGGTTTCGCGATCTTTATCCTTTGCAGTTGTGACTCTGTATTCTTGAACGATGTCCTTCAGCGAGATTCCACTTCTTGATCTCTCCCTTGCGCGAAACACAAGCACTAAACCAGCGTTCCTCGAGTCTCTCAGGGATGCTCTTCTTGATGTAGGGTTCCTTTACATCAAGAATACTGGTATCGACGACTCGCTGGTCCACGATGTCATCGAGCAAGGAAAAGCCTTTTTTGGACTCCCGGAAGAGAAGAAGCTAGAAGTTCAGATGGCGAACAAGCCCAGCTTTCTTGGTATATTCTCCTGTGTAGCTCTACCTTTCGGTCCAGATGCAGCTAATAATGTCTTAACAAGGCTACAATAAACTCGGTAACGAAATAACAGCGCTTCAAACAGATTGGCGCGAGCAGATCGATCTTTCAACCCCTCATCCTCTTCCCACATCCTCTTCACCTCGCTACCACAATCTTCTCTCGCCCAACCAATGGCCCGACCCCTCGTATCTCCCTTCCTTCCGTACCACCTACGAAACCTACATCTCGCGCATGTCTTGCATCTCCATCGAATTCACGTCCCTAATAGCCGAGTCCCTACACCTCCCATCCACCGCCTTCGATCGCTTCTTCGACGCCGACCAACAGCACAAGCTGAAAATCGTCAAATACCCAGACACATCTTCCCTTCCCACCTCAAACCAAAATCAAGGCGTTGGGCCGCATAAAGATTCAATGCTCACATCCTACCTCCTCCAAGTGCCGCCACACACCGGGCTACAAGCGCAAAATCTCAACGGCGACTGGGTCGATTGCCCGCCCATTCCCTCCACACTGGTGGTAGCTATCGGCCAAGGTCTTGAAGCGCTCACCCACGGCGTCTGCAAAAGCACCACTCACCGGGTGCTCTCGCCCCGCGCAGGTCTAGGTCCTCGACTCAGCGTGCCCTTCTTCCAAGGCGTGAGCTACGACGCTACATTCGAAAGCGTGGACGTTCCCCCAGAGATACTAGCTTTACGGGACGAGAGGCTGAAGGCGAGAGGTGGCAAGAGGATTGACGAGGTGGAGTTTACATTTACGAAAGGGCGGTGGGGTCACCTGGGGGAAGCGACGCTGGTGAATAGGGTAAAGAGCCATGTCGACGTTGGAGAGAGGTGGTATCCGGATATCTTGCAGAGGATCAGGGAAGAGCAGGCTCTTGCTGCGAAGGCGGAAAGTGAGCCTGAGGTTGCGAGGGGCGAACGCCACACGAAGGGAGCGGGATTGGTGGATACAGCGCATGCGATACAAGCGCATTGAAGCCGTCGGAATCTACTTGTATTATCGAATGAAATCTAGATGGATGCTTTTCTGCTTGCATTTAAGCTTGACTCTGTATATCTTTGGGGGTGGGGGGCCTCAAGGTCACCAAACCACGCCGAGTCTAGTTTGACGCAGGTCAAAGCAAGCATAATGTTACTGTACCTATGTTGTAAGTCTGTAAATGAGATGATTCCTACTTCTATCGAGCATGACTTGATACCCTTATGACCCCTGCATCTCGATGATCTCCCATTCGCAATTCACATACAGTTGTGAAGAAGCGAAACACTGCCAGAAAGAAAGCCAAATGTTTGATTCCGAGCGTGAATGGGCCAAGAGATTCTTGGGCAACGAACTGTGATGATGCCCGGACACGCCCCAATCGCAGATGTGTCTGAATCGTCGAGCAGCTTGAGCTTCAGCATCCACAGAAAATGTTGATAATGTTGATTTCAATATAATACATGTCCTTCAATGCACGCTATGCTAGGCCAAGATAGTCGCTAAGTCGATGGTCCATCACCAGCGCCATGCTTTCATGAAAATGCGTACTCGCATGACGACAAACAAGGTTGTCGAGGTCAATGTTGTAACCACTTTGCTCATCGGCCACGAGCGAGAGCCACCGCCTTGGCGGCAGGGTATGGATACTTCTCCGTCAACTCTTCCACCTTCGGGATGAGATCCATAATGCGAAACGGTTTAGACACAACATGGTCCTGGAGAGACGACGTTAGCGAGATCCCTTTGAGCAGAAGCTTTCCATCCCAATCATCGCGATACATACCATTCCGCCATCCATGGCCGTATCAATCTGCTCACTGCGCGCATTGGCAGTGACAGAAATGATCGGCACATGGCTCGTCACCTCCCCCTTCTCTTCCAACTTACGAATCTCTTTGGTACAAGTCAAGCCGTCCATGACTGGCATCTCCTGATCCATCAGGATAACGCTGATCTCTATCCCTCTGCGTTCGTTGCCTTTCCAAAATGTCGATGCCCTTAGCCGTTCAAGACACTCGCCGCCGTGGTTTGCCACATGGACGACACAGCCCATGTTGCGGAGCTGCTTGCTCAGTACTTTCTGATTTACGAGATTATCTTCGACAATGAGAATCCGGAGAGAATCCTTGGGAGCAGGTCGTTGAGGCAATGAGGTCTGCGATGTCTGTGAATTCTCAGATCGCTGGCGAGGTGCCTTGATATTTGTCGGTATGGGGTGTTTGCTTGCGGACGACTTGCGAGCGCTTGCCGAAGGAAATTGGTCCAAATCATCTTTAGGCTTTGTCGATCTCCGAGCTTTTATGTAAAAAGCAAAGGTGCTCCCTTCACCAGCTTTCGAAGCCACGCCAATCTCGCCTCCTTGCAGCTCTACGAGCTCACGGGAGATGAATAAGCCGAGGCCTGAACCACCGTACTGTACATGTGTCCTAGGGCTTGCTTGAGAAAAGCGAATGAAAAGCAGTTTCTTCTCATCGTCGCTGAGGCCGCGGCCAGTATCTTCCACAGCAAAGTGAAGGTAGATCTTTTCGCCCGTCCCCCAGTCGCTGCTCTTCGTGAGGTCTTTCCTTTTCGATCTTGGTGGGAAGTAGGAGACAAGATTGCCCTCTTTCGCGGGTCGTTCCAAGGACGCTCCCATTGTGACATTGATAATACGCTTCTCTTGAGTCGTAGTGAATTTGATCGCGTTTGTCGTAAGGTTGATAAGGACCTGCAGGAGACGTGATGGGTCTAATCTGACCCACTCCACGCCCAGTTTCGTTATCGATTCATCAATCTTGAAATTCAAATTGATGTCTGCGGTGTGCATCTCACCGTCAAACATCTTCAATGCCTGCTGGACCACGGTTTTTGGCATAATGTCGCAAGGTGTGACTAACAACAGTGCCGAATCGAGCTTTGACAGCGTCAAGATATCATCGACTATTCGTTTCTGATGTTGGGCACAAAGGGCAATGATCCCAGAAGCATCAACGGCATTCTTTACCAGCTCACCTATGACTCCTTGTGGGAAACCGCTCGTCTGAAGCTCTGTTAGTGAGGTAGTTATTTCGTCCGCGCACTGCAATATCGCGCTTAGTGGGTTCCGCATCTCGTGACTAGTGATATCGATAAAGTTTTCCTGCTGGCGCTTCATTTCTACCGCTTCCTCCATTCTCCTTTTCTCAAAGTACTCGGCCCACTTCTGCTGGCTGATATCCGTGATACTGCCAAATATAACCTTGACCCTTCCATCTTCCCCTTTCTCCGGAAACGCACTTGCCAGTACCCAAGTATCCGCTTTCTTTCCGTTCTGATCGATCCATGTTGATTTGAAGCGGACTTCAGTATTCAAGGCAACGCCATTGTTCACAAGATCTGACCAGCGTCGTCTTAGTGTCCCTTGATCTTCTTCTTTAACGGAGTTTATCCACTCATCAGTACCTTCGAGTCCCTTCGGCACCTTCGATATATCGTACCATTTGTCATTGATATACGTGAGTTTCCCCTTAGAATCCGCGATGAAGATTCCCACAGGTGCGAATTCTGCCATCCGAGTGAACTTGGTCTCGCTCTCTACAGCTTCCTGGGTCCGTATAGCTAGCTGTTCTGACAACTTGTTCCGATCCTGAGCGGCAAGCCGGGCTGCTCTCCTGCCACGAGCAATCTCCTCTTCAAAGAGAACGACAGAAGCCATGGCTGTTGCCAGTTGCCGACTCAACAGCTGTACATAGAGGCTATAGTCATCATCGTAAGGTCGTCGAGGGTTTACACCCAACACGAGGAACCCCATCGTTGATTCACCACCCGGCAGACGAATCGGACAACAAACAGCAGCTTTGCATGGGTCACCAAACCCACGCCACTCGAAGCCTTCAAGAAGTTTCGCATCAAGCGTGCCGTCTTCTGTTGATAGAAGAAGGGGCCGGTCGCACTTAGTGGCTTCGCGGAAGACTTGAGCAAAATATTCGGTCCCACTGTTGAGGTCAATATTTGGCGCCGCAGCCGGATGCCGTGCGGGTACGCCGAGCGAGCCCTCGAGGTTGCACTGCTTGACACCCATAAGGTTATTAGATTGTATTGAGGACGAATCGCTGTCAAGGTCATCCGTTACCGAGTACAGAAGTACGAAGGGCGAGTCATATTCATTGTACTGCAGCCCATTCAAGCACTGTTGCCAGAATTCCTTAAGATCTCGAGCGGATGCTGTCGTTTCGCCAACTTCTCGAAGTGTTAGCATTCTTCGCTCTGCAACTTTCCGTCGCGTCTTCTCAAAGGCGGGATTGTAAAGGCCTACGACTGAACCATCGGCACCAACCAGCGGAATTAACGACCAAGAGAAATATGTCTCCTCTAGGTGGCCGCCCTCAAATGCTCTATGGATGAATAGACAATCGTCGTCCCGCATAGTCGCTTGACCCGTTGTTATAGCAATGTGGAACACATCCTCAACGGAATCCCAAATCTCTGCCCATACTTCCCGATAGCTCTGGCCCATCATATGAGGGTGCTTCTGGCCCGCAAGTAGGATATAAGCTTCGTTGTATATTGAAATTAGGCTGGGGCCCCAGTACATGGCAGCGGGATGCGGACTTGCCATGATGAGATTGCACATGCTGCGGAGTTCAGTAGACCAACCTGCAATTGGTCCCAGAGGTGTCGATGACCAATTAATGCGCCGTGCGAATTGAATGTGAGGAGGCAGCGCTGGCGAATCAGACAGCCGAGTCCAGTCAAAAAAACCCGTGCCAGCCTGTGGGTATATGGGAAAATGGTCTAAGTCCCCAGCACTGGCGGCTCTCAGGACAGACTCAGCATTAGTGATACCGAGAAGTGGCAAGCCTGTACTCGAAGCGGTCAATGACCCTTGACCTTTTTCACGATCCTCGTCATTTGTTTGGCTCGTGTCCATTCTTGGACCTAGGCCATCAGTAGCGTTCCCAAAGTAGTCCTGAGCTTCTTCTTCGATAGACCCTCCCCTTTCCGCGACAAAGGAGTCGTTTTCCTTACCAACCCGAGACGAGATTGATGGTAGCCCCATAGAAAGTGGACGAGATTCGAAATTGTCGTTGGACGAGGCAGGATTGGCCTTGACCACTCGGAAACGTTTCCTTAAGGAGGAACTTGTCCAAGTGGATCCTGCATAAAAAAAGGACGGGAGAGTAACGTCGAGCGACTCATGGTTCCTTACATAGCTTATAGCCCAGGCTTTGAAGTCGGAATATAATGTTGTCGCAGCTAGCCCTGGAGATTCTTGTCCTGCTCTGCCAGTGATCATATCAAGAATAGGCGCAGAAGCTCGTAACGAGACGTTGGCGAAGACAAACTTGAGAATTCCTGGCCCATAGTTGACTTGATCGTCTAGATCAATGATAAAGGTTGGACGATCATCTTGTTCCAGTAGCTCCAAGACGCCAATTTGGGTGAGAGCATTCAACCCATTTGATTTCTCCGCGTTGGCTGGCGACTTTGGCTTGCTACCCAAATAACTGCGTCCACTTCCACTCGGTGTCCGTTGACCCGACGGGCGTGATGGACTATTAACGCTCGCTCGTGCCAACTTCAATGTCCTAAAGCTTCCGGCGTCCTCCTTATTGGCCTTACTCAACATCTTAGCCCCTGCCTCCGAACTCGAAAGGCGATATGGTAGGCTGGGTCGTTGGCTGGACTGATGCGAGAAGGAGTAGGGTCGCGGAGGGGGTTGGTCGTCCGGTTTGTGCACGTCTTGTCGAGATCGATGCCTACGATCAATTTTCTTCGAGGGAGGTGGACCCGCAGCTGTTGAAGGATGGGGCGATACCCTGGACGACGTACGCTTCTTGCTTTCGTTGACTTGTTGCAACAGCTCACTCCGGTGGTTCGGCCATGGTGCACTTCGAGGGGGGTTGGAGGCTCCGAGTGTCAGATCTCTGGGCCGCTTGCCCAAAGTAGGGGAGATAGATTCGGGACTTTCGGTCTCATCAAGATTGGTTGGCGCAGTGGGAATGGAGCTGGAAACATTCATAGAGCCTGCGGCGAAACCATTTGAGCATCCGAACAGCGTTCATTAAGGCAAGAACAGATGTGCTTGCGCCTGCCGAAAGGGATGGCCAATCATCATGTAGCGAGGACAGTGGAGGATTCGGACGAGTTACTAAAGGGTGAACGAGTGTAGAGAATGGTGGAGTTGGTATGTGACAGGGCCCTTCAATACGCCTACTCTATGAAGTACTTCCTGAACAAGGGTAAGGTACATAGCGGAGCACAAGTACTATCACCATAATCACCGCTGCGCAAGAGAGCTAGTCGTGCCGAATGGCGCTCCCCGGAAACGGATGTGGCGCTTTTATGACGTCGTTTAAGGTACGGGAAGTCCTTCTGCGCCTGTGAGCCGTCACTTCCACCACCCAAACAAAGCCATCCGGATTCAAACAGCTTCGATATAGCATCCCCAACACTGCCTATTGGAGGGCCTATTGGAGGAGTGCTTATTGGAGGAGTGCTACGTAGTAGGTCGTTTGGATCTTCAGACTTCGTGCCTACAGTGTCCAATATTGAAAGCGACTGCCATAAAGATATGATGGGCTGACTTAACGATTCTCGTCGACCTCAGCTCGCATCGATCCGAGCTAGCTTTATGCTGTATGCCAAGCATTGATAACGACGCAACGTGAAGGAACGGCCAACGGGCCAACCAACGTAGCACAACTTCTCCCAGCCGCAGATGCGGCATGGCTTTATGGTCTCAAGTCAAAGCAACACTCACTACTTGTGCACTGTCTTCTTAGAGTATTCGTGTGTTTGTAGAACCTTTTCATTTATCATTTTGCTTGCATGCTGTGCGTCTCCTGTCGCGGCATCTGGAGCAGGTGACTTAGGCAAGTTTGATCATTTCTTTGCGTTGCCAACGATCCATCGGAGAATCGCTGTTAACGCCAAATCCAGTATCAATAGTCCGCGTTGCAGGTGCGAATTGGAGGCATGGAGACATTGCAGATGTCCCCTCAACATATTGATGTCCCGCGCTGCCGGCAATATCTTCATGAGCAAACTCGACGTGAAAAGGGTATGTTTCTAGGAAACCCGTTCCATCTATGGCGTTGATTACGAGGAGGCCATTGCGACATCTTATGAGAGGCCTGGTGGTGAATGGCAGTCGCGGGTACGTATTGAAGGGAGAGAGAACGCAAGTGGTGGTTTCTATGAAGACACCAATCGGTTTCCTGGTCGCGGTGGGATTGGGCAATAAGCGGAGGTGAGAAAGGACTACGGCGGCTATGGTGGCAAGGGCGAAGAGATTATCGAGGAACGAGCGTACGAATGTAAAGGCGGCTATCCTTGTAGCGAGGTATTTAGAGAAAAGAGCGGGAGGAAGCTAGCGACCGTGGCTACGGCGGAGAAGAGGTTCATGAAGAGCGTGAAGGAGGTTATTAGGGCATAATCTATGCGGATAGAGGACGTGTGGCATGCGGTACCGGACACCACCTATTATTATGTCGCTGTCGTTGCTTTTAGCATATAGATGATGACCAAAGCAGGTTACTTTTTCTTTCTCTTTCAAGTGGCGGCAATGGAAATGATGGTGTGAGCTTCCATTTTGATATGGTTTCTAGATGAACGGATAGGTAGTAGCGCAACAAAGCACCGGGGAAGGTTATCCTTCATGAAACTATGCAGAGTCAGGCACCGAGGTAGTATTCTAAATTCGCAAAGTCGCAGCCGGATTTACGAACGGTAGCGACTTATACCTTTGAATACAAGCTTCTAGCTCGACTTGCGCTGGCTAGTGTAGCACCTCTTCAAGCGTACGTCGCTGACGAGGAGCGGATATGGAACACAGCCCAAAGTAGGTTAGCGCGGGCTCGGCGCTGGCATTACTTACATTGGTATCCTTACCCCTATTCCATTAATTCTACTTCTTTTGGACTTTCTTCGCCGCCTTATAACTAAACTACTAAAATTTTACCTAAATACTACTAACTACTAAAGATACCCCTTATAATATTAGAAAACCTCTTAAAAATTATCCTAATTAGGAAATCTTAAAGCCTTATCTTAATATAAATATTAATAATATAACATAATCTTAATTATTAAATTATAATTATTTATAAGCTTTTAAATATACCTCTACCTCTTTTTATTATTTAAAAGAATTAAATTTAGTAATACTTATATAATAACTTCCCTTTAAAAATTATTACTATTTTTAAGGATATTATATTATAATTTATTAAGAAGATTTATAATAATATAATAATATTTAATATATATATATACCTAAAAGGTAGCTTTAAATATAGGCTATTATATAAATTACTATTATTTATATAAGATAGTATATAAATATTCCTAAAATAAAAATTATAATTATATTTTAATAAAATTTAATACTTTATCTTTAATAAATAGGGTATTTACCTAAGTATTTCTTATATAAACGTGACGCTTAAAAGGATAAAGATAAATAGGAAGTTATTATATTATATTATTATAAAGTGCTTATAAAAGTATTATAATAAATTCTTTTAAGAAATTAATATATATATAATTAATATACTTATTATTATTAATAAAAGTATTATAAATAAATATACTTACTTTTAAAAATAGGATTAAGTTAAGTATAATATTAAACCTTAAATAATTTAATATCCTTCTTACTTATATAATAGATAGTATCCTTATTTATTATATCTATTAAGAAGTAATTAATAGAGTTAAATTTAAGTAATTCTTTATTAATAAGGTTATCTTATATTATAACCTATTTCTTATATTAAAATTAATCCTTTTTATAAATAATTACTTTATTTATTATATTAAAGAAGTTTAAGAGATACATAATATTATTAAAATTATTCTTTAATATCTTTTACCTTACTCCCCTAATTTTAATTTAATTAAGGAGCTTTTTTTAATTATAAAGGCCTAATTAAAGTAATATAATAAGCTATTAAAAGAAATAAGCTTTAAGTAGTTATTATATTAAGCTATTAAGGCTTATAATAATAAGAGGTTTATTAAAAGATATTTTAAGTACTTTAATTATTAAATATAATTATATAAAGAATTAAAAGATAGTAGTATTAATAAGGAAGAAAATAAGGATAATAAAATATAAGATTAATAAATAAAAAGGAAGCTTTAAATTAAGCTTTTAAGTTATATATCTATTATTTTTATTATTTTTATTAATATAAATTTTAAACTTATATTAATTTTTATAATTTTTATATTAACTTTAAGTATATATTTAATTTAATAGTTTATATTATTTAAATATAAATTAAAAGCTTTTAATATTTAATAATAATTAAAAGATTAAATATATAATTTTTAATAATAGATCTTATATAAGTACTCCTAATATTAAAAGATCCTAAATTTAAGATATTAATATTAAATCTTAATAGATATATACTAAAATATTTTATTAATATTCTATTAAATATTTATTAATTTATTTTGTACTTCTTCTTTATCCTTATCTTCTTTATTAATATTATATTAATTAGTAAGAGTAATATTTATTAAGTTATCTAATAAGTTCTATAGCTTATTAATAATAAATAGTATTAATTTACTTACCTAGGACCTTGTACTTTTAGAAAGTTATATACCTAAGCTTATAAATATCTTAAGTTCCCTTTAATTTAATTATTTAAACTTTTATATATTAAATACCTTAAATATCTTAAAGGTAATATAATTATACGCGTTAAAAATTTAATCTTCCTTATTATTATTCTTACTAATAAATTAGGTAAAGAAGCTCTTTTATATTTATCTTATATTACTTAATATATATATAAGGCTACTTTAAATCTTATATTATAAGGGATTTTCTATTATCCTAAGATATAATAGGAGCTTAAACTTCTAATAAGAAGGTATATTAAGAGGAAGATCTTTATAATAATATAATAATTATAATAATTAAACTAGCTATGTTAAAGATTATTAATAAAGTAAGTATAAATATTAAAATTAAGGTAATACTTAAAATATAAATATAAATCTTAAATATTAAAATATAAATATAAATATTAAAATTATTTATTTTAAAAATATATTTAAAGGGTTTTATTATAATATAATTAATATCTTAATTAATATATTCACTTTAATCTTAATTTATTTAACTTTAATCTTAACTTTATTAATATCTTAATATATCTTTTTTAACTTTAAATTAAGCTTATTAAAAG
>JAABUW010008356.1_pt1 | contig 12123 bp, 11 predicted proteins | sample 5560081 | NCBI WGS metagenome assembly JAABUW01 (sample SAMN10711882, study PRJNA513363) | rock metagenome | isolation source: Antarctica rocks | place: Antarctica: Victoria Land, Knobhead sud | reverse complement strand
GCAGCGACGCCCGCGCCACGCTGGACCGCCAGGCCGCCTGGCTGCAGCGCTACCCGCAGGTCGCCATCCAGCTCGCCGGCAATTGCGACGAGCGCGGCACCGAGGAATACAACCTCGCCCTCGGCCAGCGCCGCGCCAACGCCGCCCGCGACTACCTCGTCGCCCGCGGCGTCAGCGGCTCGCGCGTCTCGACCATCAGCTACGGCAAGGAGCGCCCGGTCGCTCTCGGCTCGGATCAGCAGGCCTACGCGCAGAACCGGAACGCGATCACCTCCGTCCAATGATGATGCGCCCCGCCTTCGCCGCGGTTGTCCTGAGCGGCGCGCTGGCCCTGCCGGCGCGCGCTCAGATGGATACGCGCGAAGGGATCATCCTGCAGAACCAGATCCTGGAGCTGCGCCGCGATCTGCAAGCGGTGCAGCAACAGCGCGGCGCCCCTCCGCCCGGCTATTACGGCGGCCAGGGCGGCGGTCAATCGGGTGGTCAGGGCCAGGGCGGCGACGGGCTGCAACTCCAGTTGCTTGACCGGGTGCAATCGCTCGAGGACCAGGTGCGCCGTCTCCGTGGCCAGTTGGACGAACAAACCAACGCGTCGCGCCGGGCGCAGGAAAGCCTGTCCAAGCAGATCGAGGACATGAACTTCCGCCTCGGCAACGCGCCCGCCGGCGCCGCACCCGCGTCCCAGGCGCCCACCCCGGCCGCGACCCGGCCAGACCCGGCGCCGAACGACGCCCCGGCGCGCCGCACCCCCGAGATCGCACTGAAGGACGGCAACACCGCGCTGGCCCGCCGCGACTATGCCGCCGCCGAAGGCGCCGCCCGCGAAGTCCTGGCCACCGGCCGCAGCAGCCCGCGCGCCGCCGACGCCAATTTCCTGCTCGCCCAGGCCCTGCTCGGCCAACGCAACTACCAGGGCTCCGCCGTCGCCTACGACGACGCCTACAACCGCAGCCGCACCGGGTCGCGCGCGCCCGACGCCCTGCTGGGCCTCGCCAATGCCCTGACCGGGCTGAACGAGCGCCCGGCCGCTTGCGCCACGCTCGACAAACTGCGCCGCGAATTCCCCTCCGTCCGCGGCCCGGTCAAGGACACCGCCACTGCACTGCGCGCCCGCAACGGCTGTAGCTGACGCCGAATTTGCCCTGCTGATGCTGCCGCTCGGCCCGTTCGCGGCCGATCGGCGCGTCGTCGTCGGCGTATCCGGCGGGGCTGATAGCACCGCCCTGGCCCTGCTCTTGTCGCGCTGGGGCGATCCGCTGGCCGCCATCGTCGACCACGGCCTGCGCGCCGAAGCCGCCGCCGAGTCGGAGGCGACGGCGCAGCGCCTGGCCGAAATCGGCGTCCCCGCCGTCATCCTGCGCGCCCATCTCCGCCCCGGGCCCGCCGCCGCCGAACGCGCCCGCGAGGCGCGCTACCAACTCCTGCTCGACCTGTGCCAGCAGACCGGGCGCCCTGACCTCCTGCTCGCCCATCACGCCTCCGATCAGGCCGAGACCGTCCGCATGCGGAAGGATGCCGGCAGCGGCGCCCGGGGGCTCGCCGGCATGGCCGCGCTGGCCTATCGCAGCCAAGCCCGCCTCGTCCGTCCCTTGCTGTCGATCCCACCCGAGCGACTCCGCGCCACCCTGCGCGCCGCGGGGCTCGCCTGGGTCGAAGACCCGACCAACCACGACCAACGCAGCCTCAGGGCCCGCCTGCGCGCCGAGATGGACGACGCCGATCGCCGGGCCGGCTGTCTATTGGCCGGGCACGCCGGCCTGGAGCGGGCCGCCGCCGATCGGTTGCTGGCCGAGGCGCTGGCGGAGACGCGATTCTACCCAGAAGGTTTCGCAGTCATCCCCGGACCGGTCGACACGACTACCCTACGTGCCATCATTTGGGCCATCTCCGGTCGTCGCTACCCGCCGCCGCGGACCGCGCTCGAACCTGGCCTACAGCCGCGCACCGTTCACGGAGTGCTGCTGCGTCCCGCCGGACGCCTCGGCCCGGGCACGCTCGTCGCCCGCGAACCAAGCGCCGTCGCCAGTCCGGCAATCGCCCGGCCAGGCACCGTTTGGGATAGCCGTTTTCGTGTGCTCCGCGCTGAACCCGGCCTGACCATCGGCGCCCTCGGTGCCGAAGCCGCGCGGCTTCGGCGATATTCCAACCTCCCAGCGGTCGTGCTGCAAGGCCTGCCCTCGCTCCGGCGCGACGGAAAACTCGTCGCCGTGCCGCATCTGTCCTTTCCTGATCCGACGACGTGCCGTAGCGTCGCGCTCTGCGCTTGTCCGAGCATGCAAGCGTCCGGGGCGCCGTTCGTGCCCCAACACATTCTTTCTGCCGTTAATCCCTTCGTAGGGCAGGGGGTGTAGACTGGAGCGGGGCACCTTATGTTTGACGCATTGGGCGGTAGTCTGTAGCGCCGCCATTTGGACTGGATCGCTGGAAGCAGATGATGAGCAATTTCGGTCGTAACCTCGCGCTCTGGGTGATCATCGCCCTCCTGCTCGTGGTCCTGTTCAACCTGTTCCAACCGGGCGGCAATACCCGGGCGGCAACGCAGGTCGCGTATTCTGATTTCATCTCCGAAGTGAACGGCGGCCGGGTCCGCGACGTGGTGATCCAGGGCCGCACCGTCAGCGGTCAGCTTACCGACGGGCGCACCTTCCAGACCTACACTCCGGAAGATCCGGCTCTCGTCAGCCGCCTCACCGACAAGGGCGTCCGCGTCATCGCCAAGCCGGAGGAGAGCGACAATCCATTGCTGCACTATCTGCTGAGCTGGTTCCCAATGCTGCTGCTGATCGGCGTGTGGGTGTTCTTCATGCGCCAGATGCAATCGGGCGGGGGCCGTGCCATGGGCTTCGGCAAGTCCCGCGCCCGGATGCTCACCGAGAAGCAAGGGCGCGTCACATTCGAGGACGTCGCTGGCATCGACGAGGCGAAGGCTGAGCTTCAGGAGATCGTCGAGTTCCTCAAGGATCCCCAGAAGTTCCAGCGGCTCGGCGGCAAGATCCCCAAGGGCGTGCTCCTGGTCGGGCCCCCTGGGACGGGTAAGACGTTGCTGGCACGCGCCATCGCCGGCGAAGCCAATGTGCCGTTCTTCACCATCTCCGGCTCCGACTTCGTCGAGATGTTCGTCGGCGTCGGCGCGAGCCGGGTGCGCGACATGTTCGAGCAGGGCAAGAAAAACGCCCCTTGCATCATCTTCATCGACGAGATCGATGCTGTCGGCCGCCACCGTGGCGCAGGCCTCGGCGGGGGCAATGACGAGCGCGAGCAGACGCTGAACCAGATGCTCGTCGAGATGGACGGCTTCGAGAGCAACGAGGGTGTCATTCTCATTGCCGCGACCAACCGTCCCGACGTGCTCGACCCCGCGTTGCTGCGTCCCGGCCGGTTCGACCGCCAGGTCGTCGTCCCGAACCCGGACGTGAACGGCCGCGAGAAGATTCTGCGCGTGCACATGCGCAAGGTCCCGTTGGCGTCCGACGTCGACCCGAAGGTGATCGCCCGCGGCACCCCCGGCTTCTCCGGCGCCGATCTCGCCAACCTGGTCAACGAAGCCGCCCTGCTGGCCGCTCGTCTGGGCAAGCGCGTCGTCGCCATGGCCGAGTTCGAGCATGCCAAGGACAAGGTCATGATGGGTGCCGAACGCCGGTCGCTGGTCATGTCCGAGGCCGAGAAGCGGATGACCGCGTATCACGAGGCCGGTCATGCCCTGATCGCGATCAACGATCCCGAGTGTGACCCGGTGCACAAGGCCACCATCATTCCCCGCGGCCGGGCTCTCGGCCTGGTCATGAGCCTGCCGGAAGGCGATCGCCTCAGCGAGAACCGCGCCCGGCTGCACGCGCGCATGAAGATGGCCATGGGTGGCCGCGTCGCCGAGGAACTCGTCTTCGGCCCCGACAAGGTCAGCAATGGCGCCGCCGGCGACATCAAGGCGGCGACCAATATCGCACGCACAATGGTCACCGAGTGGGGCATGAGCGACAAACTCGGCATGATCGCCTATGGCGACAACAGCCAGGAGGTGTTCCTCGGGCACTCCGTGACGCAGAACAAGAACGTGTCGGAAGCGACCGCCCGCGAGATCGATAGCGAGATCAAGTCCATCATCGATGGCGCCTACGGTGGTGCGAAGACCCTGCTGACCGAGCGGCTCGACGAACTCCACCGCCTCGCGCGCGGCCTGCTCGAATACGAGACGCTTTCCGGTGACGAGATCCGCATAGTCCTGCGCGGCGAGCCGGTCATCCGCAAGGTGGTCGACGAGCCGGCCGCCGATAGCCGGCGTGCTTCGGTGCCGACCGCGGGCCGTCCTGCCGCACCGCCACCCACTGGCGGACTCGGGCCGGCTCCGCAACCAGGCTGAGTCGCATCGCGGCAGACGCCATCCTCGAGCCGCTCGGCCTCCTGTCGGGCCCCGGCGCGCTCGAGGCGATCAAATGTGAGACGGCCCGCCCCCTCGTTGGCGGGCCGCTTGCTTTTTCATTGGTCCGCCCACTCGGCGCGATGCAGGCGACCCCGGTCAACGACTGGCGGGGCCCGCTCGACGCATTGACCCAGCCCCGGGCGTCCTGGGCCGGTTTGCCTCCCGGGCCGCATGTCATGGGCATTATCAACGCAACCCCCGACAGCTTCAGCGATGGCGGGCAGACGCTCGACCCGGGGCCAGCGATCGCCCGCGGGGAGCGCATGCTCGCCGCTGGTGCGAGCATCCTGGACATCGGTGGCGAATCGACCCGGCCGGGCGCTCGCCTCGTCGCGCCGGAGGAAGAGCAGCGCCGGATCCTGCCGATCATCGCCGCGCTGGCCCGCGCCGGCGCGCGCGTCTCCGTCGACACCCGCAACGCCGACACGATGGCTCGAGCGTTGGATGCAGGTGCCACGATCATCAACGATGTCAGTGCCCTCCGGCACGACCAAGCATCGGCCGCGCTCGTCGCGCGTCGCGGCTGCCCTGTGGTGATGATGCACATGCGGGGCGACCCGGCGACCATGTCCACCCTGGCGCACTACGGCGACGTAGCCGCCGACGTTCTGGCCGAACTCTCCGCCTCACTTGCCCGGGCAGAGCATGCCGGTATCAGCCGCGCGCAGATGGCGATCGATCCAGGCTTCGGCTTCGCCAAGACGAGCGCGCAAAGCCGCGACCTTCTGCAACGGTTGCCACTCTTTCTTAATCTTTCGTGCCCTATAATCGCCGGAATGTCGCGTAAGAGGTTCATCGGTGAGATGTCGGGCGTCGTCGCTCCAGAGCAGCGCGATATAGCGTCGGCTGCGGCCAGTATGCTGGCGCTGTCGCTTGGCGCGACTATCGTGCGCGCTCACAACGTCGAGGCGACGGTATCTGCGGTGCGTATTTGGCAGGCGGTTCAATGCCCCGCCGCACCCCAAACGGGAGAGTGAGTGTGACGACCAGCAAGCGCCTGTTCGGGACCGACGGTATCCGCGGCACCGCGAACGCCGACCCGATGACCGCGGAAACCGCCCTCGCTCTCGGGCAAGCGGCCGGGCTCTACTTCGTCCGCGGCAGTCATCGGCACCGGGTCGTGATCGGCAAGGACACGCGCCTGTCCGGCTACATGATCGAGCCCGCGCTCGTGGCTGGTTTCGTCGGCGCCGGCATGGACGTGACCTTGGTCGGGCCGCTGCCCACCCCGGCCATCGCCATGCTCACCCGTAGCCTGCGCGCCGATCTCGGTGTCATGGTCTCCGCCTCGCACAACAGCTTCGAGGACAACGGCATCAAGCTGTTCGGACCGGATGGCTTCAAGCTGTCCGACGAAACCGAGCTGACGATCGAGACCCTGATGTCCGAAAGCCGTGGCCACCTTCTGGCCAAGCCCGACCGGCTCGGCCGCGCCAGCCGGCTTGAGGATGCCGGCGGCCGCTACATCGAGGCCGCCAAGGCCACGTTCCCGCGCCGGATGACGCTCGACGGCCTCAAGATCGTCGTCGACTGCGCGCACGGCGCCGCCTATCGCGTCGCGCCCACCGTGTTGTGGGAGCTGGGCGCGACCATCATTGCCGTCGGCGTCGAGCCGGACGGTTTCAACATCAACAGCGGCTGCGGATCGACCCGGCCGGACTTCCTCCGCGCCAAGGTCATGGAACATGAAGCGGACCTCGGCATTGCCCTCGATGGAGATGCGGACCGGCTCATCCTGGTCGACGAGAAAGGCGAGATCGTCGATGGCGACCAGATCCTGGCGCTGATCGCCTGCTCCTGGCTCAGGTCCGGCCGCCTGACCGGCGGCGGCGTGGTGGCCACCGTCATGTCCAATCTCGGCCTGCAGCGCCTGCTCGAAAGTGACGGACTGGCGCTCGAGCGGACCCGCGTCGGCGACCGCTACGTCGTCGAGCGGATGCGCGCCGCCGGCATGAACGTCGGTGGCGAGCAGTCCGGCCACGTGATCCTCTCGGACTACGCCACGACCGGGGACGGTCTGATCGCCGCCCTGCAGGTGCTGGCCGTCCTGGTCCAGTCCGGCCGGCCGGCGAGCGAAGCCTGCAAGATGTTCGAGAAGCTGCCGCAACTCCTCCGCAATGTCCGCTTCGTCGGCGGCTCACCGCTGAAGCACCCAAAGGTGGTGGCAGCGGTCGCCGATGCCGAGGCGCGGCTGGGCGATTCCGGCCGGGTGCTGCTGCGCCTATCCGGCACCGAGCCGCTCGTCCGCGTCATGGCCGAGGGCGAGGACCAGGCGGCGGTCAACCAGATCGTCTCCGGCCTGTGCGACACGATCCAGTCGGCGGCCGAGGCGGCCTGACGCTGCGCGGCCGGGTCCTCATCATCGCCGGCTCCGACTCCGGCGGCGGTGCGGGGATCCAGGCGGACATCAAGGCGGTCATGGCCATGGGCGGCTATTCCGCCACGGCCGTGACCGCGATCACCGCCCAGAACACGATCGGCGTCCACGCCATCATGCCGGTGCCGCCCGCAATGGTGCGCCGGCAGATCGCCGCCGTGCTCGACGATATCGGCGCCGACGCGATCAAGATCGGCATGTTGGGCGACGCGGCCACGGTCGCGGCGGTCGCCGACGACCTCGAGAGCCGGCCTCGCGTGCCGCTGGTGCTCGATCCCGTCATGGTCGCCAAAGGCGGCGCGAGCCTGCTTCAAGACGACGCGGTCCTGGCGCTAAGGCAACGCCTGCTGTCGCTGGCGGCCTTGATCACGCCTAATCTGCCTGAAGCCGAAGCGCTGCTCGGCCATGCCGTCGACGACCCCGAGGCCGCGGCACTCGAGTTGCGCGCACTGGGCGCCGAGGCCGTGCTGCTCAAGGGCGGCCACGCGGACGGAGCGATCGTCCGCGACGTCCTCGCCCATGCCGGCGGTGTCGAGATCTTCGCGATGCCGCGCCTCGAAACGCGGCACACGCACGGCACGGGCTGCACCCTGGCAAGCGCGATCGCGGCGTGCCTGGCCCAGGGTTTATCGCTGTCCGAAGCCGTCTCCCGCGCCCGCCGCTACGTCCAGGCGGCGATCGCGACCGCGCCCGGCTTCGGCGCCGGCCATGGTCCGCTCAACCACAACGCCCGGGCGGCTCAGGCGCCGTAGAGTTCGCTTTCGGCGATCAACGGCGGGCTTAGTTCGACCAAGCCGCCGTCCCGCTCGGCGCGATAGAAGCAACTGCGCCGCCCGGTATGGCAGGCGACCCCATGCTGGTCCACCAGCAGCAGCACCGCATCGCCATCGCAATCCAGCCGCACGTCCACCAGCCGTTGCGTCTGCCCGGACGTCTCCCCCTTGCGCCACAAAGCCAAGCGGCTGCGGCTGAAATAGCAGACCCTGCCGGTCGCCATCGTCTCTTCCAGCGCCGCCCGGTTCATCCATGCCAGCATCAGCACCTCGCCCGTGTCGTGCTGCTGCGCGATCGCCGGCACCAGCCCGGCCGCGTCGAACCGCACCTGCTCGAGCAGCGCCGCACTCATCGTGACGCGGCGGCCCGCAACGCCGCGAGCCCGCCCTCGAGATCGGCGATCAGGTCGGCCGGGTCCTCGAGCCCGATATGTATCCGCACGATCGGCCCGTCGAACGTCCCGGTGCCGGCAGTGCGGCTGAGGAACCCGGTCGTCGGCAGCGCCAGGCTTTCGAACCCGCCCCAGCTCGCACCGATCCCGAACAACTGCAGCGCGTCGATCAGCGCATGCGTCGCCCCGCCCGCGTAGTCCGGCTGGAACACCACGCCGAACAGGCTGCACGCCCCGCTGAAATCCCGCTTCCAGAGGTCATGCCCCGGCGCCCCCGGCAGCGCCGGATACAGCACCTGCAGCACCTCCGGCCGCGCCTGCAGCCAGGCCGCAACCTCGAGCGCCGAACGGGACTGCTGCGCCAGCCGCACACCCATCGTGCGCAGCCCACGCAGGCACAGCCAACAATCGTCCGGGCTCGCATATTGACCCAAGGCCAGCGCGCCGACGCGGACCCGCTCCCAATCCTGCTCGTTGGCCACCGTGATCGACCCGAGCAGCACGTCGGAGTGCCCGACCGGGTACTTCGTCAGCGCCTGGATCGACACGTCCACCCCATGCCGGAACGGCTGGAAATGGTGGATGCCCCAGGTGTTGTCCATCAGCACCTTGGCGCCATGCCGGTGCGCCACCTCGGCCAGCGCCGGCAGGTCCTGCACCTCGAACGTGTGGCTGCCCGGGCTCTCCGTGTAGACCACGGTCGTGTTCGGCTGCATCAGCCGCTCGAGCCCGGCGCCGTCGATGACCGGGTCGTAATAGGTGGTCTGCACGCCGAGATTGCGCAGCATCCCATCGGCAAACCCCCGCGCCGGCCCGTAGACGCTGTCCGGCATCAGACAGTGCTCGCCGGCCTTCAGATACGCCAGCAGCGGGGTCGTCACCGCGGCCAGCCCGGACGAGACGATCTGGCACCGCGTGCCGCCCTCGACCTCGGCGATGACGTCCTCCAGCGCATGATGGGTCGCGTTGCCCATGACGCCATAGACCTCCGCCTGCTGCAGCCGCCGCACGCCGCCATCGATGCGATCGGCGCAGTCGACGTGCAGCATGGTCGAGCCGCGATGCAACGGCGGGTTGACGAAGCCGCGGATCTTCGTGCCGAGACGCCCCGCATGCGACAGCCGGGTTGCGAACCGGTGGCCCGGTCCCGATTGATCGTCTGGCATCAATTCGTCTCCTTGATCGTCTCTGGCCTGCCGGCCCATTCGGTCCAGGACCCGTCATAGACGGCCCCGTACGGCAATCCCGCCTGCACCATCGCCAGTGTCAGGATGGTCGCGGTCACGCCGGTGCCGCAACTCGTCACCACCGGGCGCGAGCCGTCCACGCCGGCGGCGAGCAGGCGCGCGCGCAGCAACTCGACCGGCAGCATCGTGGCGTCGGCGGCGAGCAGCTCCGTGAACGGCAGGCTGCGGCTGCCCGGCATGTGCCCGCTCGGCAGGCCCGCCCGCGGCTCCGGCGCCGTCCCCGCGAAGCGCCCGGCCGCGCGCGCGTCCAGCACCACCCGGGCAGGATCGTCGGCCATCATGTCGCCGATGCCGCGCAGCCGCCCAGCCCGCAGGCTGGCCCGGAACAAGCTGGCCCGGAACACGCCGGGCGCGGGCGCGGGCGGCACGCCGGCCTGCGTGGCCCGCCCCTCGCGCAGCCATTTCGGCAGCCCGCCATCCAGCACGAAGGCCGCGTCGTGCCCGAACAACCCCATCATCCACCAGCCGCGCGCCGACGAGGCGAGGCCCTTCTGGTCATAGAACACCACAAGGCTCTCGCTGCCGACGCCCAACCCGGCCATCGCCCGCTCGAACCGCCCGGCGCTCGGCACCATGTGCGGCAGCGTCGTGTCGGGGTCCGCGACCTCGTCAATGTCGAAGAAACGCGCGCCCGCGATGTGCGCCCGGGCAAACTCCGCCGCCCCGTCGCGCCCCTCGTTGGGCAGGTATTTGGTGGCGTCGAACACGACCAGGCCGGGCTCGCCCACATGCGCGGCGAGCCACTCGGTGCTGACCAGCGGGCCCATCAGAGATCCTCCAAAGTCAGCGAGATGCGCCGGTTCTGGCGCCCCTTGTTCTCGATCTTCAATACCGTCACGCCGCCGATCTCCGCCGTCGAGCGCACATGCGTGCCGCCGCAGGGCTGCAGGTCCACCGGCGCCCCGGCCGCGCCGATCCGCACCAGCCGCAGCCGCCCGGTCCCGCGCGGCGGCGCGACGGACAGGGTCCGCACCAGGCCCGGATTGCTGTCCAGCACCGCCTCGTCGACCCATTCGGCGCTGACGGGGTGCCCGGCCGCGACCAGCGCACGCAATCCGGCGTCGAGCTGGTCTTTGTCGGGCGCCTGCGGCAGGTCGAAATCGAGCCGCGACCGTTCCGCGCCGATCTGGCCGCCCGTCACCGCCGCGCCGGGCAACAGGGTGCACAGCAGGTGCAGCGTCGTATGCATGCGCATCAGCCGATGCCGCAACGCCCAGTCGATGCGCGCGTGCACGCTCGTGCCGGGGGCGGGCAGGGCGCCTGGGCTGACCTCATGGCGGATCTCGTCGCCCTCGCCCTTGACCGCCTGGGCGACGTCGAGCGCGCCGCCCTCCCATGACAGCGTTCCGCGATCGCCGGGCTGGCCGCCGGAGCGGGCGTAGAACGGCGTGCGGTCGAGCATGACCACACCCGGTTCGGCCGCGATCACCACGCCAGCGGCCTCGGTCAGATACGAATCCTCGAGGAACAGCCGCGCCGTCATTCGCGGCACCACTGCGCCCGCAACGTCTCCCGCCGCGCCGCCAACCACAGCAGCGCCAGCGACGTCACCGAATTCGCAAACCGCCCGGCCACCGCGTCCTCGATCGCGCGGGACCCGGTCCACACCCGAACCCGGATATCCTCCTGCTCGCTCGCCAGGCCGCCATGCCCCGCGAGACCATCCGGCGCGGCCGCCGGCGCGCGGACGCGGCCGGCGAACAGGGAGCAGGTCTCGTCGGAGCCGCCCGGCGTGAGCACGAAGCGGCCGATCGGCTCGATCAGGTCGGCGCTCAGGCCCATCTCCTCGACCATCTCGCGCCGCACCGTCTGCACCGGGTCCTCGTCCGTGTCGCACAGGCCGGCGGGGATCTCGACCATCACCGGCTCGAGCCCGGCGGCCAGCGCCGGCAGGCGGAACTGCTCGATCAGCACCACCTGGTCGGCCCAGGGATCATACGGCAGCAAAGCCGCGGCCCGTCCGCGGCGGAACAGCTCCCACGCCCGTTCACCCGACATTGCGCCGTCGAACCGCCGATGCCGGAACGTCACCACGTCGAGGTCGAACCGTCCGGACCAAACCCGCCGCTCGCCGAGGATCTCGACGCCGGGATGGGCGGGAATAAAAGAGGAACTCATCGCCCGCGAGCATAGGCCGCAAGCGGTCCGGCGTGAACCCCGCCCTCTCGGCCAGAGGGGGGCTCAGGCCGGAGGGATCAGGCGGCCTGCAGCGTGCCCGAGACGTGCCCGAGCAGGTCGCGCAGCTTCGCCGCCGCCGCCTTGCCCTTCAGCGCGTCCCGCCACACCGCCTCGGCGACCCGCTGATGCGCCGCGACCGCCTCGTCCGCGCCGGTGATCATCGCGACCCCGGTCTGGCTCGTCGGCAGCCCGTCGGCGCGGAACGGATTGACCGCCAGCGTGGCGCGGTCCCCGGAACGGACGATGCTGAACTCGCTCGTCGCACCGCCATCGGCCAGCAGACCGAACTGCAGCCCCATCGGCTCGGCGTCCATCAACTCGGCGATGTTCGCGATCTCGGCCGCCGCGACCTGTTGGCAGCGGGCCCGCAAGGCTTTTGGCAGGGCCGCCGTGGACAGCAACCCGCTCTCCAGGAACGAGCGCACCGAGCCTTCCGAGATGATCGCGATGATGCCCGGACGACGCTGTTGGTACGCCCGCTTCCGCGCCAGCAGCAACGACATGACCTGGTCTGCCGCCGATTTGGCCAAGGTCCGGTCGCCGTCGGAGGACTCGGCGCAGGCCTTCAGGCCTTCGCTCAATGCGGAGTCGAACGCATCGGAGGTGATGAGATAGCAGGCCGGTCCATAGGCCTGCAGGATCTGGTCCGCCCCGTCCTCGATCTGGCGGATCCGCTCGAAGAAGCCGGCGGCGCGGCTGTAATATTCCACGCCGATCCCCAGCAACGACAAGGGCGACA
>JAABUW010008352.1_pt1 | contig 12131 bp, 10 predicted proteins | sample 5560081 | NCBI WGS metagenome assembly JAABUW01 (sample SAMN10711882, study PRJNA513363) | rock metagenome | isolation source: Antarctica rocks | place: Antarctica: Victoria Land, Knobhead sud | reverse complement strand
TCGCCCGCGCCGCACGTGTTGTCCTGGAAGGTATGCAACAGGCCGAACCAATGCCCGATCTCGTGCACGGCCGTTTTGCCCTGGTCGTAGCCGATGACCGTGTTCGGGGCGTGGGGCATGCTGCCGGCGAGGATGTTGCAGCCGTCGGTGGCGTAGTCGATGGCGGGGAACTCGTACGTTTGGCCGTTGTAGGCGTACGTGATGTTGGTGGGTAGGGTGCAATATCCGAGGAGGGTGGAGCCGGCGCTGTAGGTGTATGGGTAGGAGGAGAGGTTGGTTTGGAAGTAGAGGTTCAGGTCGGCGTAGGTGCCTCTTCGCAGGGCCTTTTTCATCGTGGTGCTGTTGGCGTCGGTGGCCCAGTCGTCGCGGATGCTGTAGGAGGTCGTGTTGAGGTGGAAGGTGATGTTGGATGGGCGGTAGGCTTGGTTTAGGACTGCCATCTGTGGGTGCATAGCAGACACGGTCAGAGATGGGTTAGAGTGCGGTTGTTGGGGGGGGGGATGTCTCACCTGGTTGGATATGAGAGTTGAGCGTGTACGGGAGTTGTACAGCGGTGCTTGATCAGCAGTTGATACAAAGTGCATGTAGACCTCCACAACAAGCGGCTTGGTCGCTGTACTACCCCCAGCGAGGCGTGCGGTAGGGGAGCCTCGAAAGTATGAATGGGCTGCTCGAAGCTCCGCAGAGGGTGGTGGAGTGCCACACATGTCGATGGAAATATTTGGTAAGGTAGTGGGGCCATTGTTTGCACGGTAATCGATGAGATGAGCGAAAGTGGGAATGGCAGCATAGAAGAAAAGTAATGATATCCGGGGTAACATGATGAAAGCCCTGGGTTTGCGACTTATTCCGCTGGTATGACTCTTGGCAGGGCCTCAAGGGGTAACCGTTGGAATGCGTGAGGAGAATTGGGAATGGACGGCCAGGCCCATATGTATAGAACACTTCCTTTCTCCAGCTCCAGGAACAACTTGCGACTGGCACTGGCTTTCTTCGTCCTTGCCGGTTATCCTTCTTTCTCTCGATGGTCGATCATGTTGGGCGTCGTACCTTCATCGGCTTTCATCCCACAACGCTGCGACTTACATGGAACTGCAAAAAAGAGCCGGAACCGGGCATTTTCAACTGAGCACAAAGCGATAAATATTCCCTTTGCCGACGCCATCCCGCAGGAAACAAGCATGCGTCTTCCTCGAAACGTCTTGCATAGGTAGAGATCATCGAGGGAAAGCACATGAAGCATGCTGTGAATATGGAAGACTCAATTGACGACTCGAGACTGTCGGCCTTCATTCAAAGATATACAACATCGCACCAAAACGCCAGAAACACTCCTAGTCGCAACATTGAGTATGTCTAAAATAGAAACACATTAATCATGCGGCATCGTTACCAGGTCTAGAAATCCCCGTCGCAGTCGCTGTGCTTGGTTGGTCATTGTTCCACGTAAGATAAGTATGGTCGCCAAGTTTCCTGTGAAGTCGTCAATTCCGTGCAATGGCTTGTGGGCATTCCAGATAACATACCTGGGCTTGATGAGATGTATTACGGTGAAGAGAGTCCCAAGGAGGATGCAGATGCCTCCGACAGCCACATATGCAATGCCGAGGAAGGGGTTCTTGCCCCCCATCACAGTTCGGGTGGATATGACCATAGATTTCGTGCCTCCATACATGGTGACCAGAAAATCTAATAACGTTCAGTACTCGTTCACAAGCTGCACAAATCGAAAGACGTACTGTCTTCAATATCCACTTGATACATGCTACATTCCATGGTTTCGTTGTCATTGCGCAAGGCTAACTTGCTGAAGTTTGGAAGACCCGCGGTCCTCATCCATACTTGAAGGCCTTCGTCCTCTTTCAAGTTCGGCGGTGGGCTTTTATCTGTATAACCATCTGGATACCGTAGCGCCCAATTAGGCGGAACGGCAATATCTGCAGCATTGTATTTCGTGGGGTTATATAGCGCTGCATCACTGGCCCAGGCAATACCTTTGTTCGTCATGTTGTATGTAATGTTAGATTTAGTGTTATAACGTAGATTCAGTTGCACCGGGTTCAAAAACGTATCGTTGAAGACAGAGTTGGCAATAAGGCCACAAGGATAATATGGCTTGCCGTCCTTGTCTTTCCCACTGTTGGTATCCAGAGGGGAGCAAGCGCCAAGTGAGGTATTCTTCACGGCTGTCCCCTTCAGTTGGTCCGAATCCAGTGACTTGACGTATCGGCGATGGTTCTGGTAGAAGTTGGTGAGGCGATAGTAGAGCAAGACAGGCGGTTTGAGATTGCAAGGAATTTGAAATTGCAGAGAGCAGACGAAGGTATCGATAGTATTGTTTCCGTAGAGTACGCTCTTAATGTAACCCCTCCATTCGTACCTGGCGCCTCCTGTGCAGATTGGGTCCCCACGTTTGAACGAAGATGAAGTATATTTGCTGGGAATCGTGCTGTAATCGGAGGAGTTGCGTGCTTCTTTCCGGCAATGGGAGTAGTCGATTGAAATCTCTTGCACCTATATCGTAAACGTTAGGAACACTTTGTTGAACCCACGGGCCATCAACTAACCTGGGCGCTGGCATATAACAGTAATCCGCCTATCGGCGCGAAGATAATGCCGACGATGAAGAATAAAGGTAGGACGGTCTTAGGTGTAAGAATGGGCCTGCGCAAGCAAAATTCAGCAGCTGCCCGTGGTCTATCGTCGCCAAGCTGTTCGATGAGACACCCACTGCCAGGCCTTCAATCTCTGCTGCCGGAAGGCAGTGTCTGTAGGTCGCAGAATAATCTGTTAGCGACAGGCGATTTCTATACCAATCCTGCTTCGTGCAGAATGACAAGACCTGAGCTCACTTGCTGGCCGTCTACTCTTCACTTTCTTATGCACTTCACCATGGTCGTCCAACGGCTCGGTGTGGGTATGTGTTTGTGACATGCTACAGGCAGAGGAACCATGAAGTCCTGTCCAGCTACGGACTGGATCTGCCCTTGTTGGAAAACGATTGCTGTGAATGTTGATTGATGTTGAGGTTGTAATCATTGTAGTGAGAAAGTACGGGCTCCGTAAGCTTGTAGGGCTGACGCCGTTGCCGCTATCTGCACTGCCGGCGGCGCCGAATTAGATCAAGGACCATTGACGCCCAAATGGCATTATCAATTTGACAATTATTCCATACTTTAAATTGGGCACTGAAAGCGGTGGATACGGTTCAACGTTTCATGCTGATTTCTTCTAAACTATGAAGAGACAGACCATCCAGATTTCGAAATATCCCACATCCTCCTAGCCAGATGATCACTCTTGATGTCTCACTTCCTTTAGGCCTTTGATCCAAATCTGACCCTTCCACGCAAGCATACTGAGAGATGTGATCCTGCTATGTGTCCTTCATGGCGCCAACAAAATGAAAAGGGGGTATCTGTGAGCTGGGTGCAGGACCGTACAATTTGTAATCCTGGAAACTGACATGCCAAACGCCTTGGTTGTATGCATTAGTACCGAGTGGAGTATGGGGAAACCCCGAAAGCGCAGATTGCGTCCAATTCAATCATGATATATGATCACGTAATGCAGGGCCAGCCCGGTAAATACCATAGAGAAAGTACTAGTGTCGTTATGGTCGTCGGCAGTATGTCAATCTTGGCCAAGTAGAGGCTTGAACAATAGAAACAGTCCACCTGAGTATTGAGATAGACTCGTAATCGGTGTGCTCAAGAAATCAAAGATATTGGGTGAAGTAGTCTTTGCTGAACCATCCCACCTTGTCGTAAGCACCCCATAGCTTGCTGGCCTTGTTGACATCGATCTTGCAAGCCTGTTGTGCATCCGTCTTTCGGAATTCCTTGCCGATCCTGAGAGCGTTGACGCGAGATTCGAAGATGCGTCGTTTGCTGCAGAGATAAGTTGCACAGCTCAGGCGAAGTGTGCCCGCCAGGCTCACTTCGGCTTCGTGGAGCATCTCCCGATCCGTGTCATTCGCAAGATTTAGGACGTTGCTGCTTGGCCAATCGGCCTTGAGGATCTTGGGGTTGCCCTTGGGAAGAGTCGATGTAGGAGGGGCATAATCTGGGAGAGCGTTGTAATCCACGTCTTCCCGTTTCGTTCCTGGCATGCGATCAGGCGTCGCTGAGCGACCCTTCTCTGGAAACCCCATCAATTTGGTCATTGGTGAAGCCTTGGGTGTACGCTTAATTCTTGGAATTGCTGCCTTTGCAGAGGTTGGTGCTTTTACAGGTGTCGATGCGCGGTTAATAGCTCGCTTCATCAACCGTGGTGCTGGTGCAATCCGGACGGGTGCCGCCTTGGTGCCAGCTGAGGCACAGAAACGCTTGGTCTGCCAGTATTGGTCTTCCATCTCTTCACGCTGCCTCTTCATGTATGCACCAGGGTTTCGGTTGTAAAGACGGCCGATCTGGGGGACGCAGGCAATTGCTAAGCGGTATTCGTCCCGGGTAGGACAATTGACTTTGCGATCAAATCTTTGCTTGTGCATTGCCATGTGCTTGGTGATGATATCCTCCGTATGTTCGATCGACGGTTCTATCGGAAACAGAGGCTGATCGCTGACGCATCCAAAGGACTCCGAGTCTGGGAAGAGGACTGGATCGTGACCTCCGTCTGCTTCTCGACTACCGTATGTAGAGCCTGTCTGGTCATCCTTCTCTTCTTTGCATCGCTTCCTCATCCACGGCGAAATTGGGGGAGATGGCAGGACCCTCATCTGTGTTTCTGGCGTTACACAAGTTGCCATTGGAGCGAGGGTCTGGTCTGAAGTCAAGGCACAAGATTGGTTTGAAGAGGGGGGTTTCGCTGGTGTGATTGAGAAGCTATCAAGTGGTTTTGCCTCAGGTGGAGACATGAGATTTGATATCGATGGTAATGACATTTCCGATGGAATTGATGATGACCGGTACAGTTGTAGTGGTCAAAAAGGTTGTTGGGAGGTGATTGTAGGGAGGGGCGAAGGTAGTGGGATGTGAAAGGTCAATTGTCTGGATTTGTAAGACGGTATTAAGACGTTGTCCGGATTGGGTGGCAAAGGTTCGGAGATGGAGTTTGAGCGGATGTGCCACGATAAAGCGGATCAATTGATGCTGATCGAAACGGGACCAGCGATTGCCTGTACAGCAGTATTAGAAGGCCTGTGATGGCAATTGTCCAGATGTCAGATGTAGATGTTGAAGGATTGAGATTGAGATTGAGATTGAAATTGAAATTGAGAATGGGCGAAGCCTTGTCAATGAAACAAGGCGGCGGTGAATAGAACAAGAAGGAATAGGAAGAACAATGGGCGCAAAGGTGGGACGGGGGCCCAAGGCAGCAATGAAGGAGTGGGAAAAGCAAGAGGAATGACTGGATCAATTGATGACTCGCATCAACTGACACCTTTCTTGAGCGAGGTGGGCAAGGTGGGCCACGGTTCCTGGGTCAAGGCGAACGCTGCCTGTGCGTGCGTGCCTGTGCCCGGTGGTGAGGAGTGTAAGCGCCAATCCTATGGTAGTCAGCTGCTCCTGAGTGCTGACCCATCGGTAGTGCAAGAAAGCGCAGGAATGTGCTGGAAGATGATTGGTCCGATGTGACACCTCAGACGTTTAGCGAGCAATGGAAGAGATCCATGATGGCTGCGTGGGATCTTGTGGGCCAGCCGTGTTGCGTAAGGTAGGGGAGAACCAGTGACTTGTAAGAAAATGGTCGCGTCACGAAAAGGGAAAAAGGGCAGTGGTGAGTCAGTCGCCAAATCCAAATCCGAAATCGATCGATTGAGCGTTAGTACGACTTAGGCAGAAACCGGACGTGGTCCCCCGAGGTGGCGTAATCTCAGGGTCTGACTGTCTGCCACGCACGCTTTGCCCGCTTTGCTTCAGAAATAGAAAGTTGGTCTGTTTGAGCCACAAAGTCAATTGGGAAGGGAAGCCTGCATAAGGCATCAAGTGTCAACTTTCGACCATCAACATCTTGCAGCCACCACTCTTTAACGTCTTTATCATTGATTAATGAAAGATTGCCAGCATTGCTCTAAATTCCAACACTCTCATTTATTGCTGCGGCACGCAAGACCATCGTGATGCAATTGAGTCTCCGCCGTGTGTCTCGGGCTACTTGAACTGCCCACGGTACTGCAAAAGACCTAATGAAGAGGGATGTAGCCTTCGTCGGCGTCATCTGCTTCCTTTGCGCCTCCGACTGATCGAGGCCCAGTCGCTCCCCTTCGACCCTTATCGGGATCATCAATTGGCTTGAGACGTTAGCTAGACCATTGAACTTTGTAGCACTGTGATTACTTTAGTCTGCACGGTCTACTGGCATCCGTGGAACATTCGGTACGTTGGGAACCTCGGCCGCTATCACAATGAGATCTAATATTCCCAAGACATTCAGAGGTCAGATTCTGCCCGTCAAGGTCAAGCCTCGCGTTGCATAGCACGGAAAGTCAAGGAGCTGTAATGGCGATGTACTGATGGTGACAGACCTTCGCCCGTGGCATTACCTCAGTGCCATGAAGTCCTGTTTTTCTCTATCGACTTTTGATGTAGACCAAGGCCGTAAACATCGTTGACTAGCGTACAACTTCCTGTCACCGCTATGCAAGAGGCCATCCATTGTGGCAAGCGTCCTGACTCTGACTACTGCTCTTCGATAACCCCGCCAAGATTGCCCTCAATGCTTGGGTATAAAAATCGTCATGCGTGCGCGCTAGAAACGAGATGATACAAGAAAGGTAGATACCTGGTCAATGCTGATCCTTCAAATTCATGGCCATTCCGGCGACGCAGAAACATCGTGGGCCAAGCCTTTTGGACTCGCCCCTTGGCCATCCATGGTCGAAATGAAGGGATTCAGAATTGACGAACTCAATTCGTGCATGCCGCCTGGACGTGTCCTGGCTGCTTGCACTACAATTTATTAATGTTAGTACTTGTTCCAAGTACAAGTATAGATCGAGAAGGGTCCGTAGAAAATATGACTGGTACAGAGCTTCAAGTAACGAGTAGTATGCGGGACATAGATGGGAATAGTTCTCGGATGATGCACGTACCTTGTAGCAGACTCGTTCAGAAGAGGCTTCCGACGGGCAATCGCGTGATAGGTGACCAACCTCGCCGCCTATTGTATATTAGTTGAAGCCACACCATCGACTTCAAGGTATGGATGACGCACAATTGTAACTGTGGAACAAATTAAGTCAACATTAATATCCCACGATCATTGCTCAGCTGCACAGATTGTCTTTGGATTGACCAGGAGTCCCAATGCAGACCTTGCAAATCGACATTGCGTCCCAATCAGGAGGAGATCTCACGGAGGGTTTCACGTACCATTTCTGACCCTGGGTGCAATCCCGAGACATGTGTCCGTAGCCTCCGCAAGAGTAGCAGGTCTGTCCACCAGCCCCACGACCTCCCCCACCGCCACCGTAGCCTGCGCCATAGCCTCCACCGTATCCGCCTCCACCGTACCCTCCACCTTCAGTGCAGTTGCGGGCGATATGGCCGACCTTTCCGCATCTAAGATGTGTCAGCATAAGAAACATAAATAGATGCAGAGAGGTGTAGAGGAATACTTGTAGCACTCCTGACCACCGCCGGATCCACCACCGTATCCTCCGCTCATGCCTCCTCCACCTCCACCTCCACCACCAGTGCCTGGGTTGGGGCATTCACGCGAGATATGGCCGACTTCGCCGCAACGGTAGCATGATTTTTCCTTTTGAGGGGCTTGGCATTCACGCGACACATGACCCTCCTAAGATGTTCAGCGTTAGCGACAGGCTTCGCCCAGTATTTTTGGTGAACCGACCTCGCCGCCTGTTCTTCGTCAATTGGTGATCCGGTTCAACGATGAAGAGAACTAGACTCACAGTTGAAGCATGTCGGGCTTCCACGCTTTGGGCAATCGCGAGCTTGGTGCGATGCGTCGCCGCCTGACATAAGAGAGCAAATGAGCCAAAGGTTCGTGGTCCCAATAGGAACGAGGGCAAAGTATTACGTACAGTTATAGCACCCGCGTCCACCTGGTTGCTGGTAATCCATAGTTCTCGTGTTGATGCTCTAGGTGAGATTTGCGGTCAGCGTAGATTTGCTAATGATGCTTGTGGAGGAGTCAAAGAGTTGCGGGCAAGATGTGCTTGGCTTGTCGTCGCTGGGGTTAGCTTACATTATTCAATTGGCGTGTATGATGTATGATTGGTGAATGGGTGGACCACAAAGCTATGACGATTGCAGAGTGTCGTGGTGTAAGGGTGAGGTGTGTCTGAAAATCTTCGTGGGATCACTGGAGCAGTCTTGAGATTTCGTGGGGCACTGGCGCTAGTATCTAAAGTAGCTCGCTAAGTAAGCGGGAGCTTGAACCATGCGCCGCTGCCGCCGAAGTCGTAGGGGGATTCCGGATTGGGTGTGGACTGGGACGCTTCATCATCGTGGAAAACGTGGAGATCCAACAATGTCCACTCGTTTCAAGACCCACTGATACATCTTCTGTAGCAAGCATCGCTATGGTAAAGCGCTCCTTGGAACAAGATGCTAGGGATGAACGCTCCGTAAAGCGATCACGACCCAACAGATCTGACAGATTATCCCTCTTGAGTGACGAACTTCTCCTGAGAACGCTCTCTTTCCTCTCTATCTCTGACCTTGTTCTTTGCCAAAGGTGCGCATCGTCACGTCCGGATATGATCCCTCAGCTAATCATGCAGACTCTCTCGACGGTTGAAGACTCTTGCTGGTGATCCGCAACTATGGAAGGCCGCATTCTACGATAGGTTTGTACGGCCACGGGCATCTCGTATTCGGGGCATTCGAGATCAGGGAATATCGGCGAAGTCTCTGTACTATTCGTCCAAGGTATCGAAGTGGCTAGATGATGACCACCTTGTGAAACAAGGCAAAGCGACGAATTGGAAACGACAATACAGATTGCGCCATAACTGGTCGAGAGGGAGCGCGAGCGTCCGCGAGACCCAGGTTGCAGAGCAGCCATCTACGCCACCTCTACTATTGCGTCTCCACCAAGACCTCGTTGTGATCGCAGACGCCACGGCTGGATTAAGAGCATGGTCGCTCAAAGGACAAAATAGATTGATAGCGATTGCGACTTTAGGCACCGTCGGTCCGACATCGATGGCAGTTGACGACACTGAAACCGTCAATGGTGGGGTGAACATCTCAATTGGCTTCAGCGATGGCAGTCTTGCCATCTATACGTTGAACAAAACCGCGAAGACGTTTACACTCCAATATAAACATGCTCCTTCTTCGAATGGCGCTATCCTAGCGATTGACTACGCTTCGCCTTACCTACTGACCATGACCGGAATACCATTGTTGTCCTTGTATCGTCTTAGCCATAATGAAGGCGGTTTTCTGGATACCACATTAGGGGCTCCCAACCTTTTATCATCACTACAATCTCACACGGCTTACCCCCCGATATCGCTCGCAATAAGACCATCGTCCACCAGCATCGTGGCCTCTATAGCCTACGCTATGCCCACATGGACATCAGGGTGGTCTGTAGGCTTGCAGGAAATCCGTCTCACAGTAGAAGGTGCAATTGTGGATTCTCGCGTGGCCTCTGCCTCTACGAAATCCATGAGACCACCATATCCACCATTCAACATGAAAAATCCAGCGCCAGGCATAGGCGATGGCACTCCATGGGTTCCAGACACAGTGGGCTACATACGAATACCCTCACTAACAAGACCTACATCCCTATCATATAATCATCCATACCTACTTTCAGCTCATGCAGATAACACACTAACACTCTATATGGTAACATCGAACGCTCAGGAATTGAGTATAGGGGCCGCAAATCGGCTGTGGGGTCACACCTCTTCCGTGTCTGGTGCTCATGTTGGTGATCGAGGCAAAGCGGTCTCGGTCAGTGCTGTGGGCAACGAGCTTCGTGTATGGGAACTCGAGGGGGGGTTGTCCTCTAGCACTTCCAGAAGGCGGGCTGCTGCTGGTGCAGCCAGTGTTCAAGTGCGTCCAGAGAGCAGCTTCATCACAGAACCCAAATTACAGGAGGCAATAAGGTCACTCGGCAGCGCTACTCCACATCCTTTGGATCAAGACCGGAAATTGGATCCATCGAATGTTACCGAGGGGTGGGTTGCTTTTGACGAAGAAAGGGTGGTGCTGCTTCGAGAGAAGATGCAGGGCGCCCAGGCACTGGTCGTGTATGATTTCTCATAGAAATAAATAACAGACAGCATCGGAAAGTGAAATTTGCTCCTTAGGTTATTGCCACAATTCATCAAGACGTGCAAGGTCGCTAACCTCGATCAGGCTAAGACGGGTGGCCGGGTAGGGCAAGGGCCCAAGATCTCGGAGATAAAGTCTAACCTCGCGTTCACTATACGCGTTCAAATCTCAACGTTTGGTACTACGCGAATGCACTCTGTATTCGCTAGGGTGTGAATCTATATGGGTTTGCCCATGGAGATGAATTGCATTGTCTCTGATGGAGTCGTTTGAGGGCCAGAAGAACAAGATTCGCCGCGACATCGGTACCCGACTCGATGCTTTAGAAGATCTGTTGACAGAGGAGCTATCTCGGAAGCTCTCTCAGCGTAGGCCAAAGGTCTACTACAAAGCCTCTATTGACATGAGGCTAATCGTTTGGGCCCAGGAGATCAATCGTTTGCCACTGAGAAAAAGCAATACATAGAGGATATTGACGCTTTACGATCGAGAGCAGCAAGGGTGGAAGAATTAGAGGTTGAAAATGCTAAATTACTCGCTGAGCTTGAATCTACGAAACAACAAAGCAAGGGACGCTCGACTGTCGAAGCATCTCATGCCTGTGAGGGTAAAGGGGCCTCCAATGTCCCGCCTAGAATTGAATTGGAGGCTAGAACCGTGGACGTTGAACAGTACAACCAGGTCAAGGACCTACTGATCAAACGTGACAGTGATTATGGAAAATTAGTCGTTGCACGCCAGGTTCTGGAGTCCAAGGTACGGCACTACAAAGATATCACAAAAGAATGGCGAGAATACACCAACAGATGGATTATGAAGCACCCAATCAAAGGGATCAAGTCGCGTGAGCTCGAGGCTTCAAAGGCTTCTCCAGCAGCTACTACAAGAGAGTTAAGATATTCCAGTGCTCCCGCACCACCCTCTATCCCGGACAACATGACTCCGTCAATTAGCAATCTTTCCCGTGATGCTTCCCCATGGGCGGACTTGGAGAGAGCCCCGGTTCGGCTGGGAAGTAATCCACCGCTTAGTGCGGGATATCTTCCTGACAGAATCGTTGCCACACAGAGGGCTCTGAATAATGGCTCCAGGGCAAGCTCCGTGGATCTCACTGAAGTGTCGGATGAGACCGGGCGACGACCCTCGCCCTCATCCACTGCTCATACACACAACTCGACCGAAATAAATTGCGGGTACGCAGAAAAGCAAGCTGAGAATGACGGCAGCTCGCCGATCATAATCTCAGAGAGATCACTCAAGCGCAAAAGGCCCGTGAAGATGCACGAGGATGATCCTCGTTCAAAGCCCCCTCTGGTCAAGAATGAACTGCCTTCCAGTAGTCCGCTCTTTGCCCCGAGCTTCCTCCGGCATGGTGGGCTTCATGAAAGCCTTGATCTGGACGACGTCGGAGGTCACATTGATACGCCCAGAAAACGGCGAAGAAAGGAAGAACTGCGACACGGATCCTCAATGGTAGCACCAGCAGCAGTGCGAGACGAAGAGATGATGTTAGATGACCCAACAAACCAGAATCCTGGTCGTCTCGTCTTGTTCAAGGACGAACTTGACAAGCGAACCGTATCAGATGTCAGGCCCTTTTCCCTAAACCCAGCAACGGACCATAAAGACCAAGGTAATGAAGAGCAAGGACAAAAGTTGCGTAAGACCTGTTCCAAGGCGCAACAGCAAGAGCACAATAAGCGTGTTGGTGAAAGGCTGGATGCTGTGGAGCAACCTCCTAACGGTGATGCGAATTCTGGCAAATCTAATGCCGCCAGACCTTTAGACAGAAGAAACCTTTGGCGCCCAAAATCCCCGACTATAAGAGACTATCCTACACCAGCGACAGGAGATCACGTCCAACCTCACATCCTGCAAGGCGGTAGGGAGATGGAGCAACAGAGGGAGGCGCTGGCTAGTCCCACC
>JAABUW010008351.1_pt1 | contig 12133 bp, 9 predicted proteins | sample 5560081 | NCBI WGS metagenome assembly JAABUW01 (sample SAMN10711882, study PRJNA513363) | rock metagenome | isolation source: Antarctica rocks | place: Antarctica: Victoria Land, Knobhead sud | reverse complement strand
ACAGGTGTGCACTTACCCACCACCACTGCATTGCAGCACTGGCTTTGGCAAAATGCGGTCCCACTGCTCAGTGCTGCTCTGCAACACACGCTGACAGCAGGCATGTACCAGTGCAGATACACCTGTGCAACTATTCTCTGCATACAGGTGTGCATTTGCCCACCATCAATGCAATGCAACACTGGTTTTGGCAAACCGCAGTCCCCACTGCTCAGTGCTGCTCTGCAACACAGGCTGACAGCATGCTTGTGTCACTGCAATCACACCTATGAACATTTGCACTTACTCACCACCACTGCAATGTGATAGCTCCTGGATGAGGAGACTGTAGCGGAGAGGGCAAAATGACAGGCAGAGCATTGTTTTCAAACACTGTCCCCTTCAGAGCCACTCACTTGCCAATTGTGTTGGCAAAGTATCTGCCCAAAATCAACATCAATGATCCTGCAATGCTCAGGAGGCATAGTGGATTCTTTCAACATTATGATCAAAGAAGAAGCAGAGATGGACCACGAGAATCCTCATCATAGACTCAAGGATAAGGAGTTGGGAGACAAGCTTGGTACCACTGAGTGTCAGCAGCAGTTGCTCACTTGGCTTGTCAAGGGGGCTGTTGCATGGCAGAGACAGGGTCTACCTTTGCTGTCAGACAAAATGAAAGTGGCTATGCAGTCTTATGTGGCTGAAAATGATCACTTGCAAGACTTTCTGGATCAGTCTTGTGAGCTTGGAGCAGGTTTTGAGGGCATGACAACACGTTTTCATGACTCATTTAATGTCAAACAGCCTGTTTCAGACAAACAACTCGTCAAAATAATGCAGAACAAGGGATTCATCAAGCTGCAGTCCAGAAACCCAAGCTTCCCAAGGAGAGCAATGGTGTGGCAAGGTGTCCGCATCAGGGAATCAGTCAGGATGTACACCAAACTGTTGACTGTTTGTGGATCCTGATGATGAGTGATTGGAGATAGACAGGCATTAATGTTTACTCGTATAGAATGCACTTATGACTGATTTGTAATAGAATGATCCTCAACGTAATGATACGCACACACAGACTCTAAATTCAACTGATTGATCATGTTTTTGACGAAAAGTCTTGCATGATGTCCGTTTCATACCCATGCAATGCAAAAGCATAGATATCCTATGAGAGAGCACTGTTTTGACAAAACCTTGGTTGCAGTCAACCAGAATCATTTGCATTTTAAACACATGTGTACCCTTTAAACACAAATGAGAGTTTGAATCTTATTGAAAGTGACCATATTGATGGAAACTTTGGAAAGCTTGCCATCGTGCTGTAGATATACAACAATGTGCTACACATACATGATGTAGTATTGGTGTTTCAGTAATGATCCATGCCATTCTTGGGTGATACTGACAGCCATTCTTACCTGATACTGACAGTATCAAAATTCTTTCTGAAGCAGGTGCTCTTGACTATTGGGGTGCATCTTGCCAGAACCAATGCTGCGGTGCATTGGTGCTGGGTCACTGCACCCCTGTCTAAACAGCAAATCTTTATAGGTGCAGTTGCAGTGACACAGTCAGTGCCAAATAGCAAAGCCAAAGGAGGTAGACCAGCTAGCCGGGAAGACAATGACACAATGCGACAACAGTAAGACTCTTGTCACCAAAGGGCAAATCTTGTTGTGGCGTGCAGAGGCATTGCAAGTTGAGCTGAGCCAAGTAGGAGTCAAAGCGGACTTGAGGTTGTAAGCCTAGATCTGAACGAGCATCTTGGCATGTTTGCGTGACTCCTTGCAAGGTCAATCGAGTGTCAGACAATGTAGTCTCCACAAGTTCGCAATCACATCTTCATATATTGTAACAACCCAAATTGGGAACTTTGTTGCACCTTACCTACTTGGCACAGCAATGGCAAGTCAAATTTGCAAACCAATCCGATTCTGATTTGCAAATGCAATTCGGGTTTGTAAACGCAAGATCCAATGAGGCAAACTTGCCAATCCATCTGATATTTTCGGTTTGCAAATGCAACTCCACTTTGTAAAAACAAAATTCATGAGGCAAACTCGCAAACCCATTTGCTGATTTCCATTTGCAAATGCATTCCCATCTTGCAAATACAGTTCAATACAATGTTCAATATTTGCAATTATGCCAGTTGATACTTGCAAGACAGCTTGCAAATGCGAATCCTTCTGAAGTTGCAACCACAGGGCAGTCCTCATGAGCTGCAACGTTGAATTTGACTGTCAAACTAGCAAGGTTCAAATTAGTTAGTGATCAACTTGGGAATCTAGTTGGCTCTGCAGTACAATACTGGTCGATGCCATCAACAATCGGACAAAGCTAGGCAGAACTAGGGGACAGCCATTGGTGCACAGCCACCCCAAACTTGTCAGTCGATCATCAAAGAGTGCGCTTGCAAAATTCCGGCTCAGCCTGTTTGTCTACAAAGATGTCTAGACAAGATGTGGTGAACATTGACATATCATATATACGCTGAAAAAGAGCATCATCACAATCCGCATTTGTTTAAGCCATCTACTACCTAATGGAGAGTAATGCAACGTCCTCAGTTGCTTGCTGAACCCACGCAGCAAATTGGCTGATAGTGATGGACGGCAAAACAGGAGACCGATTCACATGCGGAGATTGGGCAGGCTTGCCACCTGTGGCATTGGGATGCCGCACTGGGCTGCTTAAGCGGACAGCATCTTGTAACTCAGCCAGGGACAGGCTGTGTCTTTGCATCACAAGCTCATATACAGCCAATGCTTTCTTCAATGGCCAACACCGGTCTGTGGCAAGTGCTTGTATTCGCAAAGGCAGATGCCGTCGCCTGCTCAGGTTGTGAATGGCCTTCTTGCTAAGGCGCTGGGCCACGCTTGAATGCCTGTTCACACAACAATGTTGCACACCTTTGCAAAGCAGCACTGAGCAGTAGGGTATGCACCTCAAGCAATACTGCAGTACCTAGGTGTTGAAGCACCTGTATGAAGGAGCATATCTTCATAGTTGTAACTGCAGTGACACACTGTCTGTTGTGAGTCTGATTTGCACATCAACAATGAACAGTGGGGATTGCATTCTGCCCTGAACAGAGTTGCAGTGCATTGGTGCTAAGTCACTGCACACCTGTACGAAGAGCAAATCTCCATAGGTCTATTTGCAGGGACACAAGCCTGCTGACAACCTATTTTGCAGAGCAGCACTGAGCAGTGGGGAGCAGTGACCCACCACCAAGGCTGTGCAGCACTGCATTTTGCCCTAAGCAGTGCGTTTGACGGGTGTGTCAAACGCAAGGCCACTTCGCTGAGCTGTCTTGCCTCCAGCTTCACCAGATACCACAAACACTCAGGCGGTGCAGAACTACCTGGCCTGAAGCTAGGCACTGCTCCATGCAATGCCAAACTGTCAGACATGTACAATAAATGCATGACGCATGATTGCTGAACATCTGTAGCCCAATTGAGAGGGCGCTTCACTGTCTGTAGCATCAATCACAAATGGCGCGCTGTTTTTTGTTCAGTCCTGACCTCAGGCCTTGGCAGCGTCTGACACATGGTCACAGGACTTCAGATGAGACTTCATGATATCTGATACGCCAAGAACCTTGACATTGAGTCCGGCCATGCAGCAAGCATTACAAAATGCGTCATATCTGGGAGCTTCTCTGTGTTGCTACAAATTTTGTGGAGAAAGATCACAAGGTGCCATTTCGTCTGCTGCCAGAAGGAGTTGCTTCTTTGTATACTAGCCTCAGCCTTTAAGCAGCAGGAGCACTCTTACTGGCAGCTTCAACAGCTTGAATCAGGTCTATCGGATACTGTGTTTCTGTGCTTGATGACGGCACAGACTCATCCATTCTGTGCGCAGGGCTTCAAGTAAGACAGAAAGGTAACATACCGTCGCCGGAATGCGATGAACACTGTCAACATGCTGTTGAGTTGTTAAGGGTTGCTAAGGCCGATGCGGCTGATGGCTTAATACCTCAACTGAACAACGTAGTTGACCCTGAGTTTAACCCCCCTAGGCAGGTGTTTGAGGGTACCACCACTGGACCGGCACCCCAGGGCGGTTGCTGGGCAGGTGGGTTTGGGGGGAACCTTTTGGAAAGGGTTATTTTGTAGGGAACAGGGCCCCTGTTGGAGAACAAGCGCAATCATGGGTGCCCAGCATTTGCAGCTTCAGCGTGTTGTAGGAGTAATACATTTGATGATTGGGCTTATCACATTCGTCAGCTTCGACATGGCGATGCGGTGTGGTTACAAGTAGATCACATAAACCCATTCGACCCAAACGCTGTCGTTGTACTCAACTCCGCGAAAGACCAACTGGGATTTATCCCAGCGAAGAACAGTGCACGGGTGCGGAGGCATATCGAAATACACAGCTTACAAGGCACGGTTGTGGAAGTCGGCAGTTCGGCCCGTGCCCTTCCTCACCTAGTGATCAAACTGGCTGATGCTGCTGTACCAGCCTCAGCGGGATACGATGATTAGCAAGTGAAGAATCAGAACAAGTTGACATATACAGCACGCGGCACAGAGGCTTACCAGCTTGAGCCGCAGTTTAACCCAGACCTAGTGCCTCAGCTGTTGGCTACCTGCAGCCTTCCAAACAGCCCCTTGACTCAGTATGATGTGCTGTGCAACGACGGCACAGGCAAGGTCAGAACAGGAGCACCTACCTTCAGTGTGGTTGCCCCATTCTATGACACCCGGGACCGCAAGCAAAGCCTTCCAATGAGAGTGGATACAATTATGACCGGGGATCATGTTGATCCCAATCCCAAGTCCCATCTCTGGGTTGGCAAGTGCGTGGAAGACTGGAGCCAAACTGCCTACACTCACCTGGTGCAGATGCACATGGCAAAAGGCAAGTGCAACTCGACAAGTAGTGATGTCTTACATGCCTTGCAACATGCCACGACACCAGATATGTGCAACACTGCTTGCCTCGCCATGGATGAAAAAATGACCCTGAATGCAAATGCAAGGCAGTGTTGTGAATCAAATGTTGATATACCAAGGAGCAAAATTTGATAGACCAACAACACAATTGTGTGACTGTATGCCTGAATACTATGTCATCACATCAAATAGCAACCAGGCTGTGACTTATGTAGAGCTGACTGAATTCGCTGCAATGGACGCATCAGTCACAGATCCAACTCTCCAGACCATGGAGATGCACAGCACGGCCCCCCACAACGCCAAAGGTCATTTCTACTACCACACGTTCTCAGCTGCCGCAGCCACCAAACTGCGCACCTGCAAATATGTGGAAATCAAAGTGCCGGGAGAGTTTCACATCCGCCTCACTCCAGCAACTGGCACAGCAAACACAGACCCGACATGGCAGCATGCAGTGGTCTCTGGCCCCCTACACGTGCAGACGACCTTGCACGGCCAGAAATGCTGTTTCAGCACTTCACTCTTCTGGTCAAAACAGCCAAGAAGTATGGCAAGATTCTCAGAAAGCCAGAAGACCCTCAGCTGTACTTTTATGACAGCAAGGGACATGTGTTGACAGCTGACCAGATTGACATCAACAACGTGAACAACATAATGTTCACACCAGCTGGAGAGTCATACCTTGGCATCACCAGCGGCAACAGACTGTCAAAACTGTCATCAAGGGCAGGGCTTTGCATAGCGTTCAAGCCAGCGGAGTCGCAGACAGCCGCCTTGATAGTCTTTGTCAGCATCAGCAAAGAGATGAAGGACACAGTAGGAGGTGCTACGCTGCTGTACACAACCCATGGCAGCTCTCAGTGGGGCAGGATGGTAGAGAAGAACAGCTCAGTGGCCCCTAAGCATGTTTGGATATCTGTGGTGAAGATCACCTCTGAGCAGCCACTGTCAGCTCAGGAAATGAATATCCTGAATGCCAAGCAGCTCAAGAATCAGAGCTCAGCAGCGGCAACAGGCATCAAGGGCATGCCAGCCCAGTCTCAGCCACAGGATGTGGACTTCACAGCCCAAGCTGAGTCCCCAGACATTGTTGATGCAATCTTGGCAGATGGAGCTGAGCCTGCAGAGCCTTCATCTGAAATCCTTGATGTCGAGGAAGAAGTGCACAAGAACAAGAAGCGAAACATCCAGGAGGTAAGCAAAGTCAAGGGAATGGCAAATAAGTTGTACATCAGCCAGCTCTCATGTAGTGAACATGAGTGCATACGTATCTGCAATGCTGCCGATGCCAGCAATGAGAAAAAGAAACCAAGCATTGCCTCTGATGAAAACAGTTCCCGATGCAGGCAACGAACAGTGACACTGCCAAAAAGCTGGACCCAGCCTTGGCAGGAGCTCAATACAACCAGCTATTTGTTGCAAACATTCCAGGCCAGGACCTGCCCATGCCACCAGCTTCCCCAGTCCACCAATAGAGCCGGTAAGCCATGCTCTACATGCATACATGCCAATGATCACCAGACACCTCACAGCATGAGCAATATGCAAACTGCTAAAGATAATCAGAGCAGACTACACGACACTAGCACGCTAGTGCAGACAAAATGACAATGTACATGGATATAAGGAAATGCACATCTGTGACAAGCACTCACACGAGCGTAAACAACCATGTGTTGACTCCAAGAAGGCCTATGGATGCAGTCAAATGGCATAGCACCCACATGACAGTTGCAGTCTCACACTTGTACACCAGCCTTGAAAGCATGATAGTGCCAATGCTGCCCAGTCTTAAGCCAGACTCTGTCTGGATCTTTGCTGATGACCTGTATATAGTACACAATGGCCTGCTACCAAGCATAGAGGCGCCAATTCACTGGCACCAACACTGTCATCACACCCATGTGTCGGGCGAAGTAGTACAAGCTGTGCAAACGCTAACAATTGACTTGCGCATGCAGACAAGAAGTTTGGCAGAGTGAGAGCCAACGATGAAGATAGTGCTGCAGACATGCAAACACATCAGCCTTGCACTCATGGGGCTGTTGTTTCCATGTGCAGTTACAGTAGCACTCCAAATGCTACAAGCATTAGCACTGACTAGCACGCCTCTGCTGCAGCTAACCATGCAGCTGATCAAAGCAGTAACTAGGGAGCGTATGCAGTGCTCAATACTGCAATACCTTCACAAAAGTGAGTGTTATGTCAATAGCACACTCAAGCAAGCACATGTGTCAACTAAATTCTTAATCTTGTTCTGTGATGGTCTGATGCTGTGCATCTCCACTGGCGTTGATGTACGCGAGGTACAACTTTACATGAGCGCAACGGAAATGATATGCGTAGCAGGGCTAATGATCGGAATACTCACTCTACACCTCATGTCTAAGTATGAAAATCTCCTGATGCATGCGACATTGAACAATCAACCCACGCAGCTGCGCAAATTTGATCACCCAAAATGCGCAAATGGAAAATACTGGTCAAGAGTCAGATATTTCCAAAGAAAACTTATTAAGTACCAGATTGAGCACTCAAAAGCTCGTAGTTGGCTGCATCAAAGCAGGGAGGGTTTGAAAGAAGTCATCACTGGACTGTGTAAAATGCTACTAGCTCCTCTCAAAATTATGGGCAGGTGCATCTCTGGACTGTGTAAAATGTTGCTAGCCCCTCTCAAACTTATAGCAAGGTGCATCTCTGGACTGTGTAAAGTGCTGCTAGCTCCTTTGAAACTTATAGGCAGGTGCATCTCTGCACTGTGTAAAGTGCTGCTAGCTCCTTTGAAACTTATAGGCAGGTGCATCTCTGCACTGTGTAGCATGCTATTAGCTCCTCTCAAACTTATAGGCAGGTGCATCTGGAGAAGCAAAGCTGACACACAGACCGCACATGCTGACTCCCAACACTGCGATCCAAAAGGAGGGAACAGTAATGAGGTAAACAAACAGGGCCTGCAAGCACAACAAGCTCATGGGACAACAGGCTTGTATATGGAACATCAAGCGAGGAAATTCTGTCAAGTGCATGCCCTGAATGCAATGCTCGGCAGGAATGCAGTCCAACTAGAAACCATGCTGAAGTTCTGTGAAGAGCATGCAAAAGACGACACAGCCCTAGGTCGAAACCTGAGGCTTGGTATAGGATGGTGCTCAAGGGATGGAAACTTTGCCGACATGATGATCGACGCTTTCCTACATTTTCACAGCGTACCAAGCACAAGGCTGTACTCAGTGGCTCAAAACATTCCAGTGGGCTCAGATGCAGACATGTATCTGAGGGGCTTACCAGCAGGGCAGAATGCCTTTGTGCTCAGGTGGCACTGCGGAAACATGCCGCATGAAGACCCAGCATATGGGCACGCTGTCTGTGTCAAACGACATCCAATCAACAAAGAGTGGTACCTGTTAGACTCTGAGAAGAGAAAGCCAGTACGACTAGATGACGCAGGATGGCATTCCCTCAAAGGAACAGTATGCATCTGTGCAAAAGGAAGTGCATACCACCTCAATACACTTCCTGGTGCAGCAGCCGAAGGATACACACAATGTCTGGATGTGTTAGACTTCATAACACCTGGAGAAGTGGGCATCACAACACGTGCCACTACAGGACCAAGGCCTGCACCACAGGCAAACGAACGACCGCAATGCATTAGGTTAGATCAAGACAGACCTGTGACCTCTGACCAGCAGAGCAAACAAAACGTGCAGGAGCATGACTCAGACATGCCGAAGATACCCGAGCCTGTCTTAGATGAGTCACAGCTGCCCCATGAGGCTCAGCAGCAGCAAAGACCAAGAAAAATTGCATGTGGCAAGAGGCTTTTCAGAATGGAGACAGCTGAGAGGCCCTCTGACCTGCACCTTGAAACCAGGAGGGAAATGGAGGCAGGGACAGCTGTTGTCAGCACAAATCAGGAGACAACAGCCACAGATCACCTAGCTAAGCACGCGTCAGATGCACGACTGCAAAAAAGACGGCGCACAAACCCCTTGCCTGATTATATACCAAACACCAGAATGTGGCCCATAGGATCAGAAACAGTGTCTCAGAAGCCAGCAGTACAAAAGCAGACTAACAAGAGGACAAAAAAGGCAGAGACGCAGAACTGCGATGTACATAACAGAAGGAAGAAAAGACAAGCTGTCAATGAGGATGGCTCAACTGGAAGCCATGTGACCAAGCAGCCTGCAAAAGTGTGTACAAAAATAAAGGGGACACAGCAGACTGGCACCAAAGATATCAGAAGCTTCTTTGTGTTTGGTCAGGGCAGAGAGGCTCACAAAGCCACAGATACTGGGCAAACAGCGCAGAGCACACCCAAGAGGCATAAGGCACAAGGGGAACCAGCAAAAGAGATGCCGTCATTGAGAGGCCTCTGTTGGAACGTAAGAGGCTTGACAACTGTGCTACATGAGCTTACACACCTAGTGGAACAGCACGCCCCAGACTTTGTCATATTGACTGAGACCAAGCTGAGGAAAAAATCCAGATACAGAAAAAAGCTCACAGAGGCTTTGGAGGACTATGTTGTACACACAAGCTGCAAGAGGGACACACCAGACATGAGAGAAGGAGAGCGCACAGGCGCAGCTGGGGTTGATATTGCAATCCACAAGATGTTGGCTGCCCATGGCTCGCTGAAGGTCGCCCCGCTGAATGCCCCAGCAGCCAGCGGCCAGTGCCAAAAGATATGCCTGCAACCAGCAGGCAGCGATGCTGTTGACTTATGGGCTGTGTACATGCCTCATGACATGGCAGTGAGACACCAGGTGTACCAAGTCTTGACAAGCAGTGCAACAGAAAACAGCAACTTCATTATGGCAGGAGACTGGAACGCAGCATATCTAGCGAAAGACAGATGCACTGGAGGCATTGCAAATGCAGCCAACTGATCAGGGCTTAGAGGATAACAGCAGACACCACACCTTCTATGCAGAAGGCCAGCAGCAGCAACACAGCAGGATAGATGACTTCACCTGGAGCAAGACATTGCAGACTGGGCGTAAGGCTACCACAAGTGTATTGAAGGCAGTGACAAGGGACTCTGACCACTACCCGCTGCTAGCAGACATACCCCTTGACAACATCAGGTTTGTCCCACCGGGTCCAGAAGTGCCACAGCCGGACAGGGCTGCCAGGATCAAGTGGCCTGCAACACAAAAGCAGCTGCATGACTACAAAATGCAAACAGAAATGAGGGTGGGACAGGCTGCTAGAGAAGCAGCAACAGACATGAGAGAGGCAATCAGAATGGCTGATGAGACCATAGGCAGCCAGTCGCACACAGAACGATTAAGGCTGAACAAGAAGGACGAGCTCAGCGCAGCTGGGCTCACTAAAGAGATGGTGCTTGACCATGCTAACAAAGTGTCAGAGATGCTGAAAGATGTCTATGACAATGTGGCACATGATGTGTTTGACTGGACTAAACCTGGCCCAGCTAAACCAACGCGTTACAGAAACCGCCAGGAAAGACGCCGCTGGAAAGACCTACACAAATACCGAGCTGAGCTCAAACAGGCACTAGACACATACAATAGCAAGCCTAAGGAAGCAGCAGACAACTGGTATGAAGAACCGAGTGGAGTTGTAAGCCTACACAGAGGCAAGACAAGCGCAAGCTTCCGACAGCATTTCCCACCCGCGCCAGAATGCCCTTGCGATGCAACATGGAAACAATGGGCACAAGCGTGCGCGTCAGAGATGAGCAAGGCCAAAGGTGCACAGAGGGAAGCGCAAAAAGCACATGACCAACAGAGCATTGAAAAACAGATAAAGAAAACACAGAGTGGCTACATGAAAAACCAGAAGAAGACGCACAAGATGATCCTGGGAAATGGCAGCCAACACTCACTAGGGGCTGTGCGGGACTCTGACACAAAAGAACTACACACGGACCCTGAGAACATTAAAGAAAGTGTACAGAAGTTCTACCAACGCCTAGCTGATCCTGCCACCTCAGCCGGCAAGACAGGTGCCTTCTTGCCAGAGGAGGCACCAAGACAATACCCATGGGAACATGGGCCAATGAAAAACCAAGATCATTTTGATATTGAGACTGATGTTGGCAAACATGGCATACCAGAAGTCTGCATTGAGGACCACATTAGAGACAGATCAGTCCTGCAGAGGGTACCATCACACCTGAGCAACAACAAGACGCCAGGTCCAGATGAAATCCCCAATGAGCTGCTGAAGCACCTGCCTGACAGCATGCAGGACGCCATTCACCAGCTGTTCATTCTGATGTGGATGACAAGCACCACCCCGGATGCTTGGAAACAATCTGAAACCATCCTGCTGCACAAGAAGAATGATGAGACTCTGCTAGAAAACTATCGACCAATTGCCCTGGCTAACACTATGTACAAGCTCTGGACAGGGCTTATACAAGAATGCTTGAACACGTATGCTGATCACTACAATATCTTGGGCAACTCACAAGAGGGGTTCAGAAAGTACAGGAACACAATGCGCCAACTACAGACGCTGGTGAATGTGCTTTCAGATGCAAAGCTTTCTGAGCAAAATCTGTTCATGCTATACATTGATTTCAGCTCAGCGTTCAACACGATAGACCACGACAAGCTGCTGCAAATCATGTATGACCTAGGCTTCCCAACTGATGCCATAAACGTGATAGAGGACCTGTACACCAACGCAACCACCCAAGTCAAACTCCCAATGGGCAAGACGGATGCAGTTCACATCAACAGAGGCACAATCCAGGGAGACAGCCTATCACCTTTCTTGTTCTTGATATTCATGGAGCCTCTGCTGAGATGGCTCCAATCAGGGGGCAGAGGCTACCAGTATGGGTGCCTCAGGCAAAGCACAGTTGCGGATCACACAACCAGCGCCATGGCGTATGCAGATGATCTCCTTGCCGTCAGCTCGAACATCAATGACCTGGTAGAGCAGGCGCATAAGATTGAAGCATTCGCAACATGGGCAGGCATGAAAGTAAACTGCAAGAAATGCGGTGTAACTGGAATGCTGTACAACTATGTGAACTCAGGACTGCTAGACAGTGCCCTGAGCGCAAAGGCAATACAGATGCTAGATAGAAAGCTTGCGCAGATCACGATTGATGGGGAACGAGTTCCGTTCCACCACCTTGACAAGGACCCATACACCTACTTGGGGGTAGATATGACCCCCACCTTAAACTGGTCTTTTCAGCTAAAGAAGACCATTGACAGCGTGAAAGAGAGAGGTATCAGGATGGCCAGCTGCAT
>JAABUW010008341.1_pt1 | contig 12140 bp, 2 predicted proteins | sample 5560081 | NCBI WGS metagenome assembly JAABUW01 (sample SAMN10711882, study PRJNA513363) | rock metagenome | isolation source: Antarctica rocks | place: Antarctica: Victoria Land, Knobhead sud | reverse complement strand
TAATTAAAATTAAACTAATATATAGATTAGTTATTTTATTTATATTAGATTTAATATATACTTAAATATTAAAAGAATATATTATATTTAAATTTCTACTCTTTAAGATTATTTGTAAACTTATTGCTAGAAATCAAATTTATTATATACTTATATTAAGATTTAAATTTCGATTCTATTTATTAAAATTAACTTAAGAAAAACTACTATATATAGTAATATTTATTAATAGCTCGATTTTCGATTCTAACTTTTAGAATTGATTTAATTCGAACAATTAATCTAACAATTATACTAGCAATACTTTGTCTAGAGTATCGCAAATTTTGTATAGAAGCAAATCTTAAAGTATTGCAAAATCTAAATGTTGCAATACTCTATATCAATATTATCTAATTAGGAAATTTTGAAAAATTCTCTATATAATATAGAACAAAGAATTAGGATCGACGAACGTACACAAACGTTGCATATAATTATTCGAATATGCAATCGATCTACTTCAAAAGACTTGTGTTAACAATTAAGAATCGAATTTCGTCGAATTTGCGCAATAAAAAGTCTTTTTGCTATTATTGCGATAATCTTTTGTTCTTATATAATTATTATAATGTTGTTGAGTTCGCATACAATATTGCGCATTTAACTATTATCTTAATATTTGTTTTCTTTTTGCGTTTGCTCTTTCTTGTTACTATTATTTTATATTATAGACGCTATTATTTAGACAATTGACGCTATCGTCTTTATTTATAAATTGACTCTCTTTTCTCTTTTATTTTTTTTCGAATCGAATTGTATCTTATTAGTGCGAACGAAATTCTTGTGCAATCTTTCGTATTGTTTTCTATATTCGAATCTTAAATATCTTAGTGTTTTAATAGCAAGATTCGACAATATTGCAATTTAAAACAAAAGCGTTAATTGCAAATTGCAATCAAGTTATATGCTATTAAAATAATTGAATTATTAAGCTTCTTAAAAATAGCGTTAATCTATATATATATCGATTGACAAAGTTTGTCTATTTAGTTTGCAATTCTTTCGCTCTAATTAAAAAGCAAATCGAACAATTGCTTTACGTTGTCTTAATTGCAATTTTAAGATTTAAGAAATACAATTTCTTTATTAGCAATGTTAGCTTTATTGCGATTCTTCTAATTCAAAACGTTTGTTCGATTTTGTTAATTTTTAAGTTTGCTATATTTGCTAAATTATAATCTCTTATTGTTAATTTTCTCTTAATTTCTCGTTTTTTCGTTAATAATTCTTATTTTTTTAAGATTTTCTTTTGATTTTTTATTGTTTTTATTATTTGTTTGCGAGAATAACTATTATTGTCAATTCTTGTTTATATTGATTGTTAATTTCTATTTTTTCTTAAATTTTCTATTGTTGTTTGTTAGATGTCTTTGTTCGGCTATTATTATATAGCGCATTCTTATTGTATCTTTAATGTCTACTTTTTTGTTATTAAAGTTAAAGAAGAAACGCTCTTTTAAATTTATTAATTTTGTTAAACAAAAAACAATTAGAAAGAAAATACAACAAAAAGCTAATGCGAACAAAAGAGCTAGAATGTAGACTTTTAGAGTTGAACAAATAAATTAAATTAACGAGAATTTATTGTACAATTTTGTCGCATTCGACAATACGTTTATTTCTTTAATTGTCTTTGTAGCAATCAACGCTTTTGTCGAAAGTACGTACAAGCTTGTTGTTAATTTGTTCGATTTTATTTTACGTTTGTTATTCTTTTTTAATTTTTACAACTTTTAATTCTTTTAAAGACGCGAACGTTTACAAATTGTTTCGAAGAAAATATTTTTCTTCGAAATCGATATTGTTGTTAACAAAAAATCTTGATACTTTTTATATATTTAAGAGATCTTTAAGAAGTTTCTCGCAACAACAATGTTGTTTAAACTTTTATTTTCGTTTGTTTTTAAATTTTGCTCTTATAATTTTTTCTTTTTATTGTTGTTTATAAAATTTAATCTTAATTGTTGCAATTTTAAACGTTTTTGTTGCAATCAAAAGATATTTAAGATCTCTTTAATTGTTAATATTATTCGCTTTATTAAAATTATATCTTTTGTCTCTTCTTAATAATTTCGCTCTTTTATTTTTGTATTTAAGAAAAATTATTTAATTATTAATTTAAGTTTAGTAATAAATAGAAGCAACATTACTAAAATTAGCTTTTAATTTATTTAAAACGTTAATTTTTGTATTGTATTCTCGCTTCGTATTGCTTTGTTTACAAGTTTTTCAAAATTAATTTTTTTCTTAAAACAAAGTTTGTTAAGATTGACAAATTGTTTAAGATTAAAAAGTTTTTTAAAGAGACAAAATGTTTTTACGTTTAATATTTCAATTTTGTTTTTTTTGTTGTTATTTAGCAACAATGTCTTGCGTTGTATTAAATTCTTTTCGATTTTTAATATATCTTTTTTACTTTTTATTATTATTGAAATTGCAAGTTCGAAGTCTAATACTTTGCTTTTTAGATTAAATCTTTATATCTATATTTTTTCGCAAAACATTTAAAGATTTTTCGTTTTTAATTAAAGTTAAATTTGACGTTTTATATTTGCTACTTTATTATTGTTGTTTGTACAAAAAGCTTTATTTTAGATCGAAGATTTTTTAAATTTACGAAAAACAATTAAAAGCAAACGCTTCAAAATTGTTATAATTGCTTCGAATAATTGTTTCTCTAATTATCTTAAAACGAATTTTAGAATTGTAAACAATTTGATTATTTGTTTTGTTGCAATATATTAATTTGCGCTCTTTGTTTTTAAATATTTCGTCTTAAGCTTTAGTATTGCGTCTTTTAGAAATTTTTTTATTTTTTTTATTTTTTGTTTCTTTATTTAGTTAATTTTATTTTTCGTTATTATTAAGTTTTCTCTTTTAAGATTAAAGTTCTTTCGTCGAATTGTTATTGTTCGTAAAAATGCTCTTAAAATTTATTAATATAATATTTTATTATTAATCTTTTTTTTGATTTAAATATTAATATACTCTAAACAATTAACAACAATAATTAAATTATATCTTCTAAATAAGTATTTTAAGTTGTATATTTTATTGTTGTTGCTAAACATTTATTAAATGTTATTTAAAAATATAGAAGCAACATTAATATTAAAAGTCGAACTTCAATAATATATAAATAGAATAAAAAAAAAATCTTTAACATTTTTAAATATTTTCGCAAACACTTTAGCGAAGCATTGCTTTTTTTATAGACTTTATTAAATATCAACTTTTTTTTTCATATTATTAATAATATTAATATAAGAAATTAAAAGTTGTTTGTAGATAATATTAATTACAATATTTGTTGTTTGTTATTTTTCTTATTATTGTTTATTAATAAACGAAAAGTTTTATTATTAATAAATAAAGAAAGCAACAATTTGTTTCTATATTATAACAATTTATTCGAATTGTTTAGTTAATTTTGTTTGTTAAATTGCGAACGTAACAACGCATTTTCTTTAAATAATAAAAATAATTTTATTTTTATTAAGAACTATAATTTTTCGTTTTAATCTTAACGAAGACGTTAAAGAGACGCAAAAATTCGCTTAAATTTTTATAACGTTGTTTAGTCGAAAAACGAAATTAACTATATATTATTAATTATCTTTGTTAATTTTTGTTATTCTTCGATCGCTTTTTATTTTTACGTCGACTTTATAATTGTCTTCTTATTGTTAATTACGAATAATATTTGAATTTATATTATAAACAATATTATTATTTAGATCTTTATTTCTAACTACAATTGCAATAAGTTTGCACTTATATCTTAAACTAACGTCTATTTATTTGTTAATAAAGCATCTTAATATGTAGAGACTCTTTAATTCTTTTTTAAATATCTTGTTTTTGCAAAAAATAATCAATTATTTTTAATATTTAATGTCTCGAAAGCAAATCTTACAACAATTGCGCAATCTTTTATATTTGTGTTATTCTCTTTTTTACGATAAATTTAGCAATAACTATATAGCGATAAATTGGCGCACTTTGTTAATTAACAACTATATCAAAAAGTTAAATTTCGTCAAATTAAAAATTCAATTTTTAGTAATAAATATTTCTAGTTATTGTGTTTTTCGTTAATTCTAAAATGCGAACAATTTCGTCGTATAAATTGTTACGTTCTTTGTTATGCGCAACGATTTTTATTTTTTTTATTTTTTGTTTTTTCTTTTTTAAAACGAAGAGAATTCTAAGATTCTAATTAATAATTTTGCGATACATTAAACAAAGCAACTTTATCTAAAATAAGAATTAAACAACAAAGTTTAAAGCTATAGTATTTACGTTTTCTTTTTTTATATAATTCGAAAAGTTAACTTATTTATTTATATTAAGAAACTCTTTTAATATATCTAGTTTAACAATTGTGTTTTGTTCGCTCTTCGATAATATAATTATAGTATTATAACTTTGCAACATTATCTTCTTAACTTCGACAATATTTTAAATCGCACGCATGTGCGAAAAGAAATATTTATAAAAAGCATTAATTATAATATAAAATTGCAATATTTTGTTTTAATCAAAAATCTAAAAACGTTTTAAATTAAGCTAAAAGCTTTTATTAATTAAACGAAATTCTTCAAGAATTCTATTTTGTTTTTGCAAGATTTCGATTAAAAGATTTATTTTTAACGAAATATTTTCTTCAAGATTTGTAAAGTTTTTGTTTAGCATTTTTAACATTAATTTGATATTTTTTTGACAAAAATACTTGTTGTTTAAATTAATTATAATATTAAGATTTTTTTTTACAACTTTAACAATTCTTTATATTTTAGTATTATTTTAGTTTAAAAAATCTTTTGTTTCAATTATTAAAAAGAGTAGTTCTAAAATGCTTTCGCTCTTTGCGACAATTTATAATACTTTAAAGCGAAATATTTTTTTATATTTATTAATGCAAGTTTAAATAATAATTTCGATCTCTTTTACGACAACTTTTTGCGCACTTACGAGAAACAAGTTAATTATAAGAAATACTAAATGCTAAAGTGTCTTTAATATAATCTCTAACGAATTAACGCTTTTTTTAACGTTTATCTAGAGATTATTTTACTCTCTAACAATATGCTTTAGCGATTACACAAAATTAATCGTAAAAGAAATTGCGTTTTCTATTATCTCGACGTTGCAATTTAATTTTTTTTCAAATTTTACTTTGTCGAAGCTTTAAGTTTAGCGCTTTATTTTTACAATCTAAAGAATTGTCTTATTAATTAGTTAAACAAAATCAAAAAACGTATTACGAACGCGTTAAAGAGAAATCTTAAACTTAATTTCTTTTATAATTTTTGTTAAAAGTATTAACAAATCTTGAGCTTATAATAGATATAAATCTTGTTCGAGAAATCTTTCGAAATTAATTTTATAATCTTTTAAAAAGTTGTTACAATTTGCAATAAAAATGTTTTCTCTTTAATTAATGTTCTTTACTTATTTTTTGTCTTAATTAAATATTGTTTATATTTTATTTTTTTAATTATCGAAATAATAATATTTATATTTATTAATATTAATTAATAACTTTTTTTTCTTAAGATATTTATTACTTAATATTATTTAAACGCGAGTTATTTTAAGCTTGCGTTGTTGAAACAATAGTAACAATATTTCGTTATAATTAACGCTTTTGTGCGAATATTATAACTTATTTTTGACAATATTGCTCTTAGACAATGCAACAAACTATATAAGAAAAACTATATTATTTGTTTTTATTGTTGTCGAAATCTTAACTACAAAGATAACGTAATTTGTTATAAATTGTTGTAATTATTAATTAATTTCGTCAATTAAATTATACTTTTTGTTTTTTACAATATAATTTTCGCGTAGTTTAATTTCGTTTACAATGTTATTTAAGATTACTTTTAAATTAATTGCAATATTATAAGCATCGTTAAACAATATAAACTTTTACTTTATAACTTTAAAAAAATAACGCAAATTGTGTGCGAAAATCTTGACACAAAAGATACAATCGCTATTATTATTATATAAGAGCTTTTTGTAATTATTAAAATTTAATTCGTAATTTAAAACTATATTTAAAAGATTTTTGCTTTACTTTAAGAGCGTTGTTTCTACAAACAACTTTAGAAGATTCAACTTTAAATAACGTTTTAAATTCGATTGTCGTTAAATAAATTTAACAAATTGTATAATTTTTTGCACTTCTTAATGCTTAAACTTTTTCTTTCTTAATTGCGCATCTTTTTTGTTTGCGATTATGCGAACATTAAATCGCAAAACAAGAATTTCTTTATTTTAAATTAATATTATTGTAGCAATAAGTAAACTAATTAAGTCAAGAGACTCTTCGCATAAGAATTAAACGAACTACTTAACAAATACGAAAAAAAATAAAACATTTTAGAATTTCGAGTTTTATTGTAGCACTTTTATTTTATTGTTAGCAAAATCTTAGAAACGTTATTTACTTAAAAATTTCTTCGCATCTTTTATTAACAATTTATTGTAATATTCTTTTTAATTTTTATTTATAACAAGAATTATCTTTTTATAATATTAAAGATTAAGAGCGACAATAAAAGCAAACGTTCTTAAGAAATTATTGTTATAAATTAATTGAAAAAAAATTAACTAATTAATATCTTATTTTCTTGTAAATAAGTTCAAACAATATTAAGATCTTATTGCGCTTCAAAATAAGAATTTAACTACAATTAAGAATTGTTGTCTTCGACGCAAAATGTAATTTATTATCTTCGCAAACGCATTTATTGTTAACAATAAATACTATATCGCTCTTAAATAGTTTATTAACTTAAAGAATTTTTATTGTAATATATTTTTAACAATCGCTTATAATTTTAATATAAATCTTAAGACTTAACTTTAAGCTCTTTAGACAAACAACATTATATTCAAAATTAGCGAATTTAATATTAACGAAAAATAACGCTCTTTTTACACTCTTTTTAAGAGATTAGCTAAAACGAAAATAATTTGTAAATAATATTTAGATTTTGTTAGTATTCTTAAAAGTTTAAACGTATACAATTATCTTTCTTGCTTGTTATCTTTGTATATTATAGCGCAACTTTAAATTAGCTTAAACAATTTATCTTTTCGTAATAGTTAAATATTAAATGTTTTTAATTATAAAATTAATAATTTTGTTTATTTATATTTGATTGTTAAACTTAAAGCGTTTGTTTTAATTTTATCTTAAATCTAAAAATAACAAACAACTTCTTTTTGTATCTTAATAAATTTGTTGTTCTTTTAGTGCTCTTACGTGCGCTTTAATATATAATAATCTTAACAAATTAATTAATCTTTTATTAAATTGCGCAATATTAAAGTTTGTAATATAATTAATTTTGAACTTAATATATTTTTCGACTTTTTTTTTGTTTTATTCGCAAGTTACAATTATAGTAGCTAGCAATAAATTTAAGACAAAATTCTTTGTTTAAATAAGTTGTAACTTGTATTTGTTATTAATAATAAATGCGCAAATTGTTAAAAACTTACAAATATTGTATTAAACATTTCGACTTTTTAAATAAGATAATAATTTAAATAGCAACTTAATTATTAATCTCTTAATTATTTTCGCAAATTTATATTGTTGTTTTCTTACTTATTGTTTTAGTATTACAATCTAATAGTAAGATAATTTATAAAGTTCTTAGTTCTTAGTTAAAGTCTATTATATTAAATTATTGTATCTTAATATTGCGTTTCTTATCTATTAAAGTTCTAATTAAAATTAAATTGTTTATATTTATAAATATATTAATTTAAGACAAACGAAATGCTTAGTGCAACTAATTTCTAAATGTTAATTTATAATTAACAATTTATTAATTCTAAAAAAAACTATAATTAATTACGAAAAACTTAGAATTTATTTCTTTGTATAGTTAATACTTAAGTCTTAAAGTACTTTAAGTTAATATAGTGTCGCTTATTAATATATTTTGTTAAAATGTTGCAATTAAAGCAAAGCAATACATTTAATATATATATAATATAAAATTCTTAAGTAGTTTATTTGTTTTTAGTATTTTTTTTGCCTTGTTAAATAGTTTAAATTAGCAACTTTGTCTCTTATTTTAAGCAAAGAAATTAAGTGTTTTAAATCTTAATTGTACAACGTTCTTAAATTATATTTAATTATAATAATTTTATATTAATAAACAACTTTTATTTTTTTTATTTTCTTAATATTTTTGTTTATTGCATTAATATAAGTTTGTTGCAATACAAATTGTTTGCAAACAATTACAATTTATTAAATTAATTAAAAAACAATTATAAAGATTGTATCTTTAATCTTTTTATATAAAGTAAAAAGTTAAAGTATCGAAATCTTAAAAACAAATATTGTAAATCTTAAATATTATTGTTCGAATACAAAAAATGTTAAGAATTAATAATTAAAAAATTTATAAAAATAGCAAGTTTTTCTCGATGCGTCTCTAATAGATTTTCGTATAATATAAATAAATTAATTTCTTAATTTTGCGAAATTTACAATTAATTTTTGATTCTTTGTTGCTTAAATCTAGCAATACTAATAAAATAAAGTTTAATATTAATTTAATACAAAGATCTTGTTTTTTTATTTTGTTTTACTTTGTAAACTTCTTAGAATCTTATATTGTTCTAAGAGCAACAAAAATTAATTATAGATAGTATTTTGTTTTTAATACAATTTAGTATTAAAATCTTAAATTATTCTTAATATAGATTTTGTTTAAGCGATTTTTTAATTACTTTATTTAAGTTTCTAGTAATATTTCGATCTAATTTTAAGTAATTTTGCGTTAAATAAAAATTGCAATTTGTAAACAATTTTTGTTCTAAACATTTATATTCTAAATTAATCTTATAATTTGTAAATAACTTTTATTTTAATATTTTAAAAGTACAAGTTAAACAATATTGTTGCAATGTCGATTGCTAAGATTGTATATACAAATAAATTAATATTATTAAGAAAGAACAAATTTATTGTTATTACTTAAGATTTAAAGATACTAAAAAAGAAAACTTTGTATAAGAATTCTTAAAATATCTTTGTAATTAATATAAATCTTAAAGTTAATAAATAAATATTGTTTAAATATCTTAAATTACTAAATATTAATATTTTGTGCAATATTATTTTAAAAGATAACAATAAAATTAAGAAAATTTTATAACTATAACAAAAGAATTAACAATACAACTTCTTTATTAAGAGTATCAAATTCTTAAAATGTTAATTTTTGAACAAAATCTTTATATAACTTAAAAATTAAAAAATTAAAATAAACTTTCTTTTATATATTTTATCTTTTTTTAATATCGAATTGTATATTATTTTTAGCAATAATTAAAAATATTGTTTTTAAATAGTTATAATATTTTAAGTATTTTATTTCAATTCAAAAATTATTATAAATACAATAGCAAAGATAACGCAAAATATAGTTGTTGCTATTTTGTATATTTTAGTATCGAAGACGTTAAGCAAACTCTACAACTATATTTCGAAAAATTAATATAAAGTCTTTAACGTATTATAATATAATTGGCAATATAGTTTGAAGAAATCTAGCATTAATATTATATACTCTTAAAGTATTTTTGTTTAAACATTTGTTTATCTAATCTTAATCGAAGTAAAGATCAAATTAATTTGCGAATCGTTTAATACTTTAATAGTTAAATAGACAACTTATTTATATATTAATTATCTATATATAAATACAAAGAATAACTAGTTTGCAACAACTTTATAAAAGAAGAAACAAAGATTAAAAGTTGTTAATTTGCAAACAAAAATACAAGATTTTGTTATCTCTTAAAATATTATTGCGTAAATTAAACAAAAGTTTAACAATATCTTTAAAAAGATTTAAAAAGATTTTATTAAAAGTGTCGCTATTGTAATCTTCAATTTAAAGCAAGTAAACTCGCGCAATTTTCGTTCGATTATAATAGCTAAGAAGTACACAAACGTAATCGAACTAATTAGCGCAAAAATACAAATATTGTTTTTTCTCTTACTAGTTAATAGCATTAATATTGTTTCAACTATTGTCGAAGTTAACGCTTAAATAGTTGTTGTTATAAAATAGTTATACAACAATTTTGCGTTTAATGTTTTTATTTATACTATTAATAAAAAGATCTTCGATCAAGATATCTAAATTACTAATTAGATTTATTGTTATTTTTAAGAATTGTAGACAACGCTAAATACAATAATTGCGATTACTCTTAAATATAGCGAGATTTGTATTGTTTTTTATCTTAATTTTGTTAAATTTCTTTTCTTTAAAACGCTTCTTAAATAGAGTATTGTTATCTTATTAAAGCTATTTCAACTAGTTATTAACTTCGACTCTAATAACAACTATAATCTTAATTATAATAACGTTTTCGTTGCAAAGATTACAATATTGTTCAAAGCTTTAACGCTTAAACTTACTAAATACACTTTGAAAACATATTAAATTGTCTTCGTAATATAAATATATAAAGTTAAATAACTACTAAATAAATAAATATTATGCGACAATATAAACTTAGACAAGATTATAATTGTATTATTTTTTATAATTCTTATAATCTTAAAAGAAGAGACTTCGATATTCGAAGAACACAAGTTGTCTATAAATAACTTTTGTCTTTTCGATTTTTTTGCAATAAACAAACTTGTATTTAAGAATAATTACAAGCTATTTATAAACAATATTTGCTCTTGTTTGCTTTTAATATTTAATAAGATAACGAAAAACATTAAAGTAAAAAAGATTAAAAAGAATTTAAGCAATAATGTAAATAAATACTAGCTATTAACTTTCTTATTAATAAATAAGATTCTTAACAATAATTTAAAGTTTAAACTAAAGAAGTATCTTTATAAGAAGTATTTAAAGATAATGTAGCAACTTAGTTGACAAATTTATCGCTTTCTCTTAATTGTAGTTTTTTCGACTACTATATAAGTGTAAAAGAAGAAAATTTAAAACTATTTTTTTATTTTGTATTCTAAGTACTTTGTTAATTGTTGTAACATTAATAGCTATTTAAATTAATAATATATGTTTAAGATATAATTAAAAAATCTTTTATAATATATATTCGACTTATTAAATAATTTATTAACTTTACTTTATGTTGTTTTTATATTTTATACTATTTAATTATATTGTTGTCTTTTTTATTTATAGAAATATACAAATCTTAAATGTGTTTAAATTAAGACAAAATATTAAAAGCATTAAAATATTGTTAATAAGAAAGAGAACGCTATTAAGAATTCTAATAATATTAAGATTCTCGACGCAAACATTCTAAATATAACTTAGTATAAATATTTTAACGTTTTTGAACGTATTATTTGTAACGAAGCTTAAAAGCTTAAGTATTTTAATATTTTTATTTATAAGAGTATTAAGAATTTTGCGATATCTTTTACTAATTTGTTAATTGCTATATCTATACTTAACAAATTAAACAATCTTAAAGATTTACTTAACTTGCTCTATAATAAGAATTAAGTTTGTTTTAATTTTAAGAGCAATATTTTGATTTTTATTAAATATAAGATTATCTTTTGCGAAATGCAACGTTCTTTATTAATTGTCGCAAATTTGTTAACATATTATTAACTTCTTAATTTGCAAACGTTTTACAAATATATTACGTTATTAATAATTAATAAATAGATCAACTTAAATATAATTAACAAGTTACTTTTCTTAATTCTTACGCTTTTTTATATATGTTAAACGTTTGTATTAATTATTTTTAATATTAACAATTGTTCTATTTGTATTAACTAGAATCTTTTATATAATAAATAATGCTACGTAGAATTGCAATTAAGCGTTAAGAAAATAATTAAATATCTTTATATTTACTAATAGATTGTCGACATTCTTAACAAAAGTTACAACGAAAAAAAGAAAATAACTCTTAGAAGTTTTGTCAATTATTGTTGTCTTTGTTACGCAATAGCATTGTTCAAACTTGATTATTTCTATTAAACGAGAAAGATCTTTAGAACAACAAAGAACGTTGTCGCATAATATAAAAAATTTTGTAATTTT
>JAABUW010008339.1_pt1 | contig 12141 bp, 3 predicted proteins | sample 5560081 | NCBI WGS metagenome assembly JAABUW01 (sample SAMN10711882, study PRJNA513363) | rock metagenome | isolation source: Antarctica rocks | place: Antarctica: Victoria Land, Knobhead sud | reverse complement strand
CTTAGATGGTACATCGTCCAGTATCATTCTTGATTAAAGCTCGTGTTCAACAGCAAGGACATATTCTAGACTTGGTAGGTAGTACAAGGCGCATGCGATGGATGTTCTTTGATCCACATAGTCACAAGAATTAGGCACTTATGTCCCACAAGCTGGCGAGGTATAACGCAGCTTCATAGACGCTTTCTGAAAGAAGGTTCTGATGGATCAGCGAAGATCCCAAGCAGTAAAGGGAAACATTTTTCGATTAGGGTACTCAGGAATATGATGCTGAAGTAGACATGCTTCGGTCTTCGTTATCAGCCATGCACCCTGCCAGCGCATGCACCATATGATGCCCGCTTTCAAGGAGAAACATATCTTCCCACAACGATTGGGGAGCCGTGATGCTGTGCCTTTGTGCAGTTCATTTCCACGGTCGATTGAGGAGTATCCGCCGTGCAGAATTATCAGAGAGCAAGCAAGACTAGCCCCACCTATGCATCGACTCTTCCTTTGCATGTGTTCGTGAAGGCTTATAGAAGGTTTACAGTAATACTCGTGGGCATTGGTGCGAGGCTGCGTATTCGGTTTCTTGGGACGCAACTCGTTCTGAGTATGAGTAGCATGGCTCTGGAGTAGTGCACATGTTCTGTAAAGTTCAACAAGATCCAGGATTGCTTTAGCCTATGAGTTCTAGAAGTTGTCTCGGTTGTCTTCAGCTTTGTACGGAGGTCGACACCAAAAGTCCTGGCAATGCCAAGACCGGGCTGACAGGGGCTCTCCAGGGGCCACAGGTGAGCTTCTGGGTGACGGGTGACCCGTAGGCAGCTAACATAGTCGCCCCGATGACGACCTTTAGGAGTCGTTCCAGTGACCTCCAGTTGACCACACTAGTGGCGCTACTAGCGTCTGCCAGGACTTTTGGTGTCAACCTCCGTATGCGCGATGGATTGTAGTAGTAGTAGTAGTAGTAGTATATTCATAGATCGACCCGCACTCTAAAGAGCGCATGCGGCATCTAACTATAGATAGGTATTTAATCTCGCCTAATCACTAAGCTATTTACATTGCAACGTAACTTCATCTACAAAGTTTCGTTCGTTGAAGTCAAAAACTTTTAGACAAGATTTTTTGTTCGTTTTTCTTTTTTTTTTTTTTTTGTGTGCGTAATTATATATTTACGAAGACTATTGCTTGCGATAACTTTCGAAAGTGTGTCTAATAAATAAATTTATATCTAAAATAAATATTGCTCTTTGCTATATAAAAACTTTATTATTTGTTAAAAATCGAATTCTTGCTTCTATCTTTTAAGAACTTCAATAAAGAGTAATTTGTAATTATTAAAACATAAAAAAAAATCTCGATAGTAAGTAGTCGAGTAATTAATTATTTTTTGACAATAAACAATAAAGCGATTGTCGCTTTTATAACAAAATAATAGAATATATTTATTGTTATTATCTTCAAATAACAAATTTTTCTCGCAATTTTAAAAAATTAAGTAGATATTCGATCGACATTTTAATACATTAAAGATATCTATAGAAATTGCTACTTATAATAGCTTTCAAAAGTATTTATTTAAATAGCAACTTATTATAAATATTCTATAATTATATTTATAATATATTTTGATTTTTTTATTTTATTTTTTATTTTTAGTCTTTAGTTTTTTATTTTTTTGCGAACAAGATATAGATAATGCTATCAATATAAAAGCTATAAATTGTAAGCATAAAAATCTACACTTAATAATATTTCTTTATATATTAGTTGCTATTATACTATAGCAATTAACGCTTAATCGACAACAATTACTTCTAAAGATTTATTTTAACTCTACGTATTTTTTGAAAAATAATTTTTTTTGTTTTTGTTAAAACTTGTGTTGTTGTTCTTAATATTGCAAAATTGCTTAAGTAATTCTATATTTATCAAAAATAATATTGTTTTTTTAACAAATATTAAGTTATCTAAAAGTTTCTTTAAGTTATATCTATTTTATCTATAATATTTTTGTTAAAGTTGTATTTATCTTAAATATTGCAACAATATATATTATACGTTTTTTATATTTTTGTATTTGTAAAACTTGTTAATTTTGACTTCAATATAATAAAGATAATTTTTTAAATTTATTTTGTCAATTTTAGTCTATATAAGTATCGAAACTTTTAATTGCTTTAATTTATAATATTTGATTAAATTTTTTATGTTAAAATTAGAAACAAGTTTGTGCATAATTTGTTTATATCGCACTTTGTTTTAGTTTGCAAATTATTATATATTTGTTTAAATTCTTATTTTTAATTTAATAACTAAAATAAAAGTTTAAAGCTTTATAAAAGTAACAACTAACAATTTAGATTTTTTAGATTTTTATTCGATTGCTTTCTTAGCTACTATATTAGTAGTTTTGTTGTTAAATATCTTCTTATAAGCGAGAATTTATTGTAGAATAACGTTTCACTCTAGTTAATAATAGAGTTCGATTATACGTTTAAGCATATATTGATTCGCTTAATTTCTAAAACAACAAAATAATTTAATAGTTGCTTAATTGTTGACAAAAATATATATTAATCGTTTAATATTATTTGTCTTCTTAATTAGTTTTAATATTATAATAATCTCGTAAAGTTTGTCGAAGTAAATAATAAATTTGTTGACAAAATTTAAATAGATTTTTTTGTATATATTGTTAAAAGTAGTTATTTTAAGATTATAGTAATTTCTTATATTGTTAAGAAGTTTATGCGATGATTTATTTTGTTTCTATTTATATAGAATATAATATTATTTAAGTTTAAGTAAATTGCGTTGTAATTAATCTTAACACAATATAATAATATAATTTTTAATAAAAATCTATTATAACGAGAAGACGTATGCGCAACATTGTTTGATATTACTAAGTAACTAATTAAAAATTGTCTAATATCGAATTTTTAACTTGCGAAGAAAGCTTAGTTAACTAAATATGCGTTAATTAATTTAGATCTAATTAATATCTAAACTAAAACTCTCGCAAATTGCTATAATCTCTTTGTATATTTAGCTAAATACTATTTTTAGCATTGAGTTTATTAATGCGTGTTTTAAAATTAAATAAATTAAAAGTAAATAAAGCTCTATATTTAATACAAGATTGATTGTAGTTTTAAAAACGTCGTTAATTATTTAAGCGATTTTGCGTTAAATAATCTTTATTGTTTTAAAAAAAAAAAAAAAAAATTTTTAAATTTTTATTTTTTAAAGAGAACGTATTATATAAAGACGCAATAAAGAAAAAGAAATAAAACAATTTCTTAATAAATTATACGTATATTTTTGAGATCTACGTCTTAAATAAAATTTAATAAAATTTAAAGAGCAACAAGACGTTTAATTGCTTTTGTCTTTATTTAATTAAAATAAAAATTCTATTTAAGCTATTTATTAATTGTAATCTTTAAATATTTATAGCTCTTTGTAATTTTAATTGTAATTACTAATAGTTTTAGATCGCATTTTAATTCTTTATTTAAATTTTTATTATAAAAGTAAATTAATTAATATTTCTTTAAATTAAATATCAAGATATATCTCTTTGCTTAATCTAAAGCGCAATCGTGAAATTGTTTAAACTTTATAACATTTTTCTCTAATAAAAATTTAATAACTAGAATAATAATATTGTTTATATAATTAACAATTATAACGTTTATGTTTTTGTTATTTAAAACGTTAAGAAAATTCAAGTTGTAAAATAAATACAATATTGACAATATTAATAATCTCTAAAATATATTTGTACTTGTATTTATTTATTTGAAATTATAATTTAAAAAATAAGTTAAGTTTTTCTATTTACTATAAAGCTCTTTATTTACTTTAATATTGTATTATTAATTCTTTATTTACAAAAATTATAAAGCAATCGACAATAAAATATGTTGTTAAAAGTATTTAAAACATTAAATAAAAATAGACTTTTTATTAATTTTTTTTTCTATTTTATGTAAATCTTTTTTATTAAAATATGTATTGCTATTTTTAATAATATGCTTTTGCGTTCTCTTAAATATAAATTTAAAAATAAATTATATATTTTTATTATTTATAAAAGACAATTAATCTAAATTAATTTTAAAGTTTTGTTAATAATATTAAGCAAAGTGATTAATTAATATATTTTAGAAATATTATACAACTTTTATTTTTATTTTTTAAAAGCAATCGTAATTAATTGTCGAAAGTATTCTAAACAATATTTTAATTATATACTAATTTAAAATAGCTATTTATCTAATAAAATTAGACGCAAAAGCAATATTAAAAGAATTTTATTGTTAATTTTATTGTTGTTAAACGTCTTATTTTTTAAAATATTCTTAATAGCGTTTTTTATTTTGTAATTTTTAATTTTTTTGAAATTTATTAATTTAAAGTAATTGTAGTTGTCAATATTCGATAAATTTGCGTTTAAAGACTTAAGAAAAAAGAATTTTACTAATAGTTTTGCTTTATTTATCTTATAAATAATAATTTTTTTTTAAGTATTTGTAAAAATTGATGTGTAAACTCTATAAAGATTGTTGCAATTCTTTGTTTATTTTGCGAGTTTCTAGACTTTGTTTATGTTGTCGCGAAATTATTTTACTTTTTTTTTGTAAATTGTTTTAAAAGTTAACTTAATAAGTTTTTTCTTTTTATAATCGATTTTTTGCTATCGTTGTTTAATTTATTCGATTAAATAGATAAATGCAAATATGTTCTTTATTTGCTAGTATAGACGACGTCGTTTTTAGATATTCAAATACGTTTACTTGCATTTTTTTGTTTATTTTGATTTCGACTTGCGAGCAATATTGATTTTCGATATTGTTATCTTTATAACGTAATCAATAATTACAATAATAGTTTTTACAATTTTGTTAATCTTGCATTCGATAAATAAACTCTTTGAATTTAAGTTTAATTTGTTTAGTTTATTGTCGAATATTTTGTCAAATATTGTTAGATTTTTTTTTTAATATTAAGAATTTTTGATTAAAAAGTTGTCAATTGTAAAATCTAATTTTAGAAAAATAGAAAAATAGTTTAAGTTTTGTTCGACGTTGTTTTTTACAACATATCGCAATACTCTCTCTAATAAATTTAAAATAATAAAACAAAAATCGAGAATTTATAAAATGCTATAATAATTCGATATATAAATTATTGTTCTCTAGAATACATGCTAGATAAGCTAAAATTTATTTATAATATTTAGAAATTTGTAACTACGATTGTTTAATTTTATCTCTAAATTGTTCTATTGCAAATAATAGATATTAAGATTTTTTACTATAATTTCTTCGAAAAAATTCTTTACATTAAAATTTTAAAAACGTTTATTTTTTGTTAAAGTTTTTCGAAACTAAGTTACAACAAAGATCGAAATAGTATTTAACTTATTATATATATTGTAAATGCAAACTATATACTTAAAATTCAAATTTAAACTATCTAAAGCTATTTCGAAAATAAAAAAATTTCTAAAGTAAAAATTAATATTTATTTAAAACTTGTCGATGCGTTTGTTAATATAAAAACAAATTCGTAGCTTTTTGTTGTTAAGATTTATCTAATTTTTGTAAATTAAATTAAAGAATTAACTATTAAAAAAGTGTGTAATAGTTAAGTATTTGTTGTTTCAAAACTTCTAAATCGCAATAATATTATATTTTAATATTAAAAAGTTTTTAAAAAAGACAATTATAATTGTATCTTTATTATTGTATCTTTATTTTTATAAACATTGTATTAAATTAAAATAAATTGTTCGTTTATTAATTAAATAATTATTTAAGACAAAAATAATAGTTTAAGTTTTTTAATTTAATTAACTATAAATAAGACAATAATTTTACAAAGAAAAAAAAGAAAAAAAAAATTTATCGATCAAAAATGTTACGACTCTAGCTCGTTACAACTAATATATATTCTACAAAGTAGTTTGTAGCATATAGTACAATTATTTGCATATTCGACGACTTAATAGACGAACATTGTTCGACACGCTAGTGAGCGAGTTCGACATGTTCGATAATGAACAAAGCGAACAAAGTTCAACATATTCGACAACGAACAAAGCGAGCAAAGCTCGACATGTTCGACAACGAACTTAGCGAACAAAAAGAATCTTCTTTAGTATATAGATTCCCTAGATACGACTTTTTTATAAATCGTGTTCAACTTATTTATTAAGTTACTTTCTATCATAGATACAAGCTACAAATTCTTGTTACTAAGTGATTGCTTACATTGTCTAAAGACGTCTACAAATCTCTTTAACAATATTAATCTATTCTAATACTCTAGTCGCCTAGATAGCAACATAATACTTTGAACACTCTAAGAATGTTTATATTAGATTAACGCGCCTCTATCTTAAGCACTAGCTTATCAACATCACGTCGATTCTCTATCGAAGAAGATGACAAGATTAAGATAAATAAATCTAACATCTATTATGAAGATCGCATCGATCTAAAGAACTAGCTTATGCAAATGAATATTTATTTTATCTTCTATCTTGTTTTAGCGAACAAAAAGACAATTTTCGCATTAACATTTCTTAAAGAAAGAGTTTAACATTGACTCAAATCAAATTTACGCAAGTACTTAAAGAATTATGACGAAAACCCTCGTGCGATGTTCACGAACTTCGACAACTTCAAAAAAGAGTTTCGAAGAATCTTTGAAACATTTAACGAGAAACAAATCGCAAAAAGAGTGATTTAACATTTAATTCAACGAATCTTTGCAACAAATTACGTCGCTAGATTCTAAAAGTACGTCAATTTAATCAAATGAAACGATGTCGCACTTATAACAATGTTTCGACGAAATTTAAAGAACAATCTCAAAGACGAAATTATGCGTAACGAAAGACGCATTAGCGACATGTTTGATCTTATTAAAATAGTTATCGATCTCGACGACAAGTTATATAAAAGAGCTATGAAAAAAAAATACGATCAACTTCAAGAAAGAATAGAAACCTTCTTTAAATTAACAATTAAATATTAGCAAAAAGAATTTTGTTCTAATCAAAAGTATAGTAATCCCAATTATCGTGAACTTGCATTTATGAAACTAGATTTTATTTAACAACGTAAAGAGAAAAACTTTAGAGAAAAGCAAAGTAACAAATCCTAAAAAACGTGCTATTTATGTGACAAATTGAGTCACTTCGCAAGAGATTGCCAATCACGAAACTTAATAAATCGTCGACAAATTAATGCTATGTTAAGAGAAATATTTAATAGTTAAAACGACATTAAGAAGCAAATTGACACAAAGACGAAAACCCTCAAGACTAAATTGAACGACAACTACTATTTAATAAAAAATCTAAATCAATTATAGAAAGTTCTAGATGAAACATTATTAAGCAAGGCACTCGCATCTACGCAAAAAGTTAATCAAATACTTAATGAAGCTATAAGAGCACAACGATTAGGAACGTTATACCTTTACTCAACAATAAACTTAGACAACAAGTATAACTAAAAGAACTTTCACGAATACCTAAATAACATTACGAATTACCTTGACGCTTTAGCTAGCTCATTAAAGAAGAAAAAGATAAACTAAATCGTAAATAAATGCGAGGAAGCGCTAGGAAGCGACGCCACTATAAAAAGAGATATTTTTGATGAAATTAAACGACAACTAAGCAATGTAAATCTATTCTAAAAGAAGATAAAGAAAGCAAAGAAACATGCAACACTTAGTTAAACAAAATGCTATAACAACTTATGCTAAACTCACTTAGAAGACAAAGAAGAAGTCAATTGATTCTCTAGAAAGTTAAAGTCATTAATCTAGCATAGAAAGAAAGCTTAGCGCAAACAAACGTTCGAAGCAAAAGTCGCAACACAAGAATAAGAAAAAGTTCAAATTTTTTAATAAAGAGCATATTAGAGAAATGCAATATGTTAGCCCAACAATAGCAACTAAACTTAATAGCACACGCACAATATTTTATTACATTAATTAAGATCAATGATTATCGACTCATCGCAATGATTAATTCTAATGCAATAGATAATTTTATGACTAAAGCTTTTGTTAAGAGGGAAAGATACTCTACTTAAAAGAAGTCTAACGCATACAACTTAATAATTATAAATGAAAACTCATTATTCGACGAGAATGAAAAAGTGAACAAAGAAACGAAGTCACTACTAATAGTTATTTAGCAACATCACGAGAAACTAATCTTTAATATAGTGAAAATGATTACTCATAATATCGTTCTAGAAATGTCTTGATTGAAGTAGCACAATCTAAAAGTTAATTAGAATATATAAGTACTTAGATTCGCGCAATGTGATCACGTAATTCACATCTAATCTACGCATCAACACCGTTCAATAATAAATGAAAGATTAAGTCGAAAATCGATCGCAAGTAGCGAGCTTGCATTCTTGCAAAAAAACGATTTAACAAAATTCGATTCGATAAACATTAACAAAGGTTAATCGAGTCACAAAATCAAAATAAGTGAAGAAAATTACGAATCTTTTAAAAATCTTGAACTATTTAATATAGCGAAGAAATCGCTAAAGTACGTATCACGAATATACAATAATTGAGAGCATTTGTTCTAAGAAGAGAAAACAACAAAGATTTTTTCTAAACATTAATCGTAAAATTCCGAAATTAAATTTGAACTAAACAAGCAACTTACATTTGAACTTATATATGCTTTATCTAAGAAGAAGCTCGAAGTACTTCGCGAATACTTAGCAAAAAACGAAAAGAAAGAATTCATTAAAAAATCCTAATTATAGACAAGATACTTAATTCTCTTTGTATTAAAAAAGAATAAAACTCTTCGTCTATGTGTTAATTACTAAAAGCTAAATAATATTACGATTAAGAACCAATATTTACTACTCAATATTAACGAGCTTTAAAATCGACTATTTGGAGCGAAGTACTTTACTAAACTAGACTTACGAGAAGCGTACAACTAAATTAGAATAAAAATAAAGAAAGAGTGAAAGATAACTTTTTACACACGATATAAATTATACGAATACACGATAATGTCATTTGAACTCACGAATGCCCTAGCAACGTGTCAAAAAATGATCAATGATGCACTACGACAATATTTAGATCGATTTGTCATAGCATACTTGAACGACATCATGATTTACTCAAAAATTTTGAAAAAACATGTTAGTTATGTCTTCAAAGTATTAGAATGTTTGAACATAAAAAACTTACATCTTAAGCTAAAGAAATGCGAATTTCATCAAAAGAAAATTAATTTTCTTAAATTTGTCGTTAAACGATACGAAGTACGCATGAATCTTAAAAAGCTACAAGCAATTAAAGAATAAAAATCATTAATAAATGTTAAAAAAATACAATTCTTTCTAGATTTCATAAACTACAACAAGAAGTTCATCAAAAACTACTTAATAAACGCGATATTATTAACGAATTTTACAAAGAAGAATACGTCATAATTATAGAAACTCGCAAAAGAAAAATTATTCTAAAATCTTAAGCTAAAATGCTTAAAGAAGCTAGTACTAAAAATGTATAATTTGCGATTGTTAAACAAGATTAAAATTGACGCATTAGATCTAGCTATCGATGCATACTTTAATCAAAGACATGAAGACATATAACATCTAGTAATATATCTCTCGAAAAAACTCTCGTTAATCGAACAAAACTATGATGTTTATAATAAAAAACTACTCGCTATAGTAGTCTTCTTGAAGTTATAAAGAGTATACATAGAAGAATTATTAAAATTTACGATTCTTACAAATCATAAGAATCTTGTGCATTTCACTATTATTAAACAATTTAACAAAAGACAAATGCGATAATTAAAAAGACTCGAACAATACAAGTTTAAAATACAATATATCTTAGATAAAGATAATGACAAAGCAAACGCACTCAATAGAAGAAATGATTATATAGAAACGAAGAAATCGTTTAATTACAACATACTTAAGATCAATAAAGACGAATCACTATTAACAAACAAGTATAAGCTAAATGCTACACTACGAATATTACGAAACGATACGAAAGAGTTTCTAATAAAGAAAGGAAAACTCTAGATATCTATCGACAAAATCGACGAATATATAAAAGAGCATTATGACGAATCACTACAAAGACACTTAGAAGTGACAAAAACTCTTTAGCTTTTACGTTAGCATTGTTAGTTTTCACAAATAAGACAAGTTGTCAAGACATACATCAAACGATGTCTTAGCTATTAGTAGAACAAACATAGTACGCATGCGAGTTATGACGAAATTCAATATTAGAAATCACTTAAATCGTTATGAAATGAAGTCACGATAAACTTTATTATTAAGTTGTCGAAATCGACGAATCTAGCAATTAAAAACAAATATGATTCGATACTAATAATAATTAATAAACTTATTAAGTACTTACATATTATCGCATGCAAAAAGAAGTTCATCGTAAAACAACTAAGATACATTATATTAAATCGACTTATACAATATCACGATATATTTAAGAAACTAACTAGTGATAGAGACAAACTCTTTACGTCTAACTATTGAAAAACGCTTCTTTCAATGTTAGATACGAGGCTTCGAATGTCTATTGTTTATCATTCGATTACGAATAATTAGATAGAAAGGACAAACTAGAGTCTTAAGCAATATCTAAGACACTACATCAACAATACTTATAGCAATTAAATATTACTTTTATCTATGACACAACTAGCACTTAATGCTAAGGTTTTAAATATTATTAAGATAACTTTATTCTTCGTTAATTATAACAAGGAATCAAACCTCTTTAAGAAAGAGCGTACGCATCTATTAGCGCAATTAGTTATCGAAAGAGTAGCGACATTAAAGAAGATATACGACAACATCTTAAAAATGCAAGAAAGATCGATCAAATATTAAAACAAAAAACGAAAAACAACATCTTAACTAAAAGAGAGAGATAAAATATATCTTTTTACAAAAAATCTTAAAACAAGAAAGTTAAGCAAGAAGTTAAATCATATTAAAGTCGAATCGTTTCTCGTTAAAAAGATTAAGAGATTAGTTAACTATAAACTTGATTTACTTAAGAACGTCAAAGTATTTCTAGTATTTTATATATTATTGTTGAAATCAATCGATCTAAGTACGTCTATATAGAAAACATTTTATTATAAATTACAAAAAGAAAACTAATTTAAGATTAAGAGAATTTTAAAACAACAAAATCAATAGTATTTTGTAAAGTGAAAAAAATACTTTACGACAAAAAACACGTGAGAACCAATTAGCAATCTCGACGATTATTATGCCCTTATCTAGAAATTCCATCAACGCTCGAAAGATTATCTAGCATAGCAAGAGAAAATCAAATGATAAAAGATGTTTCAATTAAAGCATTCACAACAAGATAGTTCGACGACTCAATAATATTTGACTTCTTTATATTAAATAGCAAACACTATGTCTTTTGCTTCGTCTTTGCATCGATTTTCTTTAGCATCTTTTTATTACGAAGTAATTGCGTAATTACGATTGTTAACACGATCTTATTCTTTGTCACTTTAGAGAATAGATCTTCTCTAATATGATTCAAAAAAGTTTACGACATATTTATACACAATTTGTTTACGCAAACACATTTCGAACACTTTAGATAAGATGACGAATCTTTTATGACAATGCAAGGCTTGCTAATATAGCAACAACGTTCACAAGCAAAATTAACAAATGTTTCATAGCAATTTATTTCGAAAGCAAGACGAATACGATTTTGATAAAAAGACATAACATGTAAGCATTCGCTTTTCGAAACGAAAAAGTTTAAAGAAAAGAAATAGTGTTACGACCCTAGTTCATTACAACTAATATATACTCTACAAAGTAATTTATAGCATATAGTACAATTATTTGCATGTTCGACGACTTGACAAGCGAACATTGTTCGACATGTTAATGAACGAATTCGACATGTTTAACAACGAGCAAAGCGAACAAAGTTCGACATGTTCGACAACGAACAAAGCGAGTAGAGTTCGACATGTTCGACAACGAATCTAGTAAACAAAAAGAATCTTTTTTAGTATATAGATTTCCTAGATACGACTCTTTTATA
>JAABUW010008336.1_pt1 | contig 12144 bp, 18 predicted proteins | sample 5560081 | NCBI WGS metagenome assembly JAABUW01 (sample SAMN10711882, study PRJNA513363) | rock metagenome | isolation source: Antarctica rocks | place: Antarctica: Victoria Land, Knobhead sud | reverse complement strand
AGCCATAGCTTGCCATAAAGCTGGTGAGCAGCTTGCTTTGACTTCGTTTTCTTTCCCTTACTCTTCAGTCTGTTAATCGTGTAGTGTCCTGAATGTACCAAATCAATGAATGAACAGTCATCACCACATGATCAGTACCACCGCTGCTGCTACAAGGCTGGCCAGCATCTTGTGTTCACCTTCCTGCTTCTTGCCCAGTCTGTGGTCCCACCCATGATGCTCGTTGCCGGTGTCTGCTAATGACTGGCACTGCACAACCTGTTCAGATTTGCTGGTGATATTTGTCATTCAGGCATACTCCGCTGTTGCCATGTTGCCCAACAGTAAAGGAGCATGTACTGTTGAGGCGTGCACATGCTTGAAGTGCAGATTGCAATCAGCTTGCGTCAGCTGACTCTGGCAATGATCTGCCTGCAGGTCTGTCGTTTGCTGGTGTGCACGACTCCTTCTGGACGCATGCTGGGTCTGTGGACGACATGAATGCAATCTTGCGCGAGAAGTTTCTTGAGCTACACAGCCAGCCGCTGCTGCAGAATCTGAGAAACGAGCTCCTGGAAGAGTCTCCTGAGTTGGACATCCCCCACGTCCCTCAACTTGGTGGTCTTGCTCTGGAGAGTATTACTGATGCCAAGTACTTCTTCAATTGATGCTGCTAAACTCCTCCCTGTCTGTCTTGCTTAATGTACCCCTCCAGGGGATGTGACAGAGATGAGCAAATCTGCTGTGCAGATGCATTGCTCCTTTGTCCCTTAAATAAATCAGTGTTTGTGAATGAACATTTGTTGTCTTTGACGACTATGCAGCTTGGCATGCCACATTCATTGCAGCCTCTAGCTTATGACTGATGTACTTAGACCTGATCAGAATTACAACCACACATGCTTTGCTATGTTTTTTGTACACTAGATGAAACAATTCACATATTAGATGAGGTAGTTCACATGTTATGAAAGTTAGAACTTGTAAGTAACAGACACATGCGTGATCGCTTTTGTCTTGTGTGTGTCTGCAGCTGACGATGCATTTGCGAAATCACCAGTTCAAAGGCTGAGCGTAGGTGCAACGTTGTCAACACAATGTGAGTTCACTGCAGTTGGCTAAGAGCGTGCACATCTGAGTCAGACACAGTACAGTTCTGTCTTGCATGCTTTCGTTATCAAGTGCCAATGCAGCGCTTAAATTAAATACGCACCAGCCTGCATGCGAAACAGCTGGCAGCCATATGGCATATGCATACTATGCAGGCTGCAGCTGACACCTATGATCAGCATCTGAGCCGTATGTGCTTGCTAGGGAAGCATCTGCTGAAGTAGACTGCCATTTGTTATGTTTGCTGTACGACTCAATACTCCTCATATGTGAGGACTGCATGGCCTCATGTAGCATTGGCAGCTATGTGATACAACATAGTTGTCAGTCAATTAGATCTTGTGGCCAGTTATGCTTAAGCTGTTCCTCATGCAATGACTGTACCATATCCCTTAATCATTGAGCTTGACTGGCGGCTTGAAAAGTAGGATGTTCCATAAGTAGAATCCAACCATGGCAAAGCTCAGTGCAGCTGTGAAACCATCAGGCATGACTTTCTGCGTTTTCTGGTATCGCCTCCACATCATGATCGTCAGAGCTGCTGCAATGCATAGGCTCGTCACTGTTGCCGGTCTGTATGTACAGCAAGACAGTGTCAGCAATACATTACTGGTAGTGCTTGGTACCTATGTTTGCTTGAGCTCACTTGAAAGGCACACAGGAGCACAGGCAAGGTCAAGAGACTCATGCATCCGTGCATATTGTAGCAAGATGTGCCAAGAGTGTGCCAATCGCCGCGCAGCACCTGCATGTCTTGCCCTGCCGGTAGCTTGCTAAACTAGCATACGCGCAAGCAGCTAGGATGCCAGCTGAAGTAAGCCCCCCCACGAGCGAAGGCAAGCTGCCTTTCGACACAAATCCTATCACTCCCCCCAACGCCAGTAGTGCGCTGTAAGGAAACGTGAAGCAGAAGTCATACATTGTCGAATGGTCGTGCAAACTAGCGCTGCATGTCAGGCAGCTGCTCAGTTGCTTTTGGCATGCTCCGAAACCATCAGTTCTGCGTCATTCTTGGCTTGACTTTCCCGTTGGGCTAAGCACCTTTGGATGGTAATGGACAAAAAATCAACGTGTCAGTATCAACGAGCTTATTCTCGATTGTGAAAATTTGTGCTGTCGATTGCGCCATGTTGGGTCGAGGTGCCAACCGAGGTGGTCGTGGCAGAGGCCGACTTGCTTCTGGTCAGCGCCCTGTGTCGGAGCACAATCGGATTGGAATCGCAGAGCAATTGGCGGAGTTTCAAGCTAGCGATGAAACAGGTTGGGATTCGACAGATAAACCCCCATTTGATCTTGCAGATGTTAAGATCTGACTGCGATGCTTGCAGAATATGCCTTTGATTCTGGCCTTAACAATCATGATCGAGCCATTGTGCATGCTGAATGCAAGAAGTATGGCTTTTCGTCAAAAAGCTATGGGTAAGCCAAACAGAATCTGCTGCATGCATCAACTGAGCTTCCTGCCACTCTGACAGCTGGTTGCTGCAGCAAGGGCAATGACAGAGCTGTAACAGTCTTCAAGCAGAGAGGGTCACGCAAGCATGCAAATGACGTCTTTGACTTGGACTTTCAGCAACAGTCAGTAGACCTGCTGACAAATCACTTTCAGGTATTGAGAAAATCCCCTGCATATTATGTGACTGTGTCTAACATGCCATGTACACCAGTGCAGCTGCGCTTGACATACAGCTTGCCATCACATGCAATACTGCCATGTGCACCAGTAGTTCCAGGAAGCGTTTGTACTTTGAACTTCTTTGAAGCTCACATGCATCAGAGCTTTCAATGCAGCTCCTTAGGGGTTGCATAAAAGCATACTGCACTAAACAGGCAGCAGCAGTCTTCATCAACCTCACCCCATCCTGAACTCAATGCGCCAGCACCAATTATGCAATGCCAACCCTCCACCAGCTACATCTTGCAAGTGCTGGCCCCATTCATGTCGCAGTCAGCCCCTCCAAAAGGCAGATCCCAAATTGAAGGCAACTGTTCAGAAGGCAAACGCTGTTGCCTTTCGTGCCTGTAGGAGCATCCGCCATCCCCATCAGAGCTGCAGGCGGCAGCTGAAGGGCTGACAACAGACCCTGCCCACTTGCACACCCTCTCGGCAGAGCTCAGCACTGTTGCTCTAGCTACAGGTTTGCTGACTCATCGGCAGTACCTGCTCATATGTGAATTTCAAGTCATCACTGCAAGTGTACATTTTGTCCTGCTGTGCATGTCACCATTCAACTTTGGAGCTCAGTACAGCTGAGCCTAGCAGAGCCGAGCTTAGCATTAGTAACAGCTGTGGTCCAACATGTTATCACTGTGACAGAACCTCTGCACTTCTGACAACATTATCAATGCGCACAGTTTTAGTCTGTTGTGTTCAACAGCTCTACTTTGCTTTTTGTGCTCAACGGTTTTGCCCAATCATCTGCATCACGCTTGAATCTGCACATGCAGTGGGTTGTTCATCACAAACCCTTGTCCTGCTGACTAAGATAAGCTCATCACCTGTGCAACAGATGGCAGTTCATCGCTGGTGGACAGCCCAGAAGGGCAAAGGCGCTTTCCCAAGAAGCGCAAAGCAGGTGTGAAGAGCGCTGCCTCCTTCACGCCACAGCAAGTGGAGGCCAGATGGCAAGCCTACCAGGCCAAGCTGGCAAGGCCTGACATGCAGCAGCTGTCAGCCACCAGAGCATCCTTGCCCATTGCCAGCTACAGGTGCGCCCTGCCTCTGCCTGCTGCCAACAACCAACTGCTCACTCACTCATTCATGCACTCATTCACTCAAGTGTTTGTTTGTTAGCTCATGCATCCTTTTGTGTGTTTGTGTATTTGTTCAACGTGTGTTGATCCAATTGTTTGTTTCCTCCGTTGTTCATTCATTCTGTACATGTGTTCCCCTAGGGTCAGATATGTACACTTCTCACTGGCTCCCTGTATGAGGTTTTCTTGGCATTCAGCGTACTATGAAGAGTGTGTGATCATATCTTGCTTTGTTTGCCCTCACAACTGCAGCAACAACATGGGCCATGGCACAGCAGTGTGCTGTATCATGAGAGAGACTGCAGCAAATTGTCAAGGGCTGGACTGCAGCACCCTTCATAGCTCCCAGAAATGCCACAAATGACCTAGCAAGCATCACGTCTAACAAGCTTCTGATTCAGTGCCAAGTCATTGGCTGTGACACTCATCTGAGCAATTTGATTTGTGTTCCCCGATGACTGTGCTGCATCACTGCTTTATGGCAAGCACGCAAGAGCACTCGAAGGCATTGCTCACATTGATAAGAAACAGCGCAGGACTGTGACAAACAGACTCAGCAAGAGTCCTGTCTGCACCCATCCGTACTTATCTTTACAAACTCACTGTCCAGCGACCAGCTGGCGCTCATTCCTGCTGCTGTTAACAACAGTCACAGCATAGAGCTGCACCACACCATGGTCCGGTAAACCACTGCAAGAGGGTGGTGGCCGTGAGTCACCGTGATTATGGCAAGTTGCCCTCATGCAGGCAGCAGATCCTGGACGCAGTGTCAGGCAACCAGGTGGTACTCATCAGTGGCGAGACTGGCTGTGGTAAGACCACTCAGGTGCCGCAGTATCTGCTGGATCAGGCTTGGGAGCAAGGCCAAGCCTGCAGACTGCTCTGCACTCAGCCTCGCCGCATTTCTGCTGTTTCTGTGGCTGACAGAGTAGCGACTGAGAGAGGAGAAGCGCCTGGAGACATTGTTGGCTACACCATCAGACTGGAGTCTAAGTAAGCATGACAGTCTTGTTCTGTTGCGTCATCATGCTGTTTGCTTGGGTGCAAGGTACAACTTGATTATGCTGTCGGGCTTGGGTGAAGTAACCTGCTATTCTGTTATGATGGCCGCTTGGAAATCCACTGCTATACAACAGTCCCTGTGGACCTCGGAGTTGTCATAAGTGAGTCAGAATCTGTGCTGGCTCCACAACTTTGATGTGCATTCATCTCACCAATTTTTGTAGCAGACGACGCACCCAGCATGACCTGCAGGTCATGCTGCAAGCATCCATGTTGTGTCAGTCGTGGGATGCCTGCTGCTGTCCCCATCTCAACTACTGCAATCATCATTTTTTCTGTTGCCATTATCATTCTTATTACTATTGTAGATGTTACTATCATTACTCTTATCATTACCATCATCAGTATCAGTATCATCATCAGTATCAGTATCAACATCATTGTCATCATAATTATCATTATCAGTATCAGTATCAGTATCAGTATCAGTATCAGTATCAGTATCATCATCATTGTCATCATAAGTATCAGTATCATCATCAGTATCAGTAGCAACATCATTGTCATCATCATTATCATTATCATCATCAGTATCAGTATCAGTATCAGTATCAGTATCAGTATCAGTATCATCATCATTGTCATCATAACTATCATTATCATTACCATTATCATTATCATTATTACTATTGGTGATATTGTGATTCAGGGGCGGGCCACACAGCTCCCTCATGTTTTGCACCAATGGGGTGCTGCTGCGCATGCTCACCAGCGGCGACGGCCTAGAGGGCGTCACGCACATTGTTGTGGACGAGATCCACGAGCGTGACAAGTTTGCAGACTTCCTGCTGATCATGCTGAGAGACCTGCTGCCCAGCAAGCCAAACCTGCACCTGGTGCTCATGTCTGCAACACTCAATGTGGCGCTCTTCACAGACTACTTCAATGGGTGTCCATTGATACAAGTACCTGGGTATACCTACCCTGTACAGGTATGCTTGGCCAGGGCCTGTTGCAACGGTGCAAGAGCTGCTGGTTGCAAAGTCATGCTGATGTGCTTCTGTTTTAAGCTTCATGTGCAGGTATGCACGGCTTGGGCGCATTGCTGCAACAGATTCACTGCTGCCGTCATTGTCCCTTGGCATGTGCCCTTGACTCACCAAGCCTGCTCTACTGTTGACAGCAGCAAACGAGTGCTTAGGAGCCTTGCTGTGTGGACTGGCATCTGCTGTGCTTGTATGACGCGCTGAATCTGGATCTGGGCAATGCCAGTGTGGAAGCAGTTTGTTGTGACCCTCCCTAGCTATGCAGTCTTTACACTTGAAAAATTGACATGGAAGGAGTGCATAAGTAAAACACTCAGTTGGCAGAACTGCAGCAAGCTTCTCAGACCAGCACAACAGCGTGCCAGTGCAAGCAGCTACAGTGCTTGGGTGTGCGCTCTGTGATGGTTGTCACGTACACAGCTCAGATTGCAACTGGTGAAACTGTGTATGGGGAAGCTGTTGATGTCTCTTAGGCTTCCAGCCAAAAGATGAATCTGCTGTTTGGATCAGGAAGCTGGGCTCCTAATGAAGCCGCTTTATCTTGTGACCCAACCATGCGGTGCTTGGCATCCAACTGCTATTTGGCAGGACCCCTGTCAGTCCTGTGTATACAAGCTCTTTGGGTGCTTGAGCAACTGAAGAGCACTGCCCAGCCTAGGACTTCTCATACGTTCTTCTGCAGCCAGACCTGTGGCTGCTGTTGTCCAAGAAACTGTGTGAAGCTTGGCAATGGCAGACAAATCTGACACCTCACGTGTGTTTGACCTGCTGCATGCTGACTGCAGGACTTCTACTTGGAGGATGTCCTGAAGTTCATTGGCTACAAGGCTCCAGACAACTACACTCCAGATTCTCATGACAGCAGGCTCAGCAACGCGCCTTTGAGCGCGCAACAGAAAGGTGTGATAGAGCAAGCAATTATGGACGCCTTCCTGAAAGGGGAGGAGGGGAGTTGGGAGCGGTTACTGGAGGTTACAGGGGCTCAGGAAGGGGCAGGCGATTCTGCCTGCCTCAATGTGGCACATCAGGCTACGGGTGAGATGGGATTAGAGTCTTGCATTGAATTACAGTACATTCACTACAGTTTGAGTGACTTCACAGGCAGTGAAGAGTACAGCCTGCCTCAATGTGGCATCTCAGGCGTTGCATGAGACTGGTCTTTAAAGGTGGTGCAAAAGCAACAAGTAGATATCACGCCTTGCTAGAAATCCCTTAAGATCCAGGATGAACTTGCTAGAGCACGTCTGTGCTCATGTGGGATGCACTGTAGCAACGCAGTTGATGAAGCCAGGTTTCATGGACAAGTTGGTGTGGGCCACGCAACTAAGACGGGATTGCATATCTGTGTGCATCAAAATTTGACCGTGAAAGGCATCATGCCGTCAGCAGCTGTACACCCCCACCCATGCTAGTGCCCCATGATACAAAACTACCAGTGCTGACAGTGACTGTCTGTCACTGCAGACTTGACAGCACTGATAGCAGCAGCTGGCACAGCCTTTCTGCACTTGACAGACACCAACTATCATCACAACTATCACTACAAATAGAGCTGGCTCAGCTGTCAGTCTTTTCAGAAATGACTTCATCACAACTGTCACTACAAGTAGAGCTGGCTCAGCTGTCAGTCTCTCACAAGCAACTTCGTCACAACTCTCACTACAAGTAGAGCTGGCTCAACTGTCAGTTTCTCAGAAATGACTTCATCACAACTGTCACTAGAAGTAGACCTGGCTCGGCTGTCAGTCTCCTGCGCTAATGTAAGTGCTACAGCCTGGGCAGCCCAGCATAATACGTGGCTTCTCGTTAAATTGACACCAAAAGGCATAGTCTTTTCTTTTCTTTTTGTAGGTGCTACAGCATTGATGGCAGCAGCAGGCAAGGGCCGTCTGCATGAGCTGTCCATGCTGCTGGCAGCTGGCGCACAACCTGAGCTGCAGTCCAAAGGTGGCACAGCCAGAGAGTGGGCCCTGCGCTTTGGCCACACTGAAGCTGCTGAGATGCTGCAGCTGCATGAGGAAGCTGCTGAGGCAGCTGACGCTGCGGCTGGAGGTGCAGTTGCACTCAGTCATTACCAGGCAGGTGGCCACATGCAGCAATGCCTGTCTGAGGTGTAAATAGAATCAATATTTTGTCATGCAGAGGCGTTTGTTCCCCTGTGTACAGCGCCTATCAGCAAATCCTTATGGCGAGATGCAACCCAGCGTTTGAGCTGTTTGAGGGGTCATACTGCTGTGATAACATAGCCAGGTTGTGCTTGAGATGTCAGCCGTGCTAGCACCATGTTGTGTGCTGTTGGTTGTGAGGAACGGGCGCCATCTGCATGGAAGAAGCTTTTTGAGACTTGTCAAGTATGCAACTTGTACTTGTTCATCTGCCTGCAGGCCAACTCTGACGCTGATGAGGTTGACCTCTTTCTGATAGTTACCCTGATCAAGTACATCTGTGGGGAGCCCCCTTACAGCAGGAAAGAAGAGGGGGGGCTCATCCTGGGGGCTGTCTTAGTGTTCCTCCCAGGTGCAGATCTCACCTAACCTCACATCAATCTAACGTGGCCTGATGCAACTTGCTGCTCACCACTCACACTGCATCTCGACTGTCATAAGCTCGACAGCATAACCTGCTGGGACAGGTTATGGGCTAGCGCCTTGACCAAACGAAACAAAATCTGAGCAAGGCTTGCTGATGTACAGCTTTGTCAAGGGTATCGAATGACGTCAGCAGCGTGCAAGAGCACACCTGGCCTGATTAGGGTTACTAGGTCAAATGCAAGAGCATACCTGGCCTGATGAGGGTTCGGTCAAAGTGGTACCAGCTGATAGCTCTGTCTTCAGTACTTTCTTCCAAAGCTGCTTCTGTGGCAGAGTACATCAATGTGCTGAACCTGATTCACTATTGTCTGAAGACTCAGGCTCAGCTGACTCCATCAGGATGAACTTGTCTGATGCCTCATATGCAACAACTTCAGTTCTGAAAAAATGCAACCAGCAGATCTTTTCTGTAAGGTTTGTTATGGATGTCATCAGCCTATTGGCAACAATATACTGCTGGGTACACCAAGCGTTTGTTGTTTATACCATTCTTCAGGTCTCAGCGTCACCAACTGCTGTTTGACGGTGCATGTACAGGCATGCCCTCAGGCTGAACTTGTGTGTAGCACCCTGGTAGGCCACACCTTCCACTTGATTCAGCCTCCCAGCTTTCTCAACTGCAGCCTTTGCAGTGGAAGGGCGTGCACAGAAGCATGTCTCAAGGCCAAACTGACAAAATAGATCTTGCATGAGCATGCAGTCAATGGTGTGCAGAGAAGCACGTATTGAGGCCAAACTGGCTACATGGGTTGTTGCACGAGCGCGCAGTCCAATGGTGTGCACAGAAGCATGTCTTGGGGCCAAAGTGGCCTGATGAGTTGTTGTGTGAGCATGCAGGCTGGGATGAGATCATCAGACTGAAGGAGCAACTGGAAGGCTTGGCCTGCTTCAGGAGTGAGCGGTATCAGCTGCTCCCCCTGCACTCCATGGTGCCCACCCAGGACCAGCGTAAGGTCTTCATCCGGCCCCCACCTGGGGTTCGCAAACTCATCCTGGCCACCAATATTGCAGAGACTGCTGTCACCATTGACGACATTGTGTGTGTCATCAACTCAGGTGGGCTGCCGGTACACAGCTGTCCTTTTAGACTGACTCTGTGTATGCGTGCGTGCGCGTGTGTGTGCGTGTGCGTGTGAGCATGTGTTTTCTGCGCTGCTGGATGGTGGTCTATGTCGACCTGAGCATAAACAACAGGCAATAGTTGCTGTCTGCGATCTGTCTTTTGGGCCATCTGACATGCAGTAAAGCAAGCACCACATGCTTGAGAGCCAGGTTATCCTGATGCTGTGATGCCATCAAATCACCCTACACTGACCCCCTCTTCTACCCCTTCCCCCCTTGACCAACGTCACCTATCACAGCCTTGCTTGACCCACAGGGCGCCTGAAGGAGAAGAGCTATGACCCATACACTGGGGTGTCAACCCTTCAGGCAGCATGGGTGAGTAAGGCTAGTGAGAAGCAACGCAGGGGCAGGGCAGGTCGCTGCCAGCCCGGCGTCGCCTTCCACTGTTACTCACGCACTCGCAGTCAGGCCCTGGCAGAACTGCAACTGCCTGAGCTGAAGCGCAGCCCGCTTGATGAGCTTTGCTTACAGGTCTGCTTACCGCACTCGTATGTGCTGATGCATCTAAGCCTTCTTGTCTTTTTCATGATCAATGCTACACCTGAGGCAACTCACCTGCAGTCAGAGAAAAGAGTCGAGACTACATTGCAAGACTCAGATAAAAGACAGACCTTCCCTCATGCATTTACTCTCTTGCCCACCCACCCTTTTGATGCCAAACCCCTTAGGCTCTGTCCCATCCAAGAATCTTGCTTGCTGCCTTGCTCCTCCGTTGCTCCTACCAACCAACCAGATGCTGCCCCACTCATTCCATAAACCCCCATCTCACAAAGCAGCCTGCTAGTACTTGCTTCTTCCCCTGCATACCATGCTCACTCATGGCATGCACGGCACAGACTGATATGTGAGACAGCAGCTACACTGCACGCTAATGTCTACCACCAAATCACATCAGTGTCGATAGACAAGCTGCCTCATTGGAGTGATGACATCTGGGCACGCAGCATCTCAGAAGCCACCATACATAATGCAAGGGACACATGCTGAGTCAAGCTGGCAGCTGCAGGTGAAGCTGCTAGAGGGTGCAGCATCTGGCCCCAGTGTAGCATCCTTTCTGGGAAGAGCTGTGGAGCCCCCAGTGGAGGCAGCTGTCAAAAACGCCCTGAGGCTGTTGGAAGACATAGGGGCTATTCAGGAGGGCACTGAGGCCTTGACTAAGCTGGGACGGCACCTTGCAGCCCTGCCGTTGCCCCCCCGGGTGGGGAAGATGCTGCTGTTTGGGGTGATGTTTGGCTGCCTGGATCCTGTTCTCACTGTGGCCTGCTGCATGGCCTACAGGTGGGCATTTATTCATGCATTCATTCATTCATCCATCCATCCATTCATTCATTCATTCATTCAGTCATTCATTCATTCATTCATTCATTCATTCATGCGTTCATTCTGAAACCGATCAATTTGTTCCTTCATTTCATCATATGTTCATTGATTCATCACTTCAACACATGTCTTGCCCTAGGTTCTGGTACTTACAGCCCTGAGTAGCTGCCTGAGTGCCTGTTAGGTCAGCAATGTCCCATGTAGCCAACGCATGTCTAGCACATGCAACTGCGTTTGCTTGGCTGGCGTCATCGACAGTGGCATTCTCTAGACATGGCATGCAAAGCTGTAGAGAAAGGTAAAGCAGAAGCAGAGACACCCTGCTTGCGGCATGCACTGCTGGGCAGACACATAACTGTGCAGTGGAAGATGATGCAAAGCACGCTCACACTTCCAGGCACGGTGCCTGCAGTCAGCAAATGCGCATCATGCTGTCAGTCAACAGCACTGCATGCTTGTCATGCTGATGCTGGTGTTCACTGGCCACTTGTGTACATTTGTACTGGCAACAGGACTGCTGGGTGCTGTCAGAAGCAACAGCACAAAGCAGCCAGGTGTGCCAGGCAGAGGTTACACGTGGGGGCAGTGAATGGGGCCAAATGATCCCCCAGTGTCAGTCCTGGCCTACAGCACATTTTGCCAAAGCTGACCTGATACCTGCGCAGCAACCCATACCTGTGTTGCAGAGACCCATGGGTGCTGCCAGTAGAAGCAGGAGCGCGGCAAGCAGCCATTCGGGCCAAACAGGGGCTGGCCCAGGGGGCAGGGGGGGCCAGTGATCATCTAGCCTTGGTCAAGGCTTTCAATGGCTGGTCAGCAGCGCGTCGAGCAGGGCAAGAGAGAGGCTACTGCAGCAGCAACTTCCTGAGCAGCAGTACCATGATGATGGTGAATGGCATGCGTACACAGCTGCTGGGAGAGCTGCAGGTGTTGTTGACTATGCAGCACATCAAATAGATTTTGGTTGTGTGCGCTTACATGACAGTACATGTGCATCCTGTGCATACGGTATACTCTTGAAAAGTAGCTGAAAGTGGCTGCGAGCTCTGTTGTGCCACTGCTTGACAAACCACCTTGATCACTGCGCCAGCTGTCTGCACTTTGACAGTCAGACCAGATATGCATCAAACATAGTGGAAGTGCTTCATCATCATCAGCACAGTGCTTGTCAATCTCAGCGTTGTCTGTGGGGCAGAAACTCAGAACTGTGCAATAAC
>JAABUW010008326.1_pt1 | contig 12148 bp, 1 predicted proteins | sample 5560081 | NCBI WGS metagenome assembly JAABUW01 (sample SAMN10711882, study PRJNA513363) | rock metagenome | isolation source: Antarctica rocks | place: Antarctica: Victoria Land, Knobhead sud | reverse complement strand
GAAAAAATAGAATTGCAACTAATTTAAAATTATTGTGTTTACTAAATTGTTTAAGAATATTAATAACAAGTGCTTCTTTTATTAATAAATAAAAGTTTTTGTTTATTTTTAATGTTTTACAAGCTCTCAGTTTTGTATTATATATATATATAATTAGATGATAAAATAGAGAATTTTAAAATATTAATTTTGTCAAAATTTTCAAAGCAATTTTGTATTTCTCGAATATCGCAATTGCATTTATTTTTAATAAAATATTAAATTTTTATTTAAGAGATTTTATTCTTATTTTTCTCGAATATATTTGAAATAGCAATTGAGCAAGATCTTTAAAATTGTTACTTTAATTAAAAATTTCGAATAAACTTGAACTTTAAAAATAAAGATATATGAAGTATTTTTTTTATATTTTAAAAACAAAATACTTAAAATTAATAAATTTGTTTCGATAATAAATTATTAATAAATTCGAAATAGTAATTTCGATTCTTAAATAAATTACTAGAAAAAGCAAAAGTTTCGCGATTGTTATTATATTATAAATAAACAATATTAACAATATAGAAGTTAATCTTTTTCGATTGTCTTTGTATGTTCTAAGCAATGTTTTTAAAGTTTTGACTTTATTTTTTAGATATTTGTTTTGTTCTATTAAGTTAAAAACGCATCAACAATTGTTTATAATTGTTTTCAAATAACAATTCTTAATAATTGCACAATTTTGTTAAATAAACTTCTTCTCTATTAATAATAATAATTTGAATCTATGTTTATTAAAAATTAAAGTAACAATTAATTTCTTTTTTAAGTATAAGATTAGATTCGAAAGATTTAGAATTTATAAAATTATTTTTTCTATTATTTTAACAGAAATATCTTGAAACTTGTCGAATTGTTAATAAATTATATTAAGTAATCTATTTTTTAACAAGTTTTTATTGTAGTAAAATAAATAACAAATTACAATAACTCTTATTAATATAGTATTTTATTTCTAAAAAAAATTTAATATTATTTTTAGTCTTGTAGCAAATATAGTAGTTTTAATAGTTATTAAATTTTGCAATTTGTCTCTTTAATCTAAATCTAAAATTGTGCAATTTCGAAATTTTGTTATATAAATTGTCTTAATATAGATTAGAGTATACTTGTTGCACAATATTAGACTATAAAGATATTTTTTAAATCTATTTGTTTTTTTCTTCTTTTCTATTGTTGTAATTTGTTTTGTAAATTGTCGAATTTGCGCTTTTTTTTCTAATAGATAATATAATGCTATATCAAATATCGCGAAAGACATTTTTTTAATAATTTTGTTAAAAAAAATATTATAGTAGAAAAAGAATACAATAATAAGAAAAATAAATCAAATATCTTTAATACTAGTTTTGTAAACAAACAAATATATATTTAATTTAGTTTATTTATTGTCTTAATTTAAATATATTTTTTAGATTTTTTTAACTTAATATTTTTTAATAGATTGCGCACTATAGATATCGAGATAATTGTTAATAAAATTCTATATTTCGATTATTTTGTCTTATTATATTATATATTATAAATAAAATTTTAGCTTTTGTATTTAATAAGATATTAAACTATTTTCTTTCTACAAATATTGCGTTTTTGTAACGTTATACATCTATTTAGTAGTTGCTAAATCTTATAGTTAGTATTTGTTTTTTTATTTTTTATTAAAAACACATTTGTATTAATTTCTCTTGTATATAGATTGCTCTTTTTCGAGACAAACTTTATTATAGTAATAGAAACAATTAAATATATTTTTTAATTCGAAAGTAACTTTAATTTGAAAGCAAAATAATTGTATATTTTTAAAATCTTAAACAATTCTACTCTTTAATTGAAAAGCTTAAAATTTTTTAGTCTAGAAATTTTGTATTTTAAATATAATTTTAGAAAAATCTTATTTTTCTTTTTTAAAACAAGTAGTTAATAATAATTATTATAGCGCAACTTTATTTTCGCGCTTGCGAAAGCTATTAATATTGCAATTTTGTTTTGATTTCTTTCTTGCTTCAGAATATACTTAATATTCTATTAATAAGAATTGAATATAGATAATTCTTTTTAAAGAACTTTTCTATAATCGAAATATTCTTAAAATTGTTAAGAATATCTTGAAGTCTAATTGCAAAACATTTTTAGTTTATTTTGAAATTCGAGATAAAATAATATTGTAGAACTATTTCTATAGTTTAATTTGATTGTTTCGATTAATTGTTAAAACTGTAGATAATAGACAATAGAATAAAGTAAATTAACTCTTAAAAAGTAAAATATTGTTTTTTACAAATTAGACAAAAATTTACTATCTCTATCGAAAATAGTATTTATTAATCGATTTTAATCGATTAGTGTTTCGATTAACTTTATAGTCTATTTTTTTGCTAAAAAAGTTGTCTTTTTAATTATAGTTATAATTTGTTTGAAGAATTTGTCTATTATCAATATAAGAGAATTGTATTTGTTTGACAGCTTCGATAGCGCTAAAATAAATTTAATAGTAATAGTATAAAATATTTCTAACATTGTAATAATAAGCTTTAGTTGTTTGTACAAACAACATCTAATTGTATTGTTAAACTAATATAATAGACAATATCTCAAATATCTTTTCAATTGTTTAATCAAATTTCTTATATAATAATTAACTATAATTCTATTATAAATATATAAGAATTCTTCGTGTATATATTATACGATAGTTTAAAAATTCTTGCTTCTATAGTTTTAAAAATATACAATTTTAGTTGTTTGTTCTTTTTGTTTTAAAAGTAAATAAATTCTTTTTTTAATATAAATTGAATATTTTCTATTTTAATTTCTTTTAACTTAATTGATTTCTTTAATATTGTCGACTCTTTTAATATTATCTTCTTAGAATTCTTTAATATTGTCGAAATTATTAAAATTACAATAGTAGATTTTTGTTTTGCTATTTTCGATTTTGTCGATTTTTCTATTATATTTATTGTATTGAATATCGAGATTATAACTTAAATTTTTGCTAGAACAAAAATTTTTGTCGAAATAATAATAGCAAATTTTTGTTTTTTCGAAATTTATTTTAAATTAATAGAATAGTTTTAAATCTTTTGTTAATTATTACAATACTTTTTGTATTAATTAAGAAATATTTTGTAGATTTTAAATTACTTTTTATTAATTTTGTAAATCTTAGTTAGTTTTTTTTTAAAAATTAAAGTTACTTTAATTAAAATTATATAATAAGCGACAACTTTGTCGAAAATTCTTTTACTTTTAAAATTATTTTCGAAATAATTTTTTCTAAATAGTCTAAAAAGAATATTTGAAATAATATTGAATTTTTTTGTTTTTTTATATATATTAAGCAAGAACTAAAAAATATATTTAAAAAATACAAATAAAATATAAATTTGTGCAATTTAAAAAAGAGAAAAACAATTTAGTTTACTTTGCTATATCTATTGTTGCAAAATAATTAATAAAAATTACAATTAATGTTTTCGATATATAATTAAATATATAATAGATTTATTTTAGTATTTATACAAGAGCAACAACTTTTAACTCTATTAATTAATATTTTTTTTCAATATTATTTAATATTTTAGAAAAATATAAAATTATCTAAATATTAATTGTCTAAAAAAGATTTATAGCAATATTTTTTCTTAAATAATAAATATAGATTTCGAATTTATATTTTTTAAATTTGTCGATATTTATAAATATTTGTTGCTTAGTATTATAATAATAAAATATACTTTTTTTAATAAGTTGTTGCTAAAGTATAGCAAAGTTTTAAAGTTTTGTATTAATAAACTTAATATTAGTATTTTTGCAATATTATACTTGCATCTTTTTACTTTTAATTAAAGATTTTTTTTAGCAAAATTGTTTTAAAATTTTGCAAAACTTTTGCTATCTATATATAGTAGACAATTTTTAATCGAAATTAATTTGTTATTTTTAAATAAATTTTTAAGTTTTTTAATATTTTAGAGAAACTAAGCTTCTTTAATATTGCAAACTTTTTTTCGAAAATTTAAAAATCTAGATTATCGATATATTACTTTAGTAATATTATAAATAAATATTTAATATATAATTTTTTAAATTTTAAAAAGATTTTTATTTAAAAAAACAAAGTAAAAATAATCTTAAAATATATTAAATACTTGTTAATATTATATAAAAAAATTACTATATTATTAATATAATACTTGTAGAAATTGCAATAAGATCTAAAAAATTTATCTATTTTATTTTAAATATATAATATTAACTTTTTGAAATCTATAAAAGCAATATTTGATTGCTCTTTTTTTTTATAAAAAATAAGTATAAAACAATTTCAATACTTTATTTTAATTAGGAATTAATAAAATTAATTATTGTTATTTACAACAATAATATAAGAGCAATTTTATAATTTAATTATTATATCTTTTTGCAATAGCAAAGAATACAAACTTGTAATATTAATAATATTTAGATTTTAAATATCTACTATTATTTTATCTTTTTAAATAGACTTTTTGTTTAAATTAATATAAACAATTTTTTATATTACAAAAATAGAAAATTTAAAAAATAGAAAATTTTCAAATTATTTTAATCTTCTCTATATATATATTTTAATCTTCTCTATATATATATTTTGTTAAACTTTTTATTAATTAAGATTTTTAACTTTTAACTTAATAGATAAACTTTGTGCGCTAATTTTATATTAACAATTGTTTATTAATTAATTACTATAAAGATTTCTATATATTTTAAAAAAAAAAACTACTATATTGTCGATATTTTCTTAAATTCTTAAATAACAATTAATTATTTTAATATATTTTGCGACTTTATAGAATAAATTATAAATAATAATATTGTTTTTTAACTAAATCTTTATTTTTTTTTAAATAATTTTTCGAAAAAGATATATTTTAGCAAAATTTAATTTCGACAAAATTAAATAGTTTTCGAAAAAAAAATTATCGCAAAAAAGTTTTTTTTTATAATATAGTAATTTTTATTTTTGTATTTTACAATATATTTAATACAATAACAATTATTTAATTTTAGCAAAAATTCTTTATTGTTGCGAAAATTAATAGACTAAAAATTTACGTTTATAAAATAAATATATATTTTAAATATTATAAATTCGAAAAAAAAATTACGTTTAAAAAACTTACTTTTTTCTTTTAATATTATAGCAATTTTTGTTGTTAATTTTGCAAATATTATTTCTTTTTTTGTTGTATAAATTGTTTAACAAATTTAAATATTATTTTTAATTTTAATTTTGCAAAATATTGTAATTTTTTTACAAGATTTAAATTTTAGTTTTTAACTTAATATATTTATAACTATTTGTTTTAATTTTAGATTATTTATATCTATAAAAAAAATTGTTATAAAATTATTTATTAAATATACTTTGTAACAAATATAAGCAATTATTTTGTTATTATTTTTGTTTTTGCTTTTTAAATAGATATTTACAAAGAATTACTTGTTTAAAATATATTTTGTTGCATTTTGTTAGGAAATAGACTCGGAACCTCTATCAAAGAGATATCTGGATTGGTAACTAGATTTAATATACAAAACAAAAGACAAAAGAGAAAAGGAAGAAATAAAACAACATTAACTATATAAGATTGCAAACTTTATATCTAGCAAAAATTAATTTAGATTTGATTTAGTTTGACTCAAATCTAGTCAAGATCAAACTTAAAAAATTAAGCAAAATTAAAACAAAAAATTGTTTAATCGACAAATATAATTGACAAACTATTAATCTAATATTATAACAATAGCTTCTTTCTACAAAATAAAGCTTCTACAAAACAATTAAAACAATATAGTAAATTGTCGAAAAATTGAAGAATCGAAAGTCGAGAAGATTTCGAGAAACAAAATAAAACAAAACAAAATAACTAGATTTATTGAATTAGATAGAGACAAAACAAAACAAGAGCAAAACAAGATATTCGAGTTTATTAAATTAAGTTAAAACAAGAAACAACAAAGACAAAACAAAATATCTAAATTTAATAAATTAAACAAAATAAACAAAATAAAAAGAGAAAATCTTTGTTATTTAAACAAGATTTAGACAAGACTAAACAAGATTAAACTAATTAAATTAAGATTAAACATATTTAAAGTAACAAAACACTATTGAAACAAAACAAAAAAAATCTTTGTTATTTAGACAAAATTTAGACAAAACTTATTATCTAGATTTATTAAATTAAATAAAATAAAACAAAAAGATTTTTGCTATTTAAACAAGATTTGAGCGAGATTAGACTATCTTAGTTAAGACTAAATATATTTGAAGTAACAAAACACTATTAAGACAAAAAAAGAAAATCTTTGCTATTTAAACAAAATTTGAACAAAATTTAAACAAGATTTGATTAACTTAATTAAAGTTTGACGCATTTGAAGTAACAAAATACTATTAAGACAAAACAAAAAGATTTTTGCTATTTAAACAAGATTTAAGCAAGATTTGAGCAAGATTAAAGATATTGTCTATTTTTTTTAACATTAACAATTAGAAATAACACAAAATACTATATGTAATCTCTCGACAATAAAATTAATTAAATAATATTTATCAAGAGTTTGTTAACAATTGTTTAGAAAATTAAAAAAATTTCAAATAAAAAAATAATCTTTTTAGTCGATATAGTACTTAAGCAAAACAAAGTTAAAATATCTATTATATTTGAAGTTTAAAATACTATTAATATATCAAGATTTTTTGCTATTTTTAACAACAACAAATTTACGAGATTTCTAATATTGTTTAAACAAAGAATCAATAGCAATATAATTGACAAAAATAGTATAAAAAACAAAATAAATTTTTATAGATATAAGTAACTCGAGCTCGACAACTAGAGAATTTTTTTCAAAAATATATTTTATTTTAAAGAGATTAATATAACAATTGTTTAGTTTAATTGTAAAACAAACAATACTAAGATTTTTAACATTAAGTTAGACTTTGTTATTTGCAAAATATCTAAAACAAAAGCAACAAAAGCAATTAATATTAAACTTATAAATAGCTTGAGCAACAAGCATCTTATTGCGTAGATACTAAATAAATTTTTTGATATTAATCAATTAAATTCGAGTCTAAGTTGTAAAATCAAGCAACAAAAATTTTAAAAACTTAAAATCTAAATATAAGTTTTAATTCAAATTAATCAAAAAGAACAAAACAAAAGTTGTAGATAAAAAAATATTATTAACAATAAACTCGATGTTTAAAAGTTATTAAATCTAGTCGTTTTGCATATAGTTAACAAAGACACGAAAATAATATTTTATAATAGCATTAACTTGTTCGATTTAATTGTTAGTCTTAAAATAATACGCAATAGATAACTTAACGTCAATCTTTAATATTTGACAAAAATATTCTTAAATATTAAAAATAAATTGTGTGTCTTAATTAGATACAAAAAACTTAAATAATTTATAATATTTCTAAACATAAATATAAAAACAATTGATTGCTTTCTTTACTTTTATAGAAGTAATTAAAACTAGATATCTTATTTTGATAAAACAATTAACAAAAACAAAAACGTATCTATATATAATATTTATAAAGATATTAGACAATAAAGAATCTACGTAGTTTATAGAGATATTATATTAACAACGTTCAAAAACAAAAAAGAACGCAATTATTTTTGCGTTTTTTGTTTAGAAAATTTGAAACAAGTATATATATAATAGTTTTATACAAAGCGCTAAATATATTTATAAATATTAGATTATTAGTAAGTTTAACTAATTAATTTGTAGTATTTTGTTCTTTTTGAATAATTATTGACAATACTATTATAAATAAACTAAATTACGCGAAGACAAAGACAATTCAAATTAGAGATATATTTTCTTTCTTAAAAATACAAAAAATTAAAGCGTTCTTTATATTCGACTAAAGAAATTCTATTGTAATAATATATTTTATTGCAAAACATTTCAAGTACTTAAAATACAAATTGATTGCTAATTTCGATTTAATTTTACAAAATTTAAATAAAAATATCTTTTAAATTCTTGTTAAAATTTAGAATTTCTTAATTTAATTAAAGTTCGACGTTCTTAATATTAAGTTTTTCTATATTTAGCTCTATCGAAACTAATATAACTAAAAAAATTAAAAAAATTAAAAAAAGATATAATTGAACAAAATCTAAAGTAATAGTTTGATATTAAAGATTTTCAATAATCTTGAAATTTAGAATATAGATTTTTAAGATTGTCTAATATTGATACAAATATTAAGAATTAAAAATATTTTTTTTCTTAAAGAGATCTTTTGAGCAATATATAAAAATATTTAGTTTTTTGTTAATCTTATCAAAGCAATATATAATTTAATAGTTAAATTAAAATAGAAACTCGCTTTATTAAGTTTAACAATAACTTAGTTATTTAATTAATATAAAATATTTAAGATTTTTATAATTTATAATTACTTTAATTGAATAGATTAAATTTTTAAGCTTAAAACATTATTTTTCGAATGCGCAAACAATAGTTATAAGTTTTTTATTATAAATCTTATAATTATATTCGATTAAATTGTACTTCTTAAAAAAGTAAACAACTAAATAAAGAATTTTCTTTTTATTGTATTAAGAGAGAATGTTTTTAAATATATAATTCGAAGTATTTATTTTTATTATAATTTTGTAATCTAAATTGTAATAACAAAGTATTATATTAAAGATAAAGACTTTCTTTAAAATAGTAAATACTAATTGATATTTTTTAAATTAAACAAAAAATTAATTCTTTCTAATTAAATAAATTAACAAAATAGCTATTTTATTATAGTTGTAGATAAATCTTTTATAGAAGTTTGCAAATTTTAAAAGGTTTTAAATATTTTTAATATTAATTAAAGTAAATTAATTAACAATAGTATCTATTTTGATCGAATCTATTTTGATCTTTTTGATAGTAATTATTAATTCTAGATATAAAACTTGAGTAACATAAAACTTGTATTTAATTATATTTGTTTGTAAATTTGCTTTGCGCAACTTTCGAAAAATAAGTTTAATATAAATTTTGTATTTTAATTTATTATTATTGTAGATTAAAATATTATTTAAATAAATAATACAAAACTTATCTAAAAATTCTCGAAAAGTTTTGTTAATATATTTTTAAAACAAAACAAATTTATTATATAAATCGAAAAATATAATAAGATACTTAAAGAATTTAAAACAAATATAAAAAACAATAAAAACTTTATTTTTTTCTCGAATACATAGTCGATTAAACGCTAAAATAATATTTAGTTTAATAAAAATCTTAACTCGATTAAAACAATTTAATATTTCGAAAATTAAAAGCAAAAAATATTTGTTTTTAACTATAATAATATTTAAATCTCTATAATTTATATAGATTCTAAAAATATTTTCGAATTTTTTAACAAAAAAAATAGAAATTGTCGTCTAAAAGCAATTGATTCGAATAAATTTTTTGCTAAAATTCTTATTTAGATAGCGACAAAGTTCTAGAGCTTTATTATAGTTTATATTGTACAAAATAAAGATTGAATATTAAATATTTTTTTTAAAATAAATAATATAATTGTAAAAACAATAGAGAAGTAAAATATCTATCTCTTTTTTAGAGAAAATATTAAGAAACTCAAAATATTTCAAAGATAAAATTGTAATTGAATTGATATTTTTGTTTTGTTAATAGTATTTTAGATTTTCTTAAGTAGTAGAAATTGTCAAATAAAGTTTCTTTTTAATTTAATAAAGTGCTAGACAATAATCTCGATTATAAATGTTAATTTTAATATTTTTATAAAACAACAATAGTTTCGAGAAATTTAATAAATTAGAAATTTAAGCAAGATTTAACTTAGATTTGAATAAGTTCTCGATTAAATTTAGAAAAATATCTATCTTTTAAAAAATAATATTAAAAATATTAATATTTTTTGCACAAATAGCGCAATTAAATTTACAAACTTTTAATTTAACTACATTAAATTATATAAAAGATTGTTCAACTTGTTTTGTATATTGTTTAATAAAAATTCTAAAAAACAAAAGACTTCGATATTTGATTTTTGAAAAGTATCTTTTCTAAATAGCTTAAAAAATACAACTAGAAATTTCTTGCTTTAAACTAGACAAAATAAGACAAAACTTAAAATCAAAATAAATAAATTGTTTTTTATAAACAAAATTAAATTGTTTTTGAAAAGCAAAATTGAATTGCTTTTTACAAATAAATTGTTTCTTGTAAACAAAATTAAATTGTTTTTGAAAAATAGAATTAAATTGCTTTTTGCAAACAAATTGCTTTTTGTAAATAACTAAAATATTAGATATTTTCTAACAAAACAAATTTAAACTAAATAAAAAGATTTGATTGTTGCAAGTAAAAGCAAGAATACTTTGATTTTAAAGCTTTTATATATGTTAAAACTTCTTAGAAGATAGAAATTTTTCTTTTTTTTAAATAATATTATAAATCTTAACAAGCAATTGACAACAATATTTAAAATATAATAAAAAAAATATAATAAAAATATAATAATTAAAGTTTGCGTTAATAGAATAACAACAAGGTTACAATAGATTTATAACAATAGAATATTAATTAAATCTAATAATATAGAGAAATAGTCTCTTAATATAATTGTTAAGAGCTATAATAATTTTGACAATATAAATAATGTTGTTTGTTAAAATTGCTTAATTATTAAAATCTCGAAATTTGCAAAAGTAAATTAATTAATAAAAAGAAAGATAATATTATTGCGTAAAAGATTTATTAATAAAAGTATAAACTAAAACTTTATTATTAATTAGAATTATAATAGAAATTTAAGATTAAATTTAATATAAAACAAAGAAAACTATTATATAATTATTTTTAAAAATAGAATTAGATTCAAAGAGTTTTAAAGCTATTTTAATCAAAAATCTTTTATAAGATTAAAAAAAAATAAAAACAAAGAAACTAGAAGACAAAAAAATATATAGATTGATTTTCGAATATAATCTTGTTTAAAAACTAGACTTTTTTTGTTAATAACAAAATATTTTTGTTAATATTAGAAATATTATCTAGATCGACAAAGCAAAAAAAGAAAAATTTCTTATTAAAATATTTTTTTACAATTTTGTTTAAATATTGCAACTTGCAATAGTAGTATAGTTTCTATTTATTGTAGATTTCTTTAATCTTTAAAATAGTTAAGAATTTGTTTTAAACAATAACAATAACAAAGTTTAAATTTATTAATTTGTTAAATACTACAAAGATTGTCGATACAAGTAGAATAACAAAAACAAAAAAAGTAACGCAAGATTCTAATAGATTGCTAATTAAAATAAAATTGTTTTTTAATTTGACAAAAATAACAACAATTGTAATAAAACAAGATTAACAATATTTAAGTTGTTAAAGTTTCTTGTCAATTTTAATAAAAGCTTAAAATTATTGTTAAAAAATAGATAGCTATTTGTTATTAAAAGTTTGCTAAAATATAACAACAATTTAAATAAAATAATTGATGTTGCGCTTTATATAATTAATCAATAAAGCGTTCTTTATTTAAAAACGTTCTTTCTTTTAATAGAAGAAATTGTAATATTTGACAAAACTAATAAAGTCTTGCTTTAGAATTTCGCGAAAATATAAATATATACTTTTCGATTTGAAGAAGTTGCTACAATAGTAACGCAAATTTCGACGTTATTTGTTAAAGAAAACAATAATACAAAAACTATTAATTTGATATTAATTTATAAAATTATAGATTTTCTTATTTATAGTAAGTTGTAATTTCGCATAGACAATTTTAACTTAATCAATAAGATATTAATTATAATTTATATTTATATATTGTATAAGATTTTGTTTTTATATATTTAATTGATTTTTGTCTCTTTTGTATTGTAATATATCGAAAAGCTTCTCAAATTTAAAAATAATAAAAGTAGTAATATTTGTAGAGAGCAATAGAAGTTGTATAATCGAAATAGATTAATTGTTTATAGCTTGAGCGACAATTTGCGCAATTATAGTTATAAATATCGAATTTAATTTTGCA
>JAABUW010008324.1_pt1 | contig 12152 bp, 18 predicted proteins | sample 5560081 | NCBI WGS metagenome assembly JAABUW01 (sample SAMN10711882, study PRJNA513363) | rock metagenome | isolation source: Antarctica rocks | place: Antarctica: Victoria Land, Knobhead sud | reverse complement strand
ACCGGGCTCTCCAGCATTGCCAACAGCCCTGGCACCACTTGCAACTCCTCCTGTACAGAAGGACAGCAACAACAACAAGTCATAGCAGTAATGACAATACAAACTTTGGTAGGTGTTTGAACAAGTACATAAATAAACACATGGGCATGAGCTAGATTGCTCCTGAAAAGAACGAGAATGACATTGCTTGCCTTGTTGTGACCGCTCTTGCTCTCCCCTGCATGGCAACAGCCTTGTGCAACAGGAGTCGTCAAATGCAGTTTGTTCTAAAGCATGTGTGAACATGACCAATGTCTGTGACACATGACGATCATGGCCCTGCCAACTTTTACCAACCACCCCCAACAAACAACCAAAAAGCGGGGGTGCAAAGGCATCCAGGCATGGGCCCAAGCAAGTGTTGCAAGATAGAAAAAAAGTGTGATGAGTCCATGTTTGCTTGAAGGGCTACAATCAGCTTTCTTCTTCTGAGCTTACCAGAACAGGGCGGCACACAGACCTCCACGCAAAAGCTCTATGCAAGACGCTTGGCAAAGGAAAGCTATCAGGGTGGGTTCTTGTGACCTTACCAGAACAGAGGCTAGATCAGCAGGAGCATCAGGCAGGGTCAGGGCCAAGTTGAGCATGTTGGCAGCTGCTGCCTGCACCTTAGCATTGTCATCAGCCAGTCCTGCAGCACCATCATGCATTCATAAGTTAATGGACATCACGTGTGCATCGCATCACACACACAGCACCATCATACACGTATCCCTTGATGAATATCACATTTCATCGCATCATAAATGCAGCACCATCATACAATTATCTCTTGATGAATATTACTTATCATCGCATCACAAATGCAGCACCATCATACACTTATCCCTTGATGAATATCACTTTTCATCGCATCATAAATGCAGCACCATCATGCACTTATCCCTTGAAAGAACATCATGTTTCATCACATCACAAGTACAGATCCTTCATGCGCTTGCTTCTTGAATGAGATCATGTGTCGGCGCACCACACGTGCAGATCTCTCGTGCACTTACTCCTGGAACAAGTATTGGATTTTGCATACCACCAGAAGTAGAGATCCCTGGAAATTGGTATGTGTAGCACATGATCACACACGCAGTAGGTTGACATGCATTCTGAGCAGACTTTGCCATGAAGGTATTGCAAGATCTTCCCATTACCAGTCCACACTTCAAATTGCTGCGGCGACAACGTAAGCTTGCAGAGCATGCGCAGCCGTTGCTTGCTTGCCTGAGTGACAAGACAATTCTCTCCATACAGGTGCCACCAGACTGGATGCAACAGCTGTGTGGGATTACTGTGTGACTTCTTCAATATTGAAGGTGTTCCTTTCAAATGTGCCATGCAGAATATCAGGCATTCGCCTGACTAACAGGCTGAATGACCGATCAGCAAATAAACACAAGTATTGTCAAGCAAGTGCAGCAGAGAAGTGCCTTGCTTCCCACAATAGGGCCTACATTCTCTCTGAGTACCTTGCACAATAGGCTTGTGAGCAACAGCAGCAGACATGTGCCCTGTTTCTCAAAGTAGGGCCTACATTCTCTGCCTACTTTGGACAACAGGCTTGTGAGCAAGCACAGCAGACAGGCGCCCTGAGTCTCAGAACAGACCCCAAAGTCTGCGTACCTTGGACAACAGGCTTAAGGGAGTACTTCTCCAGCGTGGGTGTAAGCAGGGTGGGTGAGTGGCGCATAAGGCGCGACAGCGTGGAGGCAGCTGTGGCCCGGATGTTGTTGTTCTTGGAGCCCTGCCAGATGGTGACAAGGTAGGACACCACCTCACTGCTGCCAAATCGCGTCGCCCAGGTCCCTGCCTGGCTGCCGATGTTCTCTATGGTCTTGATGGCGTAGTGCTGCACATGGAACACGATTTTGACATTCAACCAAACGTGGCATGAAGCTGTCACCATTTGGCCTTAACACAGTTCAACTAAATGTGACACAAAGCTGTCACCATTTGGCCCTAACACAATTCAACCAAATGTGATGCAAAGCGGTCACCATTTGGCCCTTACGCCCCAGTGTGTAGTGAGACTTGCTGGTTGGATGAAGCATTGTAGTTTCTTCTGTGAAGAAGTTGTGATAGGCTGTGGAGCTGTCCAAGACTGTTTTGTCTGATAGCACATGTGGGGGTTTGACTGAGCCCCTGTGATCAGTGTAATTGGTTTGGCATTGCACAGGCTATCACTGGCAAAGCATGTTGAAGAATTGATGCATTCATCCATCCAACCCTCTATCCATCCAAAGCAGCCTGATGTCATGACCATGAAAAGCTTGTTACGCTGTCAGGGGTCAGGGGCTGTTTGGTACCTGGGCTATTTCATCTTCGCCAGGCTTGAGCATGCGGCCAACCAGCGTGATGGTGGTAGCTGGAACCTGCCACTGACTCGTCTGACTGGCGTCCTGCATTACACATTATAATGATAACAACAATTTAACGCTTTCCAGCTCATGATGAGCTAGGTACGTGCAGGACAAGTCTTGTCTCCTAAGAGCAGCCTGTCTTAACAGCCTGTCTTAAGCTTAGTTTGTGGACTTGTCTGGCTGGTATCTTGCATCATATGTTATCGAAGCTCACTTTGTTGCCTTGAACATTTGGTGCTCAGTGTATCTCAGTTTGCCAGTCATTGTCTGTTGACTCCCCTGATGAGTCCTCGATTCAGGAAATGTAAGTTGACTGTTGACCTGTCTGATTGCTATTTTGCAAGCAAAGCTGAAGGTGAGTCTGTTTGACCCAAATCTTGACATTTTCTTTCTGAAAGAATCTCAAGGTTCTGAGATTGTGCATGTTGCTGTTGCTGCTGATGCAACATAGAGTTTTTCCTGTAGCAAAGATGGCAACATGATAAGAGAATATGGGCGGTCTGGCTGTACGACAGCAACAAACTGAAACAAGTTGTTCATACCAAAGCGGTGTGAACATCAGCGCAGTCATAGCAGAACTGCTACTTTGCAGACAAGCAGGACAGTTCCTGCTGTGTTTGTCAGTGCGAAATATCTGGTGATGGACGACCTGACTTTGGTGAGACGGCAACTTACCTGTTGCTGTGTGGCAACATAAAAAAGCAGCTCTCCTAAAGTCGCCATGATGCGCCGCCGAACCCTTTCGTTTTTGTCCTTCAGCCCTTCTGTCAGCACCTCAATCACACCTGCATCCAACAGACAAGGCGTATCAGAGCTGGTGTGCATGTTGCATGCCACCAGGACGGACAGACCTTCAGACAGACACAGACAAGCAGGTTGACAAACAGACAGACAGGCTCACAGACAGACAGACAGACAGACGCACAGACAGTGAGTGAAGTTTGCCACCATGAGCGCTGTCGTCCACACATGCATTCAAGTTAGAACAAATTATTCAACAGATAAAGCTCAGCAAAGGTGCATGCAAATTGCGATCACCTGTGGTCGCCAGCTCATCGGCAATGTAGGTGGCATGCCGTACAAGAAGCCCCAGTGCAGACGCTAGGCGTACTCTGAGCGTGGGGGCTCTGGCATTTCTGAGCATGCGCACAATGAGTATGGTCAAGGAGGAGTTGATCAGCACATTGGCTGCCCCAGTGTCTGTGCACAGCGTCTCAAAGTATGCCAGCACGTTGACCTGCAAGCGCAAGCATGACCGAGCTTTTTTCCGTTCTTTATTGAGCTTGGCTGATTTCAATTAATCGGTGTACACTTTCTGCCTTTTGGGACTCATCAGGGGAGTCAGCAGACTCATCAGGGGACTCAACAGATAGTAAGTGGGAAAAACTTTGAATGAGACAACTCACTTTTCCTGACCACGGAAAATTCCGATTTGCGTAGATGGAACCACATGCACCTAAACAAAGGAAGATTTACTGTGCAAACTTTCCTTTCTGTTCATGCTGTAACACAGGCTCATCATGCATTCCTTGTAGGACTTGGATTCTTTCATCTCGCTTCCTAATTCCAACCTCTCTTAGGTCATTTCTTTGCTTTCAAAGCTGCTTTCTTTTGTTTGCTTAATCTTCTGCAAGTGCCGCATGCAGAGCCCCACATGTGACCCAGGCCTTCAAGCACAAGCTTGGGAACATGGTGAGTCTCAAGAAGTGTATCTGGCGGCAGGTTATTAAGCTTAAGTTACAAGTCACGTGACCTTTATTTAAAATGCACAGACTTGTTTAAACTTGCCAACCCTGTGGTGGGAAACAGCTGGTTGCTTATAGGCTATGCAGCAAATCATACACGTGTCATGCGCAAGATTAGTTGAATCAGGTGCAGGCTAGCAAGCTACGCCTGAGGCGTCTGACTGTGCATGCTTGCTGTATGAAGTGTCCAGTGAGACAGCAGGGCTGACCTTGTCTTTGAGAGGGGCAGCGCCCGCAATAGCCCTGTACACTTGGGTCAGGAAGGCCTCCAGGTCCTGCTGTGATGCTGACAGCATGTCCTGTAGTGCCTGCAGCCACCACAGCATGAACAGACCAGCACCAACTATTGTACATTTGTGGCAATGGTGACAAATTGTTACATGCTCATGCCAGGTGATATGCCCACACAGCCAGATTCTGTCTAGCATTCAATGCAATAGTGAGTTGGCAGGCTTTGTCGCTACAGGTCACAGGTTCAAGCGGTAGTTACATGCTGAATTGTCAGGCTTCTGTGTCGGGTGATAGGAGTGGACTTTCTGCTCCTCACCAATGCGTCTATGGTACTTGCCCTGATAATAACAATAGCTACAGGTGTGCTAACCGTTGTTGTTAGGTACCTACTAGGTGTGTCTAAATCCAGTTCTGTGTGCCGACACCTACTGACATTGGACACTATATTGCACCCAAGGGGTGTTGTAATGCAACTGCAATGAAGAGTGGACAGCAGTGCATCAAAGCAAGAGTTTGCAATGCCAGTTTGCTGTGGTCCCCAAAGGGCAAAAGCATCCAGTCTGTAAGGTTTGACAAGGACCCACCAGGGGCTTGAAGGGCAGGGCATGTGCATCCCACTTGGGCTCTGGCAGGCGCTCAATCCTCCTGTTGGCCACAATTGGCTTCACAGAGGAATCTGAAGCATGCCAGATGAGCTCGTATACAGAGGGGCGGGGGTTTCCGGATGTGGAGGGCTGCTCTGCAGGGCCCTCATCCTGGACTGCTGGCCTCTCAAAGTCTGAAACAGTGAAAGGAACTGCTTCGTGATGCTGGTGTGCCATGGCCTGTACTGTTGCATACTCAGCAACCACAGGTGCAGGGAAAGATACATGTTTGATGAATGAACGGATGAATGAACAGGCATGTACAATGCTGCATTGAGACTGCATCTGCTATAAGCACTATGCCTAAAGCCACTGGCCAGCAGCATTGCTGCAGCAGGCTGACAGCTGTTTTACATTACATGCCTTGCAAAAGACACAACTGAAAACGTTGCCGCAAACACGTGTTCTGTTTGATTTGAAAAGCAGGTCTGCTGGCCTGCTTTTCAGGCCAACTACAAGTGCTTGGGGTGTTGAATGACAGTCATTGTGTCACAAGGCAGACATGTGATACCTACTGGTTGACTGGCACAGATTGTATTCCAGCAAGCAATCAGGTCGCTGAGTGTGTCATGAGACACACCTGATGAGGTGGCAGGAACAGGCCCTCTTTCTCCTTCAAAGACAGGCTGGCTGGCATTGCTGGATGCAAGCTGCCTTTCATGCTCTGCAGCATTGGCAGCAGCAACACTGCGGCGCAGGGCTTCTGAGTCAGGCATCTCCACCACCCCCTTGCCACCCCCAGGGTCCAGGGTCCCTGCTGGTGGGGCCCCACTGTCGTCCATCACGTGGGCCAGGGGCGACAAGCCCTCCTCTTCTTCATTTGACCCTGGACCTGCCAAGCAATTGTGTTTGTTCATGTCTGTGGCGAGGATCAGGATATATAGTCCATACAAGGTGTGGATGTAGCCTGCCTTGCATGTGCCCTGCCTGGCACGTGCCCTGCCTTGCATGTGCCCTGCCTTGCATGTGCCCTGACTTGCATGCGCCCTGCCCCAATAGTCACAAGGCAGTCCTCTGGGCGCATTGTGTGTCCAAACTTCCTGAGTCACTGGATGCAGTAAGTACAGAAAAGCATGCTCAACCTGCGGCATCTGTTGTTTGCTCCTCAAAGTCCAGCTCAGCGTCAGTGTGGTTCAGCTTGACATCCCCACTGGGAGCTCCACTGCTGCTGGCAGCATGGTACTCACTGCCGTCACTCTCCTTCTCCAAATTGTTGCGCACAATGATGGACAGCCGCATCACATCTACTGTGCTGTCTCGCACCTACACCATTCATTCGTTCATTCGTCACTCAATAGTTTGTCTGATCGTTCCTTCTTGGTTTGTTTTCCTTCCTTCTTTCCTTCTTTCCTTCTTTCATTCCTTCATTCAATTCTTCATTTGTTACTTCATTCATTCATTCAAAGCATGTCTTCCGCTAGGATCAGCTGTTGCGTGGTTTTGTCTGCAGTCAACAGCATGCAGGTACCTGTGCAGACAAACTCTGCTTGGAGCCACAAAAGGGGAGGTGACACCTGTGCGTGATGCTGATATACCACCTTCTGGGCAGAGCTGCTTCTGTGCTGTTCAACATTTGCAGCTGGAGTCTTGAAGATTGACAACACTGCCTGCTGCCAAAAGGGGGTGAAGAGTCCGGGACAACTGACATGACTTTCAATACTGCCAAGCCAATCTAGAGGCGCAAGCTGTGCAGTGTGAGCCAAGCAATGCATATTTCTCAGGACACCCAGGCAAATGTCAGAGCCTCAAGAACAGATCTATGCCGAGCACGCTGAGGGTCTGAGCTGCTCGTGCTCAATCATTGTATGGCTTCATAACAAACTGGAGTTGCTGTATTACCTGGGCTGCTTTGACATGCGTTTCAAGCTGCCCATTTGCCTGCACAGCAGCAGGCTGTGCGACAGGGCGGAGCCCATGCCGCTTGATGAAGGCATCTAGCATGGGCTCAGGGGGCATGGGGCGCTGGGAGAGGGGGGTCTGCCAGAAGGGGTGCTCACACATGGCCTTCCAGGTCAAGCGGGTAGCTGGGTTCTTGACCAGAAGCTGAGATATCAGGTCTTGAAAGTCTGGGGATGCATCTGCAAGGGAGTGCACTTTCATGACTAGCAGCAATGCAGACTTAGCCAGAACATGCAAAGGAGGGTTATTTCCATCCTGACTCAGAGTTCAGTAGCACTGACCTGATCTGGCAGATGTGCAGGCGCGACCAAAGCAAGAGCACGCTGTGTAGGATGCTAATGATATTTGTGTTGTTGGGCAGTAAAACGACTTGAAATGTTTGCTGTGGAGTCTGAAGGGTCATGTCAAGCTAATGTAAGATTGCCATGCAGGAGTGCACTTGATGCAGCTTGCTTCAGTGCATTTGCTGTTGTTGCGCGGGGTCAACTGACCGTACAACTGACCATGCTAATAGAATTAGGGCTCAAGGACTTGCAAAAAGGTAGCAATAGTAACACAATTACATGTGCAAACTACAGCATTTGCAGCCTCACTCAAACATCTTCAATGTTGATAGTCCAAGTGATGGTCTTGGCTCACAATGGCAGGATAAGTGGCTGTATGCTGATCAGCTGAGGCAGAGTTTGACAGACTCGAGCATCAGTCATAGTATCAGCATTTATAGGCAATCAAGCTGTTAAGCAGTACCCCTGGACATCACCCCTATATACACACTCAAGCTGCAAAGCAGGGGTCCTGGGGAAGGCGACAGCTTACTTGGCAGATCTGCAGGCGCTCCAGTGAGGATGTCATTGACAAGGTGGTTGAAGGAAGTGCTGACGAAGGGAGGGTGGCCAGCAGCACACTCATAGAGCACGCACCCAAGCGCCCACAGATCTGCTGCACTGGAGTGTGTAGACCCATCCTGGAACAGCTCGGGAGCCATGTAGCATGGGGTGCCACGCTTTGCCTGTACCATTTTGTATCAGTCAGCGCGCTGCATACAAAGGCTGTGATGCTCATCACAGTTGCTGCGCTGATTTTCTTGTTTGGACACTGCTGTTGCAGTGAAGAGAGCTGTGCTTTGCCTGTAATGTCACTTGTGACTGTGGGGGCTGGAAGATGCAACATGCATCGTGTTGGCAAGCTGTACACATGCTACTGCAATGATGCCACATGCGCTGGGTATGCAAGCCCTGGAGATGCAATTGCAGTTGTTGGATGAGCCACAGCAAAGCCTGACCGGAGGTAGCTGTTGCAAGGATGTCTTGTTAATATCTGACAGCCGTCGGGACAGCCCAAACCCGCCCAGCTTGATCCTGCCGTTCTCATCAAGCAGGATGTTGGAAGGTTTCAGGTCGCAGTAGATGATTGCATTGCTGTGCAGGTACTGGATGGAAATGACCAGATCTCTGCCAAAGTCGTGTATGGAGCTTTCTGGCAAGCGCATGTCTTGCCGCAACAGCGACATGAGGTCTCCTCCAACGCAGTATTCCAGGATCAGCCACAAGTGGTTGCTGGTTTCATACCTGCAACAATATTGTGGATTTGCTGAGATCATATGCAGTGCTCACAAGAGGGATGCTAGCAACGTATCTTGTGCTTGTGTTGTCTGAGTGCATATGGTGTCACTGCTGTTTTACAAAACAGCTGGTTTGCTGGTCTTGGCAGCAATGCAAGGTGACTGGAGCCTGTGTGAGAATGAGCAGAAGATGTGCATCTGGTGTGAGGTACTGAGGGCTGGATGAGATAAGCAAGTGGGCTAGATGCAGTGAAAAAATTGCATTGGAATCACCAAGACTGGTGTTTGCGGCTTTGCCCGTGACTTTATGGCAAGCACCCAGGATGTGGATGCGCGTTTGCCGTCAGTCATGGCATGCATGTTGTATGGTTGGCATCTCTTCATGTTTGTGTAGATTTGCATCGCATACGCCTTGCACAAGCAGGGCACAAGGGCACAGCCTGGCAATACTAGCAGCACAGCAGCGGCTCACCATGCATAGAACTTCAGAACGTTGTTGTTCTCCAATGCATGCATGGTCCGGACCTGCAAGTCAAACACTTAGGTAAAGCTAATTCAATGTCGCAGTATGGCATTTGGTCAACTTATGAGTACCTCCTGTAGAACTCGTGGCTTCTGGGTCTTTTCGACGCTCTTAATGGCATAGTATTGGATGGACTTCTTTTTGCGCCCCTTGTACACAACTGAGTGCTTGCCGCGGCCAATTGCCTCGTAGATACTGCAAAGCACAGCAGTGTCTGCAGTATTTCAGGAAGCCAAACTAGGTCGTACTTGCACCAGCTTTTGCCTCCTTACTGGTATTGGTTCATGGCCTGCCAGGGCTGCAGTACAGCCTGTGGCTGCCAGCCTCACGCCTTCAAAAGCATGGCTGTATGAGTGTCTCAGTGTCGTTGACCGCTCCGGTCCGCGAAGGCTCAGCAGCTACAAATCTTGACTTTTTTGCAATACTGACGTGACACGCAAGCTTGCTGCGCCAGCTAGCACTGCGGCTGCAGGAGCGAGGGTTGCCTGTCAGACTCGCCAAGATCAAGCCACTTTCAGCCCAGTCTCGGTCGATTACACTTGGCAGGTCGCTCGAAAACCCAAACTATGCTGCGTCAAGTTTTATTCACGGCTGCTACACAGTAGGCCCTCAATACCGTGCGCTGCGCGATCAGGCACCGCGACCGATTTAGGGCGGGAATCGCCCCACAGCCACTTTGACCAGATGCGTCTGGAGGTTCCCTTGTCTTGAAAGCAGAGGCCAAGAGGCGCAAAGCAGATGCAGACAGCTTTGGCAAGGAAGCAGTAGAAGCAGGCAGATCAGCCTAAGGCTTACAGAGCATTGCTGCCTGATAGGTAATATAAAGTCTGAATTTACAGTGCTCAATATATGTGCTCAATACATGAGCTCAGTGCTCAATAAATGTGTGCAACAAGATATCTTCACTTGAGTGGCTTAAAAAAGTAAGCCAGATACCAACCATAGCACCTCACACTGTTTTTTACTGAACATGAAGTTGAAAGCTGCAAGATTTGCCAATACCATGCACTCACAATCATGTCTCTCATGCTTTGTTATGCTTGTCAAAGACAGCCTTTAAATCCTTGGCATGAATGACTATCCATTCTGCCAAGTCTTCACCAGCCACACAGCATTGCAGCTTGATGTACTCGTCTGCGTCCCTCAGCAGTGGTTCCCACTCATCCTGATGCAATTCACCTGTGACAGACACACTCAAGGTCCAACTTGTACAAAACCATGCTTGACAACAAGCATTAAAGCTTTCAGCTGCCACTGTTGCTCGTACCGTTCCTGTTCAATCTGATGCCATTGGAAGCCACAGCTATTGTAGACCCATTCAAAGAGCGATGCTGCTGTTGACATAACTTTTCCATCTGGCTAGCGAAACTTTGATGCCGATTCAAAGGCTGGTCCCAAATGTTGTCAGTGGCACCTAGTGTTGAATCTTGCCTGACGGCGCTGAGTGTCGATGTCGCTTGCCAGCCTCAGTAGGACAGGCTTAGCAGTAAAGGCAGTGACTGCATCCTGCTTTTTTGTCTGGGCCTTGAGTCTATCATCGAAGTCTCCTTGAAGCATGCTTGCTTGCTCTGCGAGTAGCTGCCTGACCTGGTCCATCAGTGGTGGCTGGTTGTTTGCTGTGGGCTGAAGGCAGACGTTGGCTTGCTGTTGAGCAAAAGCAAGCCCGCTACTAAGCTTCGAATCTTTCGTCAGGGAACTTGGCTCCCCTGGTGACATATTGCTCGGCAGGGTAAAGTTTGTCAACTATGGGCAAACACCTGTGTTCCAGGCACTTTGGACTGGTATAGTGAGTTTGTGATGGACCACAAGCAAGTGGACCTTGACTTGCGCAGGTGCAGGTCCGGTCAGGCGCAGACCGACTTGCTGCTCCGAGTCAGGGTGCAAGAAATTGTGCTACCAGCATGCTCTGACCACAGTGAGCCCTCAGCAGCATATTGTTAGGCTGTCACACATTGTGTAGTTCTGCATCAACTCACCAACTTCTGCCAATATTCTAATGTTTCAGCATGGTAGCTTGGCATTGTTTACATGTTTAACACAAAGACACTTAACAGTTTTGCAGACTGAGTGCTTTGCAGAGGTACTGGTGTGGCAGCAAGAGGTACAAGGCAAGGCTGCATGCAACATTGCAAATGCTGACAAGCTGCTGCAACCCAGGCAGCCCCTCTTGGCAGGACTGCGCTACCTGTCTCTGCTTTATGAAGGTCGAAATCAGGATGCAAAGGGTGTTGTTGCAATGAAACGGGCTCGCAAGAAAGGCGAAGCAAACCTGGAAAGGGAGTACTATTCTCACATGCTGAAGATCTTCCAGGTGCTGGCCGCCAGCAACACGTCATGTGTCTGTCCACATGTGTGGCTGTGCCTACTGCCGCTCTGATTGCTGTTAGGCCTGAAGTCAGAATGCTTTGCATCCAGCTGCTGGCCTCAGCATGACTACTTGCATGTTCAGGCAGCTGCAGTAGGTCAGCCTGAAATTCAGCTCCAATTGGAGGACCCTGCCTCTGCACACACAGCTCGGCCAGACCTGCGATGCTTTGTGAATGGTGGAGAAAGCCACCCTGTTGAAGCAAATGCTAGAAATGTATCCTCTGATCCATCACAGATCCTGATGGGATCCATAACAACAAAGAAGCTTTTGGCAAGGTAAGCGGAGAGGCTGCATCTCCCTTGCTGACCTTGGCTCGTTGTGCTGGCATTGTGGATGAACATGTGGTTGTCAGCCTTTGTAGGCGTGTGCTTGTGCTTGCACTGGTAACGGTTTCAACTTGCCTTGCAGTTGCACAAGGTCATCAGGGCCAAGTTTTTGAGGCCAGGGCATGACCAAGTATTCTTCTGTCCGTTCGTTGTCCGCATTGAGTGCTGCTGGATTGCCAGATTCGAGTATGAATGGGACAATGAGACCAGGACACATTGCTTGAGATCATGTTGTGTCTGTCCGCCAATTCCAGCACAAGAAATGCCACCCTATGGTGTTCTTTGCAAGCAACTTGATGATGTGCTGACATATTTTGGGGCATCGGACAGTGTCAGCTTGACTGATATGCTTCTAATGGCAGGAGATGCATCTCCCACACCTGGCTTCCTGATGCTTGTACAATATGTTGCCACCCTGTGTCATCTGCATTAATCTGCACTCAGTTGCCATAGTCCAGCTTCAGT
>JAABUW010008319.1_pt1 | contig 12154 bp, 16 predicted proteins | sample 5560081 | NCBI WGS metagenome assembly JAABUW01 (sample SAMN10711882, study PRJNA513363) | rock metagenome | isolation source: Antarctica rocks | place: Antarctica: Victoria Land, Knobhead sud | reverse complement strand
ACCTGCATTAGGCTGGAATTTGTTGAATGCAGCCGGGTCTTAGTGAGAGACTGTCATTGCATATCTCGAAACGTAATCACAGAACACTTTTGACAAATCAAAGGATGATAGGATTTCGGTTACTAGGGACAGAGTGAATGGAAAACCTAGAGTCTGCAGGTAAGTGTTCAACATGGCAAAGGATTGTATAGAAGCCACAATATCAATAATAATGAGCGTTTCAAATCAGACCCAAAATATTGGTTCAACAGTTGCCAGAGCACATTTTATGCAATTTCTTCATTCACAGCCAGCTGTCAGATATCATTCCTGCCACTACTTTGCAGGTTGACACAGCATCACGACACCACACATAATGATACATGCACGACTGTTCCCAACAGAGCGTATACAATGACCCAACCACATCATCGTCGGTCTGTCTTTCCATTGCCCCTCTTTCCAGAAAGCAGATGCTTGGGACGTAATGTGGGAATATGTCTGTCTGCCTCTCCTTTGCGAGCCATCTTACCACGCTTGAAAGTAGCATTGTCAGACAACCTGATAGCCTTGTTCTGCTGCAATGCATCCTTGAGGCCCTTGCCTGTGGCTGTACTCAGGGCACGTCCTCGGGACATGGACCTGTGTCGCACAAAACGAATCTGGTCAAATTGCTGGAACCAAAGCGATGTGCTGAATCAGGTACAGATGCACCATCTCAGGCACAACGTGGCAGACTCCTGTTATTGTTGGGGAGTCTTAATACTGTTGTACAACCCTAATGCTGTTGTAGTCAGGTCAATAGCACAGGGTACTGCATTGACACACATCAAAACAATAACACTGTTTGCATTGTTACGTGAGTGTGATTGAAACCCTGATCACAGTCATCTTCCAGCAACCAACAGACCGTGTTGTGACACAACTGATTAGACAATACTTGCATGGCTAGCAGACAGCAGCACCTGGACTTGGAGCTGTGCAGCCTCTTCTGCTGCTCTGCATCAGCCATCTCCACATCAGCAGGTGCTTCAGAGCGTGTCCGCTTCCTGCCTCGGCTCTGGCTGCGCGCCCGCGCCAGGGCTGCACTGGGGTCAATCCCCACTCTTGACAAGGACTCCTGCACCAACCCCCGCATCGTTTATGACGCACTGGGCATGATTCCAGCAATGACATGAAGGCAAGAACCAGCACCCACACCAAATTCTGTCCTTGCATACTCTCAGATCATTGCTCTCAACAACTGCTCCTACACCTGCCTGCTGGATGCAATTTGTAAGTTGAGCAGAAGACCAGCTGGTGCCCTTTGCAAGCTGTGTCCTCGCCGTAAAGATCCCTCCCTTGCTGGCCAGCTTGCTGTGATGCCAGAAAGCATATCCAGCAATAGAGCTTACCCTCATGTTGGTGGTGTTGGACTTGCGATCTCGGTCAGCACCGCGTGGCAAGACAGCCTGGTTGTTGGTAACCGCCTTTTTGGAGCGGTGCACTGACACCACCTCTGTCTTGCGCTGCCTGATGGCCTTCAGCGTCTGCCGCTGCTCAGGCGTCAAACCCTCCTCACTCACCCCCATTGCAAGACCCTGAATGTTCATGCAAGTCCCACTGTCATCTGCCCACAGCCGTAGAGTTTGACAGACCGTTGGCATGTACAGACTTTTGCACCCTGAGCTGGTGAACACTCACGGCCAACATTCATGGAGTAACAGCCAGCAGTATTGAGCAGCTTAATTGTGGCCTACAGGTCCTGTGGCAGCCTAGAAAGCCCTGTCACATATGGGTACTGCCAACGGCAGCACAGCACCTTGCGTCGTGCCCTCAAGAGTAATAATAATAATAATAATAATAATAATAATAACAACAACAACAACAATAACAATACTTTCCAGCTCATGATGAGCTAGGTACGTGCGGGACAAGTCTTGTATTCCCTCAAGAGTATCATGCAATTACCTCCAAAGCTGCAGCAGCTGCCAGAGCATCTTCCTCCTTCTCTAGCTGTGCCAGCTGAGCCTCAATGTCAGGATCAACAAAGTCAGCAATGTTGCGACCGTCCATGATCTCAGGCATGATGTCGTACTTCCAGCTGTCGTCCTCCAGTTGCCACTTCTTGCGCATGTCTGCACTGTACACGCCAGCACCCCCTTGCTCTTCCTACACCGCACATGACCAAGTCACGATCTATGCTGCAACCTTGGGTCAGTACCACAATTTTGCATCTTACATGCAGACACTGGGATGTTCTGTAGAGCTCGCATTTGCACACAGCTAATTAGGCACAGCAACCCAGCTCCAAAGTCAAATGCAGTACTGAGCAAAGACCGCAGTCACTGCTGTACTTTGCTGCTGCCTGCTGCTGAGACAACAGAGGCAAGCTGCAGTCTGACTTTGTTGGCTTCATACAACGCTGTACACAGACAGATTTTATCAAGTCTGCACTGTGTGCACGGAGGGCAGGTGTGAGCATGTCCAGGCTGAGGGGTACTTGTAGGTCTTTCTCTGTGGGTGGCTTGTAGCCGCCATCCCTTGCTGCCCTGGCTTGCGCGACGCCAGCAGGAATGACTGGAGGGCGGGACACTCCATCCCTGGCTTGCGGCTGTGCTACATGCATCCTGTTCACCACATCCTTGATGCGCTTGCCCTGTAGCAGGCAAACACGTGTTCACGCTGCCAAACCCTGTACTGCCTGATCAGAGTGAATACCTTTAGGGTGCACCTATGTGGGTTGCATGCAAGGCACACAGGCAGGGCCTATAGTTCAGTACAGAAACCATGGAGAGAGTGCCATCCCATATCAACATATTTCTTATCCTGGCAGCGAGCAAGCTTGTCACAGGCACAGACACCCACAACTGCTTGAGAGACCATGTTGTACAACAGACAGACAATGTGAAGCAGTCAAGTGGATTTCAAGGACAAAGGTGACGTTGTGTGCAGCAGTGAAGGGTGAGGCGGACAGACCTGCAACTTGGTTTCCACTCTGCTGCTGAGCAGGCGGTCACATGCCACCTGCTTTACATTCATGACACCCTCCTCATTCAAGGTGCTCATGGTGAGCAGCTCTGCCTCATCTGAACCCTCAGCTGGGGGGATGCCTGCACACCAACAGCAAGCATCACAAATGCAGCCTCACTGACTCTTTGCCATTACAACATTCTGATCAACAGCGGGATATTGATAGGCTGCAGCTGTGCTGTCAACCAACACATTTGGTGCTGTCAACCAACACATTTGGTGCTGTCAACCAACACATTTGGTGCTGTCAGTAAATGTGGCTGACGTAGGTAATTGTTGGCTCCAGTATCCATGCAATGAGTGATGCAACCATGCAATGACTGATGCAAGCATGCAATGAGTGATACAAGCATGCAATGAGTGATGTAACCATGCAATGAGTGATGCAACCATACAATGAGTGATGCAAGCATGCAAAGAGTGATGCAAGCATGCACATTGCAGCAAAAGGGACTGACCGCCATTGCTGGCAGTGGCAGCAGCTGAGACCATATCCCTCAGGGTGGCATTGTCTGCTTCAGAGAGGGAGCTCAGGGGGCAAGCATCAGTCTTGTTGGCAACAATCATGAGAGGCTTGTTGGAGAAGAGGGGCTTGATGCTGTGGAACAGGGCGGCTTGCTGAGCTATGGTGTAGCCACACTGCTCTGAGATGTCCATCACGTATAGCACTGCTGCTCGCAAATGGGCCAGAGCTGTGATACTCTGCACACAACAAGCTGAAGTGACATGACTTGTAGGTACAGCGTGTCAGCGGTGCAGCACAGTCTCTGTGCAGCATGTTGCCTGTCTCATCAAGCAGCAACCACACATCAACCAGACAAAAGCATACGATTGATTTCCCTCTTTTCATGTTGTAGCAATACTGCTGTGGCGCACAGAAGGTATGCTCATAAATGCCAAGCTGTAGTTTTGATGCTGGCACTGTACAATGTGAGACTTGACTGCAGTCCCTGGCATGATCCAATAGACAGGTATGCCAGCAGCTGACCTGCATCTCAATTGTGTTTCTGTCCTCCAAAGGTCTATCAAGAATTCCTGGGGTGTCTATGACCTGCCACCTGAGGTACTTGTAGTCGGTATGACCCACAAACAAGGACTTGGTGGTGAAGGCATATGGCTGCACATCCACATCAGCCCTTGTCACACCTGCGCATGCAGCAAGCCTTTTTGCAGCAAGACTTTGGCCCTTGAGAAGCAGTCATATTGTGCAGCACCACATGAAACATAAATAGTATCGAATATGGCTTTGCTGCTATTGCTGCTGACAGCAGTACATATTATCAGAACCTGATATCCGGTCTGGACACTTTGCAGCAACAGTGGGGGAGGACACAGCTTGAGATGGTATGGCAATGCATGCTGGGTACAGAAAAGGCTTACGGTTCATGAAGCTACTCTTGCCGACATTGGGGTATCCACAGACCAGGAGGGTGCGGGTGTTGGGGTCAATGGCAGGCAGCCTGCTCATGTGCTGCCTTACCTGCTCCAGGTAACCCAGGCTGGGAGTTTGCTTCTTCATGATGGTGCACATGCGACCCTGCACAGCAGTGTCTGGTCTACACCACACATGCATCACATCACATGCATCTGGTAAACTGCCCAAATGCCTACCTGCTGAACCGCAAATACTCACATGCACCTGCCTAACATTTTCTCCAGGATGGGCGATGGTTGCATGTATCAGCCGCCAGATCCAAAGCTTGTGCAGGCATTACTGTGTTATAAACGTTGTATGCAGACAATCACACGGGACTGCCTGCAAGGGGAATCAGACAACTCACCAAAGCTGCACGCTTCAGCTCCTTGCACCGGTACAATGAGTCTCCATACTTCAAGAGCCGCACGTAGTCTGCGAACAACAGACTGTTAACACTGAACTTGACGCTAGGTCCCGGTCAGCCTCTCCAATACATAGCTAGTCAAACCTTGCGACACTCTGTCTATCAGGTTCCTGGCCATGTTGAGTTGTCCAAGGGCCAGCTTATAGTGGTCTCGATCATACAAAACGTTCAGCAAATCAGAGTAGAAAGGGTGAATGTCATCCACCTTTGGGAAGTCGTCCAGAATCTGCAGGCACACAAAACCTCAGGCCTCTGAGGGTATGCTAGTGTGGCCAGGCAAAGTGTGAGCCATAGCATCCAGGTCCTTACCGTGGACAGCTTTTCGTGCCAACTTTGCTGTGTAAACTTGACTTTCCGCATGTAGAACTGCCTTATACGGTTGATGGACCAGCCATTGTGAACTACTGTTGGTGTCTGCCTCTGAGTTTTGGACAGAACTATGTCCACAAAGTCCTTCCCAGTAGGTACTACTTTAATGGCTTTGAAATTGTACAACGGCATCGGTCAGGAGTACGCAAAGCAATTGCAGGTCGACCCCAAATTGAGAGCACCGAAATCCGCTAGGCCCGCAGTGCGTGTTTGAGCTGCACAGGCTTCGACTGAGGGTGCACAGGCCAAACTGAGTCAAAACGGCACTTCAAAGACTTATCACACGATATGCGCACCGGTGGGCGTGGCGCGATCGTGCAGGCGAGTCATGCAGGTGCAATGAGCAGCCAACAGGCTGCTTACAGTGCAACCCTAACTTCCGAGTTACTAACCCCAGGTGACAAGAGTCAAAACCCTATCAGCTATCTCGTGCGCTATTGATAGACTTGTAGACAACCTTGCAACTACACTGTCCAGCTAGCCTGGTACACCACCAGAATCAGTCTATGCGAGGCTGAATTAGTGGGCATGTACACGCGAAACACCTGCTACGAGTCTCAGGCTGTGCTACCAGGCAACTGTGATTGATGGCCAGCACTCATAGAACAATGTGCTGCGTCTGCTTACTAAATCACATCTGTTGGGTTGGAAGCTTACACTAAGTGCTCCTGCCTGATCTTGATCGACGATGTTGCTACAGATGCAGTCATAGTCATCATCATTGCATGCACACACTGTGGCACCAAAAAGCGTCATTGTATCGGCATTTTGAGCGCTTCGAAGCTGACATACACGGAGTATTACACAAAACCTCTATTTAAATATGTGATCGGCTTTTTAGCTCAGCAGCTGTGTAGCTGCTGTTTTAGCTCAGCAGGCAGTAGTAACAGACAGCACGCACAGTACGTACCTACCAGCTAGGTACGCACATGCCCTGCTAAGTTTTGAGCAAACAAAGATTTGAGTGCTTGAAGTCTGCTTCTCACTCTAGACCATCTGTCTGTTTGGCACGTCTTGCTGTGGAAGAACAGGTGTGCGACAGAGACTAACCAACACTTTTAGCATCACTTTCAGGGCCAAAACAACCTGCTCTGAGGGTGCAAAAGGAAAACATGTACACAAGCATTCTCCGTGTCACAATCAGCATTGCCACCAACTTGGCACCACTTCTATGCAACAGCTGCAGCACATTGTGATGCAGACACTGTGCAAGTTCAGAGGGGACAATGGATCCCTAGTCAAGGAGGACCAGAGGTGCCTGAGAGGTGGTGTTAGAGAACGCAATAACATTTTGCTATCACTTCTATTCGTCAGACTGAGTGCTACAACTGTACAAAAGTCATTCAATAAGCATTGCATGCAGATATTCTGGCATATACACAGCTGAGACCTGGAAAGAAGATACAAGACATATCTTCCAGCAAACATGTGAGGGGCTTCCTGAGGCAGCCATTCAGAGACCTGAGATCTGGCGCTGTCAAAGCCCCTTGCTGCATGGGGTGCACCTGTGCACGTGGGCAGCTCTGAGAACGTGAGGGCACAAGGTGTCAACACTGCAGAGTCTTCTTTACCCAGCTTGGGTGTCATGTCAATCTCTTAATGTGACATCTCAAAGCAAGCTCGGTAGCGAGCAACACGGATCTTTACGTCAATGATTGCCCTGCTCTGGGCTCCTGCCTCAAATAGAAAAGTCACGCTGTACCACTGAACCTTCATTGAACCATGTGGACCGGTGCACTGGACCTGCTGTTTCGCACTTTCGCAGTGAGTCAGCAGCAAGCAGAACACTAGCTCCTTGCTACATGTGGCAGCCTGCTTGTTTTACAGCTATTCAGCTGTCAAACTGTCAACCTCAGCTGGACAGTAGCATCAGATGCGATTGTCACAGTTGCGTGTAAAACAAAGTCAACAATCAGATTGATAGCACCCTTGTGTGGATATGACAGTGCTGGGCTCTGCAGTTTAAGCTTGTATGCAGATAATCTCAGGGAACTGCAGTGTACCAATACTGCGCAAAAAGCTATGCTGGTCTGTTGACAGTCACCGTTATGATGCACCATAATTATGGTGTTGTTCTGGACGCATGATAGCTCTGTCAATCTGGGTGGGAACATACCATGTGTTGACTGCTTTAAACATTCAATGTGCACACATGTGTAAGATAAACAATTGTCACTGACTATGCATCACTGGTGAAGCCAAACTCTCGTGGAGTTGTTTTACACTTCAGTATGAAACAAACAGCATGAAATCAATGAACCTATTGCACACTGTAACTAATTTAGCTCAGCTGCCCCCTGCAGGCTGATGCTTCAAAGCACATGCGTACAATGACCAACAGCTAGCTCTTCTTCTGCTGTACCTTTTTGAGGATGTCATTTGCGACATTAAATATCCCTCTAGTGGGCTTTTCACAAACAAAGCATTTGCCTGACTTGGCATTATGTTTAAGCGCACACTGCTCACAAAAGTAGTGCTTGCACTGTGTCACAACAGGCTCCTGAACCTCCTCCCAAGGCCTTCTACAAATATAGCATGCAAATGGTAGGTCATCCTCCTCCTCTTCCTCAGGTGCTTCTGCATATGGATCAAAGTTTGCTATCTGTTTCTTGGCTGCTTGCCTTTCATCCCATTCCTGCAAACAATAGCTTGTCTTGTTGACTTGCGACAAACGTAACATGGAATGTCTTTGCTTTGACATCAGGGAAGAGGGTATTTAAAGGTGCTGCTTTCTATAGCAATAACAAGCAAGCATGCTTGTCTGAGAGCCAGTGGGTACAACTGTTGGCATTCCCCAAAACATACATGTACACAACCCAAAGTTGTGCAACCACCATCAGCTTGCGTTTTTGTCTAACATGGTGTGGCTGTCGCTTACCTTTTCTAGCTCCCAGCCAGATTTATAATCTCCGCGATCATGAACAAACTTGCATGCATCTCCATATCCACAGTAACCTGTCTCTTTGTAGTCCTTGCAGATATCTGGCTTGTAATCAAATATGACTGTCGTTCGAACATGCTGGCTAGCTCGGAGAGGCCCGTGGGCCCCTCCTCCTTTCTCACTGCCTATTGTTTGCTCTCGCCTGAAACCTTGCTTGTAGTCTGTGTAGTTGTTGAGGCCCTTATACAGAGTTGGGCCACCAGCAGCTGCTTCTTCAGGGTTATCTTGCGCCTGCTTCAGCACTTGTTCCCGCAACGCTCTGCACAATGTTATGTGCTCAACATAATGTTATTGCAGGATGATCAGCTACAGAGCGCAAAGCAAGACACCAGCATACCTAGCATCTCTGTCATGCTGTGTTTCAGTCTGCAGCACGGCGGTTGCCCCCTGGTCACTTTGTTGCTGTAGTGTTTTGCTGCTGGAGTACTTAAAGGTCTGCAGTTTGTTGTCATCATCTTTCTTAGTGCTGAATGCAGTCCCGCCTTTGACAGCTCGTGACCTTTTGCCGCTGGCAGCAAATGCTGCTGAAATTGCTGCCTGAGGGTCTGCAGGCTCCTCGGTCTCATCTAGAGTTCGCTTGCGCACGTTGCCTTTGCTTTTCCTTTTGACGAAAGCAACCGGAGCAGCATTATCTAATGCTGGTGTGGGGTCCATGCTTACATACAGAAGGCAATGTGTGAGCGCGATGGTGTTTCGAAGCTTATGATCAAAGCTCTGGAAGCAGTGCACACTGACTCAGTGTTAGTCACCGTGAATTACTAAATTCATCTTCTTCTGGAGTCACAGCCCCAGTGTAAAGTCACAGCACTGAGGCCGTCATTTGCCAGCGATTTCAAGCACTCAGTTTTCATGACAGTCAGAAGTTCTCGGTCGCTCAGCGTGCGGCTGCTGACAGCTGCCAGAGTGCAGGTATTTTACGTCGTCGATGATCAAGCGCTTCGACTTGGCGAGCCTGCGTAGCCTGCATAAGCTTACCATTACAATCTTTTCTGTCGCAGGGCTGCTCACGCGCCGTGTCTGACATCAGTCGTCCCACACAGTTGACGTGTTTGAGGGGATTTGCTTCTGAAGCCCAGGGCACAAGGCGAGCCACACGAGGCGTGAGCTATTTTGCCTTTCTCATGGATGTCATGAAATCATGAGTCTCCTACCTGGGCATGCGACAGCTGTGTTGCATCGGAGCACTCATCGCTGCCTTGTTGCGCTTGCAGCCTGTAAATTTTGCCAGCCTTGGCCTTACCGGAATCACAGCTGCTGGATTAGTGTATTACTATCAGCATCTCAAAGAGCAAAGGCTAAAAGGTACTGAGCTACTACTGAATCAGCATAAATTGGTTGCAGCCTCTCAGCTTTGCTGCTGTTTTGCCGTGTACAGATGCTACCAAAACACTCTCAGCTGGCAAGGCTGCAATTGGAGGCCCATTTCATCTTGCTGATGGTGATGGCAACACCTTCACAGAAAAGGACCTGCTTGGAGAGTTTGCACTACTGTATTTCGGATTCACATTTTGCCCAGACATATGTCCAGATGAGCTAGAGAAGATGGCAAAAGCTGTCAATAGTCTAGGTAAGAGAAAAGCTTGTTTGTGGGATCTATTGCCTGCATTTGTTGGTGTGATCTGCAGTCAGCACCATTGACAATACATACATCATGATGCAGAACAGGCAGGCAAGTCAATACAGCCTGTGTTCATCTCTATTGACCCTGAACGGGACAGCCCAAAGCAAGTGAAGCAATATGTAAAAGAGTTCCATCCTAAAATGCTTGGACTGACAGGCACCATCCAGCAGGTAAGCCAAACTCTCATTCACATCATGTCTTCAGGTCATTACTGTGTGCCTTCACTGCTAACTGCTGCAAAGCTGGTATGAGCCTGCATGTTGTGTAGGTCAAGGATGCTGCTAAGGCCTACAGGGTTTATTTTACAAAGACAGATGACTCCAAGGATTACCTTGTGGACCACTCCATTATCATATACCTGATTGATCCGAAAGGCAGTTTTGTTAGCTTCTATGGCAAGAACTACACAGCAGATCAGTTAGCTACTGCAATTGGCAGTCAAATAGAAAATTGGAAGGCCTAGCTTGGCAGAAATACTGCTCATGCATGTGAGCATCAAGGCAGGTGAAGCACAGGTGTTGCTAGCCATTACAATGGCATGAACAGATAACAAGGAGAATGGCAAACAACATGTCAGCTTCAAATACAGTTTGCTACCAGCCACTCAATAGCTGCTTCCAAGTTGTGATTGTTTTCTTGCAAGGCCTCCTGTGCTTTGCTTCTGCTGAACCCCATGCTCTGCAAACATGATCAATGAAATGAATGAATGTGTCACAGCGTGAACAAACGATAACTGCACCGAAGTATAAGTTTCAAAGCAGGCAGATTTTATTTTCAAGCAGTACAACTAGCTAGGAGCAGTATATGAGCTGATACCTGTAACTGGCCAATGTCTACGCCAAGAGCAGCATTTGCAGTCTCCACTGCTGCCTCATCATCAATGGCTTCAGTCTCTACAGGCAAGCTCCCTGACCGTGCATGTCTGCCTTGAAGAGCTGGAGCTGTGTGGCGCTTTGACTTGCCAGCACTGCAGAACATTCAGCACTTCATTGTTGAAGCTGCACAGTCAAGCATCATTTGACTGGATGTGAATTACCTGTCTACTCCTGATGTACTTTTGCGCTTTGCAGCTCCCCTTGGCGGCTTCTTAGCAGCTATGCTTCTGCTGCTAGGCTGTAATGTAGATGCTGTCTGGGCGTTGTTGCCTGAGGATCTGCCAGCTGATCTCCTGGACACCAACATCCTGACCTGCAATTGCAATGACTGGAAGTCATCAGCAGCTGGATACTCGAGCTGTCACGTACCCAATTGCACAGCATGCATGTTGCTCTAGGTGCAATAAATGCACAATGTGCACAACATGGGTGGCGAGTGTTGACAGTCAGTAAGACACGCACGTGTTGACATGTGAAGCAGCAAGCTTTGCTCACCGGCAGAACTTCGTTGTCATCATCATCATCATCTTCATTGGCTGCAGCATTTGCACATGTCTCTGGCAGCTGCAAGTCCTGTGACGCTGGAACCTCCTGCATCAACAGCAGTAGTGCTACGCAAGGCCACACAACAGGTGCGGCGGGCATACATGCTCAGTCTCAATCTAGAAGCAAACAACAAGTGAGACATGTACCCCTGCCTTTGCGCACAAGCAAAGGTTATAGGCATACCTGCTGTGCTGGGGCAGCTTCTGCTTGTAGCAGCTGTGCATGCAAGAGCTGCAGGCCCTTGCGCAGCTGCTTCAGGAGTGCCAACTTCTGCTCACGAGGCAGGTCATGTGTCTCAGACTCTGCGGTCACCAGATCCACATCATACAAAATGGAGCATGCTGCAGGCCTTAGCTGCAGGTACAGCTGTCTGCCATGGCATGTGGTACCAGGCTGAACACCTTGGGTTCAGCAATGTTGTTCAAGGATGTATAACATGCCCCCGCAAAGTAACAGTGCATCCCCCATCCAAGATCAGGCAGGGATGCTTGCTGTGTTGACCTGCTGCTCTATGGTGCGTACATGTTGGCTGACCTAACAGGCTGACTAGAGGGATTCCAGGAGATCTGGACTGCCTATGGGGCTTCAGCTGATGCACCTTCTTTGTCACCTCTTCCAGCAACTCATCCACATCCTTCAGCTCTTCCTTTGCAAGCCCAAACCTGTTGCAGCCAACTGGGCAGGCTGAGCATCACATGGCATGGCTGCCACCATCCACAGTGCCAAAGAGCATAAGTAATTTGAGCATGTCCAATTGGTGTGCAACATCAAAGATACTGTGAAAGCCACGCCTTGGCGCCTGACCTGCTTTGAGCTTCCTTTCTCCATTCATCCCTCATTTTCTTGTTTGGATTTGCTGCAAGCAGCATGTTGGTGGTGGAAATTTGCATAGAGCTTGTGCAATAGCAGCAGCAGCAGCAGCAGGCCATTCTTACGGCCAGACCAGATGATCAATCCTGACTTCCGCTCC
>JAABUW010008317.1_pt1 | contig 12158 bp, 13 predicted proteins | sample 5560081 | NCBI WGS metagenome assembly JAABUW01 (sample SAMN10711882, study PRJNA513363) | rock metagenome | isolation source: Antarctica rocks | place: Antarctica: Victoria Land, Knobhead sud | reverse complement strand
GCATCTGTGGTTGTCTGTGCATTTGTAGCTTTTGCAAAGTGTGCAGTGTGGACTGCAGAGCAATCACCAGGTTGTTAGTACAGAGAAGGAGCTGCGACAGCTTGCCAGACCAACCAGCACGCCAGAGGTACCTGACGTGCAGTGCCTGCTGTGCCTGCATAGATCTTTTTTGACCTGTCACCAGCAAGATCAGCATCATCATCTGCTCTGTTTGTTCAGGATGTCCTCCAGAAGATGCAGCACCACACACTCACTGTGGAGGAATGCACAGGCAGCAAATGCACGACCGAGGTTGTCAACGTGCATGATACAGCCATGCTAGTCAAGCAGCAGCTGCCCAAAGACACCCAATCTCAGACAGAAACCGCCATCAATGCCTCTGACAGCCGCCTAGGTCTGGTCTCCATTCAGAAGCAGGTTGGGAAGCCGTTGGTGGTGACTGTGAAGCATGATGACTCAGATCCTGGCCAGCAGGTGCAATCCGGAGGGGCTTTGCTGACAGATGAGGCCAAAGACCGAGTTGCCTTACTCAACCAAGCAGCATCACAACAGCGACTTACTGAGGCCAAGCCTGCGCTGGTTCAGAGAGCAGTTGAGATTGCTGATGAGCTGAGCAATCACAATGCTGCTGCACACCATGAGGGTGACAATATTCTGGAAATCCACCGTGATGCCATTGGTATATCCAGTAAACCTGTGGACCCTGCAACACTCAGCAATCTGACCCACATATCTGATGACAACAACCTACAAATCATGCAAGACACCAACAGTGCTTCTTTGCTCAGCGGCTTCAACTCGGATAAAGCACGAGCAGAGGCACAGGAGCAGCAAAGTGACACCTCCGCTGGGACCAGCGCCATGCGCCTGGGGACTGCACAGTGACATCTATCTTAGCAAATTCGACCTTGATGCAACCAAGACACCAGTGGGTTGCTGATGGATGATTCATTTGTGTTACACTGAATGAAGTAGGGCAAGTTGCCTCTGTGTGCAAAGACATGAGAACCATTGCTGGCTGCAGAGTACAGCAATGACATCCTCATAATGTGCACATCTTGGCCTGCGAGTGTGACGTGAGTTATAGCCACAGCTGACATTAAAGTAAGGTCTGCAAACCCTGTCAGAACAACAGTTACTGCTGTACAGCGAAGCAGTGAAAGTCTGCTGCATGTGATGCCGTAGTAGCTTGTCTTTCACGCTTGCGCATAAATTGAATGTGGGCCGAGCTGGGCCTCCCCTGTTTAGATTTAATTAATTTTTGCCAAATGCTGTAGGTGCAAAGGACACTGCTTGTTTGGGTAACACAAATCAGATTCCATTCATGCAGAAAAAGGTGGCACCATCCCATCCCATAGTACATCAAGAGTAGCATTAATTTAGTGTGTTCTTTGCAGGTTTGATGCAATCAAAATCACTATTGCTAATGGTCTTGCATGCATGTTTGTGTGTTACACATGATGCTGTCTTGGCTGCTACGTAATTCACCTGTTGTCTGCATGCTTAACTTCAACTGTAAACACAGGCAGCCTACACCTCATGCTTGACTCTTTCGTTTGCGTAACAGGGGCATATGTATATGCCTGCAACACATTGCACACGCCACGTATGGCACCGTGATGAAAAGCTTAGCTCTGAACATGCGGAGGACGCTCCAATTGAGCTACAATAAGGTGATGTAGTGCCATCAGTGGTAGGAATTGACAGTCTGTTGCTAAAGCTGCCTGACGAGCAGCATGATTTACGCCAGTGCAGTGGCTAAGGACATGAATGAACCTGTTGATGAAAACTCGGTGCCAGGCTCATATTCAAAAGAACCCAAACCATTTGCCAGCAAACAAGTTGTACAAGGGTTCACTTGAACGCAGCACAGCAGACAGCTTCAAATAACCAAGGGTGCGTCCGCCAACTTGGCCATGATGATGCAGATGTATGTTTTGCAAAAACAGCAGAATCACGTGATACAGGCCGACATAGCTGCAAGCAGTCAGGACAGGATCTGCTTGCAACATCAGGGTGAACCGCGGCTGCGAAGTGCTCATGTCCAGCTGGAGCATGCATGTTGCACCCTGCAGACATTCAATACACAAATGAACAGGGATAGTGTCTGTTTCAGAAGTAGCAGATGAGCATGCATGTGTTGGTACGTATGTTGGCACATATGTCGGCAGGAGTACACTGTAAACAAAGGACTGTTGTTGCCATAGCATGCGTGTGTCGACATTCATGTTGGCAGGAGTGTACTGTAAACAAAGCACTATTGCTGCCGCAAAGATGGACCACCAACAGAAAAACCATGGCCAAGCAGCAGCTTCGTGTCTATGTACGGTTGCTGAAAAACGTCCTTGCTGAAAGGCCAGCATACATGGATGACAGAGCAAGAATCCCGTGCAGCAACACTTCAGACGAGTCATAGCATAGTAGACAAGTATATAGTCGAGCAGCATGGCCAATCAAAACCTGGCTATGGCAATGTTCTGATGCATGTGTAAACAGCTTTGACAGAAAGTTGAGAATGCAGCATGTGCTGCAGCTGCAGCAGTTGAATGTAGATACCTTGTGATCTGGAGGAGGCCTGAGAGGCAGCATTGCAAAGTACTGCTCAGCTGGCTTGTTGGGGAGGGATCCCAGGTAGAGGGGGCCCCCTGTGGATGCATGGCTCTGTGACTCCTCCAATGGGAAATGCCATCTTGGAAACTGCGGCAAGTTGCATCAAGCTTTTGTACCTACCAGCTTTTGACTTGTCAGTTTGTTGTTCTGCTGGACAACGGAAGATAGTGACACATTGAAGGAGTACACCATCAAATGAGTGGATACAAAGGCATGTATGAAACCAAAGCGCCCACGCACCAGTCAGCTGACGATGACAGCATCAATCAGCATGATAAGATGTTGGGATGTTACCGCAAAAGTCATGATGACCCCTGAACAGCAGGTCTGTCTGAGAGGTGACTCACCTCAAGGAAGGCAGCAAAGAGGAAGAAGACCAGGGTGCTATCAGTGGGCAGCTCATTGGTCCAGGGTTTGTTGTTCCAGCTGCTGCCACCATTCCAGGTGAAGGCTGTCATGCAGGGCCCTTCTGCAAGCGCCCTGACCCTGGCCAGAATGTACCCCCTGGGTGTGGGGGGTAGCAGCTGCCTGGGTTGCTCCCCCTGTAGTAACTCTGTCAGCTTCTGGTATCTGTGAATGGCCTGCACATGTTCACGAGAAACAACTCAGGCAAGCCCTCATCAAACTTGCAGATCGTTAGCAGCACTGCACTGCTGCACATACCTAGCTCATCATGAGCTGGAAAGCGTATTAACATTATCATCATCATTTTCATTATCAGTATCATTTTTTATCAAAGTGATCATCATCATAATTATCATCATGATCATCATGATCATTGTTCTTATTTATCTTTTTACACTGTAGTCAATGGCATGCTGCCAATAGCCTCATTACCATGTGCAGAGTGGGACAAATTAGGCAAACCCTCACTGCGATGTAGATCATGGCAAGCAGTGCCCAGGCACGCTCAGTGCACATCAACACAAGATCAAGTCACTGAGTCAGGTTCCTTAAGTGCATGAGTCAAGTCCTTGAGTAGCCAAGTCACGCTGCAGGAATGGTGCATGCATGCTCTCCTGCAAAGCAACTCACGGCAGTGGAGACAGACACAGGATGAACATTGGTAAGTGGCCTCACCTGAACACAGAGCAGACTGGGGTCTGGAGAGGGGGTGTCTGGTCTGAGGCGCTGCTGGAAGCCTGCCTTGATGTGTGCCAGCTGGGCACTCTGGTCACCTGCACTTGCAGCCAAATGCTGTACCATTGAATGCTATCTGAAAGAACACACACTGCATATGCGAGGCTTGTGAAATTGTTAGTCATCAGACGGGTAAAGACATGCATTTACGAGGCTTATGCAATTGTTGGGCATCAGACAGGTAAGAAATGCAAATTTGGGCATCAGATAGGTAGAATTTGCAGTTTTTGGGCGTCCATAGGCATCAGACAAATAAGGAAACAAGCACACTTCCAAGGGTCATTGGCTTGTGACCAAACTGCATTTGGTGCAGCCAAACAGCTGGACAATTTTAAGACAGAGGAGGGACTGAAGGAATCCTCTGCATGCAAGCATGCCAGTGTGTCACAGTCTGTCAGCATCACAGTGATGCTGTTGCTGCTGATCAATCTGAACTGCAGCTAGAGCTCCTAGTTGGCTGACCTGCAGCAGACTGGTGATAGTCTTCTACTTGTGATACCCCTTGGCTCAGAGGAATCACGTTGATGGGCACTGAGACAGCAGCGCATGCAGCTTGCACATCCTGCATGTCCAGGCACATGAAAAGGATCGGCGACAGAATCAGCGAGGGCAGCATAATCAGCGGGAGCAGTAGAATTAGCGGTGGAAAGACAGCAATTGGCATGAACCCGTTGCTGAAATTCATGCCAGAGTCAAGTGAAGCGTCTCACAGGAATGGCACCCATGTGTAGCATCAGGAAGCAACAGTGGGCATGGTCACATGGTGCATTGCATGACTGACCGGCCATTCAGAATTGTGTAAGCAACCACACTTGTCAAGTGCTGCGAGAAGCAGCTGGCAGCCTGAAAACTTGATGCTGGAAATACCAGAGCACCCGAGTATGGAGACAATCTGCTGAGATGTCAATGCGAGTTGTCAATAAATTGTGGGTATACTGTGATACCTCCAGTTATGAGTAGTGCAGCAAGGTCTGCACAACAAAATGGAAGTGATCGATATACCTTATGAGCTTTTTCAGCAGCAACAAGGAGCTGCTGCAGCACTTGTTTTGACATCCATTCCCGGAACCGCTCAACCCACACCTGCAAGAACAAAATGTAAGTCAGATAAATGACTTGCATAAGCATGCTGTGGACACTGCTTGGACTGCACTGTGCAAACCATGCTTGCAAGTTGGATGATCTGACATTGAACAGACAGGCCATACCCTGTCACAAAGCATCAAAACCCAGACTTTGCAGAGTTGGTTTTGCCCAGGTGAAAGCTAGAACATGCTGTCATTTACATTTAGGGTTTAAGGTTTTTGGGTTATTCTTACCTCCAAGGTACGTCTGTCTGTCTTGAGCTGTCTCAGCAGATCTTCCAGTGCTTCTGGGGAGGTTGGGTGCAGGCCCCCATCAGGGGCGTGGGGGCTGCCAGCCTTACCCCTAGGCACAAGGGAGGGGTGGTAGGTGGGCACTGTGCCCCCAGAGAATAAAGGCGCTGCAGAATTGGCTTGCATGCCTGCACACATACACGTACATCTATACAGAAGTTGGGCCTATGATGATTGCGTTGAGAGCAATGCTAGAGGCGTTGCATACTGGCTCTGCCTCACAAATAACGGCAATAGTAGACACAGTTCAGGCACAAATGGGCAGATGGCTTGTTTACTGATGTCCGTGGCATTGTTCATGCACTCGAAGCATTGCATTGACACTGCTGCCATGGACAAGCTAGCGTCTGACACAATGACAAACACAAGCTCTTTGCAATCCCAAAATATCTGTTTAAATTCAGAAACATCATCACTACATTAGAAATCTAAATTTAAAAAATGCGTGGGGACAGTACAAAGACTTTCCTACATCGGGGAGAGGTTCTAGATAAGCATCAAAGCAGCGTCCCTGTCATCAAGCTGAAAGACTTCAAAACGAGACAGGCCACCACCTTTGAGTGGAGCAACAGTGCCTGGACAGCTGACCAGTTGAATTACAGAAAGACTGACAATTTACATTATGCAATCTGCATGCTGCACCCATTGTGTATGGCTGCGCAGGCAAGTGAAGCTGACCTGAGCCTCTGTCATACGGCGAGAAGGTTGTCTCGTAGTGTGGCTCTGCTGGCGGTGCTGCAGGACTTGTGCCCATGTCAAAGGAATCCTGAGGACGCAAGTGTATCATTGAGCAATGAAAACGCTGAAGTAGCCAAGGGAGAGCTGCTTGACATAAGTGATGGTCACAGCATGCAGGGAAGCTGGCAACACTGGCATGGTGGCGTAGTGCCTGGGGTGTTGTAGGCATGAAGCAGCAAGAAGGCAGCGTACTCAACATGTGTTGGCCTTGCAGCGTGACTAGACCACCTACCATGTATCGCTTACATTGCTGTGATGTTGTGACCACCTCAGCAGCATTGTAGGGGGAATGACGCCCATGGCCTGTTGGAGTGAAAGGGGAGTATGGAGAGCGGCTTTCTCTGTTTGCTTCTGAGTAGTAGGAGGTGCGTGGTGTGTTGGAAAAGGCAGGGGAGCTGATTGTCTGTGCACTGCGCTGCGCATTGGCACTTTGAAATCAGTTTTGAGCGTGAGCAAACAAAGTGTAGAGAGTGAAAAGATGCTTTCATGGCAGTCCGGTTACAGTGCAAAAGGTATTGCGTTGTTTGAAACATGCAACAGACAGTGCAGTAACATCAGGAAAAGCCACAGCAGCCGTTCATATAAGCAGTGGGCTCACATTTGGGGCGCCCAACGGCGACTTTAGCTGCTGTGGTGCAGGCGCTGCTTGCGTTGCCTGCGTGAGTCTGTGTTGCTGTGGCACCTCAGCATCCTCAGCAGTTATAGGAATGCCCAGAAGCTTTCGCTGCGCATTGGTTTTTGTTGCTTCCCTGTGATTTGCAGCAGAGTCTCAGCAGTGCTCTTTGCTGTTCACAACGCTGTGCCTATGTGCGTCCGGTCAGTCTCACCATGCTGGCTTTCGAAGAGCTGCCAAAGTCAGGTATCGCAGCGCTACCGTCAGGCAGACACCGGCTAAGATGTATAGCAGCCAGCCTGTGATCAAACGCATCAGGATGTTGACCACTGAGAACAAGCAAACTAACGCTGAATGCCAGGCATGTGCATAGCCCTTAAATGTCAGCTGCTGACCTGTCGAGGTAGACACCGCAAGACTGTTCGGGAGCCAACCGGTGAGTGGGTTCCTGCATGCCATGGACCGGGTTGCCAGTTATTGCTGAGACCTGACCCTCACTTCGTCAATTCGATGCAATGATTGCCAAAAAGTTATGCGCAACGGTCGTTCTGTACCCTTGCCAGCCGATGAGCGCAGTAACAAGGCCGCAGATGCCGAAGAAGCGCAGTCCTGCAGGGGCCTTGACGACTCGTGCTTGAGTAACATCATAGTACTCCACCGTTGGCTTGTTCCAGCCCGACACAATAGGCTTCTGCATCGCTCAGCGGCTGCTCCTGCATCGCTCATACACATACACCGAGACAAGCAATGCTTCTTTTGCACGGACCACGTGCAATGCCGTTCCGTCATGCACGTGATGCAAGATGCCGTGCGCTGTCCAAGCGAGCTGACGAGGGACAGGACAAGGTTGTCTAGCCGTTGCTCGGTTCAAAACATTGGCGAACTTTCGAGATTCAGCGAGAATTTCAGCTGTACTGCTCACTGGCAACTTGTCTCGAGTTGAGTTCCTGCCAGACCACATCGCGCGCTTGTCGAGATCGCTGCGACGCTCTCCTTCAGCTAGCGGTGCCGTGTATTGAAATTTAGTCCGCATTACATTGCACAAATTAGACTGACGGGACAAAGCGCTGCCGGGAGTGACTGCTACCCTCAGATTTAGCAAAAGGCGAAAGCTGATTACAACGTGCGTCACCGAGCTTTCAGCCCTGCTGTGTTTCAGCTTCGAGCATGTAGCATACATTGGCCGGTCGAGGTCGCCCCATCCTGCACTTGAGGAGCCAAGCGTCCGTAGAGTCGGGATTCCGCTATCTGCGACACACTTATGACGATTGAGAAATCTCGGTGTTAGCCCCCTTGAACGCAACATGGGATGCTCAATCAGCAAGAGCAGGGTGGTTGAGTCACAGAACGGAGAGGTGGGTTCTCAGCTGGGAGCTGCAAGTCTCATGCCTCAGATATTGAAATTGCAAGCTGTGCTGCTTTGTGCATACGCAAGGTTTCCAATACATGGGTGATTGTGCGATTGCACTAATTGCCATGCCTTGCTTGTAAAAGTGTCACATATGAAGCATAAGCAGATTGGGAACCAAATGTTGCATCTGCAGTGCATGCAGACACGTTGCTCATTATGACGCTTGCCCATGCATCCTGCAGGAACCCAAACATGCAACAGCAAAGCAAGACAGTATCAGGACAGACACTGCTATGCCTGTCACTTCCCCATCAAATGGGACTTCTCCTTTCAGCAATTACCTGGAAAGGAACTCGACGCCGAGTTACAGGCTGCAGCATGAGTACAGAGGAGGTCACAAGCCCAATGATGAGCTAAATCGCATCAGCACCCTTCAGTCCCTAGACATCCTTGACACCAAGCCAGAACCAAAGTATGATGACATCACAAAACTGCTGTGCAGCATCTTTGACATGCCAATTGCACAGCTATCTCTAGTGGACAGAAACAGGCAATGGTGCAAGTCTCTGCAAGACCATGACATGCGAGAGATCGACAGAAACACAGCTTTCTGTGCATGGGTGTTGCTACCAAAGCACCCCAAGGCTCTTGTTGTGGAGGATACTTTACAGGATGCCAGGTGTGTCATGAAGCTTAGCCAGTGATTGTGAATGGTAGATGGTGTATGCAGAGCACCGGCAGCTGTCCCATCTGAATGAGTACTGGCTGACTGACAGAGCATACATCATATGCTTCTCTGCTCTGCATGTTGTCTGCTCAATCAGGCATCAGGTTAGGTCTGTTGTGCTGCTGTGCATCGAGGCTTTGTCAGCGTCATGAAGTGGCTTGTATTGCTTAGTCATAGCACCAGTCATGTTGCCGTGCTCACTGACGGGTATCATCTGTCTTGCTGCATCTCAGCGCGGCCTGAACTCCAGCTTTGCAATCACCATGCTTGTCCTGAGCACTTCCTCTTTTGCACATTGCTCTGCATCTGTATGCTGCAACTTTTGTAGCAAGCATAGCCATCCAAGGTACAGTATATGCAGGAAAGTCACAGATGTATGTGTGTACCATGTCAGGCACATCATGTACCCAGAACACACATGGATGTGCGTAATGTTGTGTTTGCTACCTGCAGATTTCGCGACAACACCTTAGTGACGGGTCACCCTTTCATCAGGTTCTATGCTGGAGCGCCGCTGATTGCCTCGAATGGTCATCGGCTGGGATCACTGTGAGTGGTCTGCGTCTGTGTTCACTTTCAGTTCAATATGGCAAAGCAGCAGAGCATTGTTGTCAGCGCTGCACCTGATAGTGCATGGCTGACGGGAGTGTGATGTAGTCATTCAATGTCATTTACATGTTCTTGACACCGTTGGCAAGAACATGCACATGATGTGTCTACATCATGCTCCCATTAGCTTCCAACAGCATCAGCACCATTGCGGTTGCTGCTGCCAGTCCTGTCAATCACATGCCTTCACATGCATCATGTACTGACCTGTGTCGTTGTTGAATGCAATGGCAACTGATTGTTAGGCTTGTTGTCACTGCCCTTATGTCATGCTCCGTGGACCTGTGATATACCACATCATCAGGAGTCACACAGCTAAAGTGACATGCCATGTCACGGCATGCAGTCACAATCAAGGTCAAAAGCAGTGTCTCCAGCAAGCCATTGATCACAACGGGAGTACATACTTTTGGCACGAGCTCCTTATGTGTTATGCAGGTGTGTCATAGACAGACGGCCACGTACATTGGACACAGAGCAGCTGGCACTGCTCTGTAACTTCGCTGAGATGGCAGTGCGTGAAATGGAGAAGGACAAGCTGTGCACACTGAAGAGGGGGGACAGTTTGGTGGCAGAGATGACCGCTGATGGAATGCACAGGGCTGCAAAGGCCCTGACCCAGGGGGTGTTTGTGGTGGACGTAACTGCCCCTGGGTGGAAGGTGCTGCTCATGAATGATCAGGCAGCTTCCTTTGCCGGTGGGATGCGAACCCTGTTTTTCTTTCTTCTGTTGTTGTTTTTAAAGTCAGTTTTGTTAACTTTTCCATTTCTGGCAACATTCCACGCACAGGGCAAGCAGAAACAGAAACTGCTCAAGCTGCTGCATCTTGTCTGGTGTGTTGTATGCTCTGTCAGCTTGCAGTGCGTCTCAAGCATGCTGCTGCACTGTCTAACATGCTAGAGCCATGCTACCCATATAAGGGTGCACTGTACTGCTGGCAAAGATCATTCACTCATACAAATATGAACATCCATGCAAGCGGTGTTTTGCAGATATGCAGTTACACCCAAAATGGGTTGGACCAGTACAGCAGATGCATGGGGTTTTGGGGCATCAGCTTTGCTGATATGATCTCAACTGCTTTTTCAACCGCATAACCATTCCAAGGACGCATGCAACATACACCATTGCCTTCATGACTACTGCTATCATAGTTATTGTTGTGCAATGTATGCAGGTGTCGATCGGGAGCTTGCCCAAGGGCAAGGCATCTGGGGCCTTTTCCGACTGCCCTCAAGCCGAGGCCGTCCAGAGGCCCTGTACTCTCACCCCATTAGCGAGAGCCTGGAGTTCAGTGTTGTGGCTACCAGCACTGCACAGCAGCACAGCCTGTCACTCACATTCAGGTCAGTCTGGCACAGTCTTTGCAAGCACAGCTTACATGGCCAAAGGTTCTCTCAAGTGCACTGTATGCGCATAATGTCATTCACACCACGCAGGCTTGGGTAATGCACTTTGAAACTCTTCTGCCCAGCAGGCAATTGAGGCCGTGTCACAGGTGCAATGTTATGTGAGACATTTGACAGACAAGATGATACCGAGTCTGAGCTTTTGTTACGCATACTGATATGGTTTGGAAACTATATGGCACGATGCTAATTTGTCATCTGCCATGATTGCATGCGTATGCATTAGAGTCCACAGGTGCAAGGCCAATAAGTGCATTCTGATAGGATCTATTGACTACGTCAGTTCTCAGGTGTCAGCAAAGACAAGCAACCACAAGGTTTAGCGCATGTAACGAGTTTACAAAATGCAATGCAAGATGGCATTTGTCCATCGGTAGTACTCAAGCAAGGCTCCTGATGTTGCCGCAGGCCAGCTAGCAGTGATATGATGGATGAGCACATGCCCAGCATTGGCATACCCAACTTTGTGGACTTCATGCAGCGCAGAACCAAATCCTTCTATTTCTGTTTTGTCACGACTGTGGAGAAGGGGCCAATGCCAGTTGCCTCCCCGCCTGGAACTGCCCTGTGAGTTGCCCTTGGCCCTATATTAGGCTATCTGCATCATCACGCATGCATTGAATGTGCGCCTCCCCCTATGGTCAGGTGCTTACAGTCCTGAGCAGCTTCCTGAACAAGGTCCTGTGTGTGTGTGTGTGTGTGTGTGTAGCCCATGAACAGCAGCAACTACAGACATAGCAATGCATCTGCTGTGAAGTGAAGTGATGATCATGTGGATGCACCTGACTGCACACATGCACAGGTGCATTGCGTTTGCGTTGAAGCTGGTTGTGTATGTGCTGGTTCCCCAGTCATGTGCTTTAAGGGCACACTTGATGCCTGTGCTTGCGATGCTGCTGGCAGTTTGCATGACTGACCATCTGCTCTGTGTTTGGTCTCCACATGTTGCGCTTGCAGAGCATTCCTGTGATTGTTGCGTTGTGACTTTGAACAGGATATTCACATTTGGTATCCTGGCCACAGAGCTGGGTATAGATGGGATTGTCATTTGTGGGGATGTGGGTTTGAACATGTCTTGCTGTATGATGTTCAGGATTGAGTCTTCTCATGCAAAGGGCTTGACACCATTCCAGGATGTGCGATTAGGGCCGCTGGTGGGAAAGGGCTCCTTTGGAAAGGTGTACAGGGGCATTTGGGATAATGTCATTGTGGCAATCAAGGTGAGCTTGCTGCAAGTGGGTATGACCAACATGCTGCTGCCATTGAGAATTGCTGATAAGCTGCCATCAAGATGCTTGCAGAAAGCATGCTGTGAAGGAGTGACACTCCCAGTGAGCTGCTTTACATTCCTGAGTGCATGTCAAGCTATCACTTGCATGTGTTGATCAACAAGCTCAGAGCAGTTGAGAAAAATAAGCTAATGGGGTCAAGGCCTGATCAGTACTCATATATCAAGGTGGCACGGTGTAGACTGGCTGAGATGATACAGTTGTGGCAGTCTGAGGTGGCTTTGCATCACCACCCCTTGACACTGACTCATGGAAAGACGCTGCTAGCTGGGTCGCTGTACTTATAAATCATGAA
>JAABUW010008316.1_pt1 | contig 12159 bp, 12 predicted proteins | sample 5560081 | NCBI WGS metagenome assembly JAABUW01 (sample SAMN10711882, study PRJNA513363) | rock metagenome | isolation source: Antarctica rocks | place: Antarctica: Victoria Land, Knobhead sud | reverse complement strand
TCAGACTCCTTCAGGGCACAGATTGTCTCAACAGCTGTACGGCAAGCATGTACTATCACAATAAAAGCAACATCTAGGTGATGTCAGGGACTCTATATTAGTTTGTTGTGCATCTGAAGCAGTATTGGCAACTCAGCCAGCAGGGATCAGTGAGTACGTTTGGAAAGGTCCTCAGATTCGATGATTTCTCTGGCTGTTACCAAAGCCATGATGATTTATTTATCTGTAGTTTTAGCAGCGTGTATTGTGCAGTTGTTAGGCCCGCCAAAGGATGATGTGATTTAGTTGAACAGGTGCGTCGCCTGTCACATAGAACAGCGTAATTATGGCAAAATTACTGCTTTGCAAAAGATTGCTCTTGATCTCTGAAAGCACATCAGTCACCCATGTTAGACTGTGGTGAGTGCTGTGGTTCAGTTTCGGATACAAGTCTTTGCTTTTGGCACAAGCCTGCTACAAGGCCTATTGTGTCTCATTGCTGCATACAGTAGGTCTGTATGCTAGGTATGCCGATACTGCCTGACAGCCCCCATTAGATGCACTGCTTCATTCATGCTTGCTGCTGCTTCAGTAGATGCAGCTCCCAACTCTTATGCACCAAGATATCCAGTGATAGCGCTCTTTGATTGTGTAACAGCACAGATGCTGCCAAATTTGCACGCTGATTGAGCGCTTGCATCTGATGTTCCTTATTCACGCATCTGAGGCATAACTATGCCTTCGCATGAGCTTGCACCGTCTGGACAAAGCCTGGCAAGGCTATATCAGTTAAGTGCAACTTTCTATCTTTGGGAGTCATCAGGGGAGTGACCAGACAGCCGATAGGAGTTCTGAGGTATCTGAATGAAAGATACCTCATTTACATTACTCATTCCATGCTGTTCTGGAAGGTCCATCTTTTATAGAATTTTTTTACTCGTACCTACACATAGAAACCGTCTAGCAAAGAGTGTCTAACAAGGATAACTAGATGGTGACTTGGCTGTTGATAGTGCTCTTGGTTTGCGAGTGTTTCAACATGTGAACAGGTGATGTTTACATGTTGAGACACACGCAAACCGTGGACTGATTGCAATGGTGAGAATTGGTACCGGCAGCATTGTGGCAGCTGCGGAGGAAAAGTGTTGTCAGAACCGCTGAGACTCAGCAAAGAAGTGACATGTCAAGTGTGGGTACCTTGACCTTGCAGAGTCTTGCAAACCACAGTTGGAACATAAGTTTCTGTATTTGCAGTCAGAACAACTGCACAGCAGACCTCAACAGTAGTACGCTGTAGTATTTCTTGGTTTTTGTTTTTCTGTTTTAGTGCTGATGTCACGGAGTGCGGAGACGCACAGCGTGTCGTCCCCTCGGCGACTATGTGATTCAGCCTGGTTGTATGCTGCTGTGGTAAGCGATTCTGACTTGATCGTGCACCTTCCGACGATAGACGCAACACAGCCGACAACGAACATCAACGGCAGTTCAACTGTATTGCAGTCCGTCAATAAAGTATGAAGGCACTCATCCTCGTAGGAGGCTATGGAACCCGGCTGAGACCGCTCACGCTGACTGTGCCTAAACCAATTGTCGACTTTGCTAACAAACCCATGATTATCCACCAGATCGAGGTCGTCAACTTTTGCCGACACCACAAACCGCTATGGCCTGTTTGATACGATTGCCTAGACTGGATTGATGTTTGATGTATGTGAACAGGCTTTAAAGAGGGCCGGATGCGACGAGGTAGTCCTTGCTATCAATTATCAACCAAAGGTATTGCTTTGTACGTCAGGAAACGCCAAAACTGCAGCATATGGCACAACACGCCTACCCTTGGACTAGTCCCCCGAGTCAGATCACTTGGCATCAGCAACGCAGTTGCCGATTCTGAACCTCACCTTCTGACTCACTCTGCATCAGGTCATGATGGACTTCCTGAAGGAGTGGGAGCAGAAGCTGCAGATAAAAATCACCTGCTCTCAGGCAAGCAACAGTGCCAGAATAGCCTGACATGCAAGTGCAGCTCAAACAGTTTATTGGATAGCATTCCTCGTCTCATTTGCCGCTCACTCTTTCCAGCCTGCCTTGGCTCTCCACTAGCATACTTGATGCTTTGTTCACTACCTGCAGGAAACAGAACCCATGGGTACTGCAGGACCTTTGCGGCTAGCTAGCGACATACTTGATGATGGCTCAGGAGATCCATTTTTTGTGCTCAACAGGTGCTGCTTTCACTCAGACAGACTGAATGCACGTCAAATTGGCAAAAGCCCTGTGTGATGCTTCTGATGGCATCTTGTAGTGCTGTACATGTACCAGTGCAACAACAAATTGCATGACCTCTCAAACAGAAATGTTGCTCATACATTCTTGTGTCTGGTCAGTGTCTGTATACAAGTAGCATGTTACAACACAGACATATGATGGCACGTCCAGCATAGCTTATATTCGATTATGGTGTTCATGCATCAAGCAGAAGCCTGTTTTCCTGCTGTTCAATTGCATGCAACTAAAGCGCATATTGATAGTTGCAGTCTCTTGGCGAAGCAGTGTGCAAACGATCAGTTGGTCTTAGCAGGCCCGTAAAACCATGTACATTCTTTGATTATCTGATTGCAGCGATGTCATCTGTGACTTTCCCTTGAAGGAGATGTTAGCGTTCCACAAACAGAAGGGGGCTGAAGGAACAATCTTAGTCACGCGGGTAGGCCATGCATTAATCACCATCCATGCATACTTGCTCTGCAGTCTTTCTGCTGTACTGCATGCTGCAGAAGGATATCATGTCAGGAGCAAGTGAAGCAGCATCTGTTGATGATCAACTGCCACGACTGCATTGCTTGTAGGCCTTTTTGTGTGTTTTGAGCATGCTCAATATGGCAATGCCTTGTGAATCAGGCCTTGCAACATGTTTGTTGGACCCATGTGCTCACCTCAGCTTGCTCAGACTCAGAGGCGACCTGTCTGTGTGTGTCAACACAGGTTGAGGACCCCAGCAAATATGGAGTGGTTGTTATGGATGACTCAGCGCATGTTGAGCGCTTTGTAGAGAAGCCAAAGGTCAGCAACATACTGTCAATGCTGGGACTCATCTCCTTAATCTGCATGCAATTGTTGTCCCAAATGAGACAAACACTGCATCCTGTGAGGCGGTATGTGCATCTGGTGTTCTCATGTACAACATGCTGCACCACTTTTGGCAAGACTTTGCTGCAAGCAAGAGTAATGTCTGTCAAACAGCTAGCTGCCATCAATATGCCGGACCACAATGCTGTATGCAGACCTTTGTTGGCGACAAGATCAATGCTGGCATCTATGTGCTGAACCCAGCAGTCCTTGAACGCATTGAGCTGAGGCCGACCTCCATTGAGAAGGAAACCTTTCCTTTGATTGTCCGAGATAAAGGCTTATACGCCTTTACTCTAGACGGCTATTGGATGGATGTAGGGCAACCCAAAGACTACCTCAGAGGTAAATCATCTGAATGCAATCAACTCATAAGGGCAAGTGTTGTGCATACTTGTCTACTGCTGCATGCAGAATACAGGCCACACCCAATCTTACTGTACAGGATGATCTTATTTGTCCTTATGAACATGCATTGCAATATACATTCTGATGCCCATGGCACCTGTGACTTTTTGGCATCTCCAGCAGTCATGCATGTTGCTGAGCACATGCATCCAGAACCAGCAGCCACAATTGTTCCAAAGCCTCACCTTCTGCTTGCAAGCAGATTTGGCCACGAGCTTCTGAGCAGCTGCGTAATCTGCTCTGCTGTCAAGCGCCTTTGAAAATCTGGTGCTTTGTGTGGAATGATTTCCCAGTCGCTGTCTGTTGACTCCCCTGATGAGTCCCAAAGAAGGAAAACATTCAGCAGAATAAATTGGTTGATTGTTAGAGTGATTTGATTGATGTATTTTATTGATTTTTAGATTGACTGGTTGATTGATTGGTTGCTTGTAGGCTTGGGGTTACATTTGGAGTCAGTGCAGCGGCGAGACCCACAGTCTCTAGCGCAGGGTCCCACCTTCATAGGCAACAACATTGTACATCCATCAGCCAAGATTGGGTCAGATTGCCAGATTGGCCCTGATGTGTCAATTGGATTGGAATGTGTCATTGGTAACGGCGTGCGCATCAGTAACAGCGTGTTGCTACATCGTGTGAAGGTACGCTACTTCATCTGTGCTGTCCTTCGAGGTGTTCAACAGAGGTCAACCATGCTACAGTTGAGTTTGTTAGCAATGACGACTGCAGCACAAACTCAAAGTCAGCTGCTGCATAGTCAGCATGAATGTCGTGAACCTGATGTTGGCTAGCGGTATCAATATTGTATGTCAGCATGTACAGCTGTTTTGGAACATGACGTGCTGTATGTCTTGTGGCATAGAGACTGCAACATTGTGCAGCAGTCTGTCATCAAGATGATGACTCTGCAGGTGGCAAACTATGCTAGAATAGCAGACAGCATCGTAGGATGGGGATCTAGTTTAGGCAAGTGGACAAGAGTGGAGTTCAAGTCTGTTATTGGAGAGGATGTGCATGTCAGACCAGAAGTCTTCTTAAATGGCTCGATTGTCCTGCCTCACAAAGAGATCAAGGAGTCCATCATGGATCCAGGCACAATCATCATGTGAGCAGAAGTTGGCATACATTGTGGGTGTGCAGTACAATGTGCTGAGAGGCAGGTACGGACAAGCTGCCCAACTTCATGGTGGGCTTTGCCATTATTCTGTCTCTCAAGCTTGCTAATGAAATGAAATGACCAAACCCACATAACGGATGCATGAAAATTCACTTTAAATCCACTTGCTCATCTGACGCTGTTTTGTTACTTTTGAACTTGGCCTAGTTGCTTTCCTTGACCCCTTCCTGCTGAATGCGCTAATAGGCTTCCTGACATTTTCAGTCTGCTGCACTTGCTTCCTTCTGCAGCATTGTGTTGATTTGACTTCAAGTCATGGGCACTACGCACCGTGCTGTTGGATAAGCAGGTCTTCTCATTACATTGTATTTGCATTGTGTTTGTGTGGTTAGAGGACCAGCTGTAAGGCCTTCACCGCTTTTGTGGTTTTGTCTAGCTTCGTGCTGTGTAACGATGCTCGTTGACAGCCTGTGAACCGAAAATGCAAGCACGCAGTTGCAATGATACGCACTACTGTCCGTCTGCACTGCTCAGCACCCATGCGCAGTATTGTCAGTTTGTATCTGAGTCAGCAATGCATATAGTTCTGGGGACGTGTTGCCCTGACATATGTCAGTTGCAACTGAGCCAGAAACAACAGAGGTGGTTTCCTCTGGCCATGGCATTACGCATCTTTTTTGTGCATACGCTGACAAGTTGACTGCACAGCACTGCCAATCTCTTCAACATGTGTGTACCATGCGCACAATATTCTACTGTACCGGTGCGAATCTGACAAGGCTTCTCCTACGTGGTATTTGGTAATTTAAGCTTTCGCCGTTTGATATTCTTTCTCTTCTGGTTTCCGAGCCAGCTATCAGGCTGTTCTGTCGGGCGTTCCTGCCTCTGAGGGGCGCACAACTACGGCACTGCGGAGCAAGCTGTTACTGGCATGCAGCAGCGCTGCTGCGCAAACATTCGTTTGCTTAGTGTCGGGGCGTACTCACCCTCGCACATAAAGCTCCGCCAGCACCGAGCAGCGAGCACGGTCGCCAGCAAAGACGCCTTCTTACATCAGAGTCCCCCGTCGATCACTCAGCATCAGAGACAATCGCGCATCCAGCGACAGGAGGCGACAGCCTGGCCTAGTTTGGATTTGCCACGTTTGCATTCACAGGTGAGCCCACAGACAAGCAGCTTCTGGCACCTACTCAGTTGCATAACATTTACCGTCTAGTGTTGGTTGCAGACGCCAGGGGTGCGTGTTAGACAGCATTTGAACCCGTTTACCCCGACACTACAGGCAAGCTGCACATAAAGTGTGAGCCAGGCGCTGCAGGCATGAATTTGACTTTCCAACGCTGGCTGCAGGTTCCTATTCCTCCACTCAACTGGGACAGCATATACAAGCATGCAGGCAGACCTTTGGCTATAGACATAGGCTGTGGTGAGCCTGTCGTTCAAGCTGTCATGTGGTCTGTCCAAAGTGATCCTCCCTAACCCCTTTGGGGGTTGCCTTGGGCATATACTGCTGCAACATTGCTGACTCAAGAGTGTCAGCATGAGGACAGATGCGTGACGCATGGCTCATGCATGCAGGGCCTGGGCGTTTTCCACTGGCCTTGGCAACCAAGCTCCCAGCGTACAACGTCCTTGGCATTGACATAAGAGGGAAGGTGAGCAACAACTCAACACCTTACATTGCATTTTACACATGTATGTTGAACCCACATTGTCTGTCAATTCACTTCCTGGTTTGTACAGCTTTGTGTTATCTGTGTGATAACAAATGTAAAAGCTGCTGAGGCTGCATGTTTTGTGAAAACACACTATGCACAAAGCTACCTGCTTCCTTCAAGCAAGTCCTCCAGCACGCATGGCTTTGCTGTGGCTTGCAATCTTTTGAGTCAGTTCTTCCGGGCACTGTGATATAGGCGCCTTGTAAGTTGACTGCAAGCACATTACATCTTCTGTGGGCTTGAAGTCAATGATTATGCCTTGACCACTGCGGTCATGCTCCAATAGTATTCAACGACGGTGCTTTGCCCTTATGACGTGCACTTTCCTGATGGCAGAGGATGCAAGACATGTATATACATACACAAGTCAACAAATCAATGAGTAAATGCACACATAGTTGACATGTAGCAAATGCTGAGTTTGATGCAGCTGCTTGACAGAGCTACGGCCTGGGCAAAGCTGGTGGGTTGTGCAGACACAGTACATTTCCATGTAGCCAATGCCACAGTCTCGCTGTACAGCATGCTGTCCAGCTACCCAGGGCCAATAGACCTCATCAACATACAGGTGGGCACCAGGATCATGTCATGTCCCAACATATCAGACCATCTCTGATTTCTAATCAACGGCTTCTGTCTTGCTGCTTCACATCCAGGCTTACAGAGGCATCGCTCCCCGTCTCAATGGCTGCTGTGAGGCAAGGTGGATAGTTTGTTGCTGCAAATCATGTGTCCACAACTGGTCTATGCCTGCAAACATGTGGCAACCACTGTGGGCATACTCTGGGCTGTAGACTTGCTTGCAGTAAGGCAACAGATCATAGCACACCAGTAGATTGGTATGAACACTGCACATCAGGCTTGGACATTAGGCTTGCAGGCATGTGCACTACTAAGGCTGTGATCTGGCTTGCTCAATCAACATGCAATGATCACAGAGCAGGCAAAAGCAACAGATCTTACGAGATCAGTGCACATGCATTTGCAAGCCATTGCTTAGAGACATCATCTTGTGCAGTTCCCAGATCCACATTGGAAGATGCGCAACAGGAAGAAGCGCATCGTGCAACCGCAGCTAGTGGAAGCTGTTGCAAAGCTGTTGGCTGCTGGTGGGCGAGTGTTCTTGCAGTCTGATGTGCAGGAGGTGAGACCTCCTCCCAGCAAAGCTCAAACATACACTGTCTTGTTGTTGCAAGGACCAATCCTGCCTGTGATTTGAAATGCAAATTTATGACATTGCCGCGTGTCAAATGATGCAGATTGGCCTGTCATTTACCTGTCATGTGTCTTGAAAGGTGACGGTCTTACGGAGTGCTGACATTAGCATCTGTCATTTGCAGGTAGCTGTGTCCATGCGGGATGACTTTGAGTACTATGGCAAAGGCGCATTTAGCATTGCTCCAGAGCACTCTCAGCAAGATGCAGTTTTTTACACAGACCAAATGACTGTGGCACCCCTGTCGCGTGACAGCCTAGACAGGCAGGCGTGGAAGCCAACGTGGCAGGAAAGTGGCTGGCTGCTACATAACCCCTTGGTAAGGATCTTATACATACTGGGAGAGTAAACTTGGAGCTTCAACACAAGGGCTCAACACAAATCAAGAAAGAGTTGCAAAACTTCCAAATAAACCAGCAAGAATCAAGGCAGAGTCAAGCTTGGGTCAATGAAAGGGGACATGCAATTTTCGATGCATACTTGTATACTTGCAGTAATGAGACAACATGCAGGCCAGGCAGTGCTGTTGATTATTGCTGCAGTTCTAACGTGTTACAGTGCTGGAACAAGCTGCATGTGCTGTGACTGCCCCAAATGCCAGACCAGTTTGATTGGTTCTAAAGTGCTCATGTACATGACAGTGTGTCACAATTTGAATTTGCATGCTGCAGGGAGTACCAACAGAGAGAGAGGTACACACCATTGACAATTCGTCTCCAGTGTATCGTGTCCTTTTGACAGCTACCCAGTGATATTTGCTGGAGCAACATGACAAACAAAGCCACTATGGACATGTGTACTTGGCCCAGCTTGAGCAAAATCGTTTTGGGAATGACCCTTCCAATGATTGATTCTAGCATTGTTGAAGCGTATCATTGGCTTTCAGCTTCCAATTTGTTTGTTGTGGTTCAATTATTGTTGGGGACCAGTTTGGATGAGTCATGCATGAGTGTGGCACATATCTCATCAGCCAGTGTGGCACCCTGTCGTGGCGCAGTGCCAGTATTCATGACAATATGATGAAGAAGTTTATGCATACGCCATTGTAGTAGGCATGAGTACTTGCAGCTGACAGGCTCTTGGAATCCATCCGATGGAACAAGTTGCCGATGAGGAGCAGGGCTGCCAGCAAGCTAGCAGGCATACCTGCATTATTACAGGCACGGTTATTGCAGGCATAATGACATGCACATTTGGTACCCCAGGTACAGGCATGGTAGAAATCAGACAGGTCAGCTGCAGCAGGACCAAGGAACATTACAGGCTCAGCCTTGTGGCATGTGTATGCAAGCACGTTCACAACTAGTATGTGTGTCTCGTCAGAGCATAGCCCAGCTCAATAGGCCAAGTCAAGGGGCAAAAAAGCACAAGCTGCCTGGGCGGCCCAATATGACACTTGGCTTCTCATTAAATTGAGCAAAAAGTGTAGTCTTTTCTTTTCTCAAACAACAAGAACAGCCGAGAGAAATGGTCTCACTCAACTTCACTGTGATGAACACCTTGAATAAGACGGTACCTGACTCATGTAGAGGCTCAAGATGTACAAATGACAGCTACACTGTAATCAAGACACCTATCAACTGAGCCAGATTATGCCTGCCTCTCAAGCCTAGACTTGATAGATGCTCTTTTTATCCTTTTCAGTCCTGGCTGCGTGCGCCGGAAAGGAGACTCTTCCCAGGTGTTCCCACTTGCATCTTTCCAGAACGCCTTTTTGTTAGACCCTGGCAAAACCTGCTCAGGGCCAACACCATTTTTGGCAGAGTCATACTCTGCAGCTAGCGCAGGGTACAATGACTGCAGTGAATTGCAGATGCAAGTCTTTTTGCTTGCACAATAGGGGCAACCAGTGTTGAGACCAACACGCTTGTTTGGCATTGCCCTAAAAAGGTGAGGTTGACCTTTAGGGCATTTGGTACAGATCCAGTGCACCATCTTGCCGCTTCCTGCCGTGATCTTGTCAGGATCAAGACCTGCCTTCCGGTTCCTCTCAAAATCAAATTCCATCATTGCTGGGTGTTGGCTCTGTGTCAAAGTTGGCTGTCTGTTGAGCACTTTCTGTTTGCTTGAGCACTTTGGACACCCGCTCCTGTCCCTAACCTTGCCATATGTCATGGCTTGCCAGCTGTGTCCGCATGATGGGCAGAGCCAGTGCCTGCATGTGGAACTGTGTGCCATGACCTGATCCGGCGTCAGCCCATTCTTAGCTGTGTCCCAGTACTCGGCCACAGTTGGTGCCTTGGTCAACAATGAGTTGTGTTGACATGGACGCTTGTTACTGCAGAAAGGGCACTGATAGTCCATGTTCTGCCTTTGACCAACGGTGGCCAACCATTCGTGCGGAAGTCCACACGGACATTGGTCACAGCTCCACCACACCAGAAAATTACTGCTGGTCGTGATTTGCCTATTTCCCAAGTGCACGTTCTTAGCATGATGCCATTGCTGCTGTAACTCTGGCCTCAACAGGCTGATGTCGGGGCCTGCCGGTGTTTGGTGCAGTGTTTGGTTGCAGCAGCGCAGTCTCGCATACCCTGATGACACCACCACACACAGTCTCACTGTTGCATTGGACGCGTTTGCAGCCGCTAACAAAATCAACGTGAAGGCGCATGCTCGCACCAGATGCCTGCCTGTTGTTCCTTAGCTGTGGTAGTCTTCCATGAAGGAAGGAACCACGACCCAGCATGTGTGGTAAGCGCGGAATGTTGCTGTCCCTGAATTTAGTTCATGGCTGACGTCGCAGCAGACCTGCCGTGTCGTGTGCACAAGTACATAGTGCACTTACCTGCTATGGGGTGGTTCCCAGACCGAGGTCATGCAGCACACTCGTGCAGCCATCCTTGCGAATCCGCAACCCCTCAGTCGCTGCTTGAGCTTCAATCGGACAGCAGGGGACACAGGAAGCCAACGTACGACCTCGATGCCGGTAAGGTATGACCGCAAAAATCTTAACAGAGGCTCCGAAACCAGTCAAACAGACTAGTGTGTCACATCACTGATACTAACATCGAGAGCGTTGCAAATTGGCAAAAAGTCGCAGGCACCATTTAAAGAGGTTGTGTGTCAGCAAGATCTTGGGGACCACGCGTGGTCGAGCACAACTTTTCACTTGAGGAAACTCCATCAAACTTGGTCTTAAGACGCTAGCTCTGGTCTTGAGAAATGTCCACGACTTTGGCTGTCAAAGTTGTTGGGTGTTTGGTGATAGAATGGTACACTGATCAAGAATGGCGACGCATGGATGCTCATGTCCAGCAAGGCAGTTCAGTCCAATCAAATGTTCACATATGTTGATGAGGACTGATGGTCCCCTAGGCCACACACGGGCAACTGAATTGCTACCCTTTTAGTCCTTAGCGGTGTGTGGACTCAATTCAGGACTTGCTGCATGACTTTTGCACCTCGGGACCCCTGCTAAGTTTGAAGGTAAATTTGTGGTAAACCCTATTACACATGTACCACTTGATCAGAAGTGGAAAGCCTCTTGATCAATTCATGAAAGGCATGTTCCACAGGCACTTGCCCTCTCCAGCGATGCTGATACCAGACCAGCAAGACATGATGTACGTCTGGACTCACACCATCATAAGCTGTTTCACATAACATTCACAAGTCCTTCAGCAGATAACACTGATCTAGCCCACATGTACGTCTAATCAAAATGTACTCTTGAACACAAGGTCAGGTTGTCCAAGCATTCCAGACAGCAGTTTGGAATAGACTTTGGGCATTCCAGGAACTGATACAGGCTTGATACAAAGACAAAGTTCGAATGCATTCCAAGAACAGCTTGCAGAGAGAAGTAAAACTACCAGTGGACATGACAGCTGTTATGACTGAACACCTTGAAACAAAAACAAAGACATCAGCTGTCCCATGTACGGGCTTAACATGTACAGAAGGCAGCTATACTGTCATCAAGACCCCTGTCAGTCAAGTCAGATTATGCCTGCTTTTCACGCCTAGACTTGATAGATGCTCTTTTCATCCTTTTCACTTCTGGTTCTGTGCGCCGATGAGGAGACTGTTCCCAGGTGTGCCCACTTGCATCCTTCCAGCAGGCCTTTTTGTTAGACCTTGGCAGGACCTGCTCAGAGCCAGCACCATTCTTGGCAGAGTCATACTCTGCAGCTAGCGCAGGGTACAAAGACTGCAAGGAATTGCAGATGCAAGCCTTTTTGCTTGCACAGCAGGGGCAACCACGATTAAGGCCAATGCGGTTGGCTGAGCGTGCCATATAGAGGTGTGGTTGGCCTTTGGGGCAGTTGGTACAGATCCAGTGCACCATCTTGCCGCTTCCAGCTGTTATGCTGTCAGGGTCCAAACCTGCTTTCTTGTTCCTGTCAAAGTCAAAATCCATCATTGCTGGGTGTTGGCTCTGTGTCAAAGTTGGCTTTCTGTCGACATCTTTATATTTGCTTGAGCACTTTGGACACTCGCTCCTGTCCCTGACTTTAAGGCGTGTTGGAGCTTGCCAGCTGCAACCACATAATGGGCAAAGCCAGTGCTTGCGGGCATGACTGTGTGCCATGACCTGGTCTGGAGTCACCCCATTCTTGGCTGAGTCCCAAAAAATTGCCACAGCCGGGGCC
>JAABUW010008312.1_pt1 | contig 12164 bp, 15 predicted proteins | sample 5560081 | NCBI WGS metagenome assembly JAABUW01 (sample SAMN10711882, study PRJNA513363) | rock metagenome | isolation source: Antarctica rocks | place: Antarctica: Victoria Land, Knobhead sud | reverse complement strand
GTAGAGTAGTGAGCTATCGCGGGCAGAGAACTTGTAGCTGCTCGTTCCCGTCCGACAACCATCAGTCTGCTCGCCGAACTCCAAGTGCTGTACTGTCTTCACATGCTCGAATGGTGTCGTCTAAAAGGAGTACGTACCATATGGTATGTACGTCGCGTGAGGTGTCCCGACCCGCTCGCTGATTGGCTGGAGAGCACTTGCCATTTCCACGCCTCCAAGCCACCATATCTATCGACTCCAGGAGACACTTCTAGTATCTCATCTTACCCCGTTTCTCATGCCGAGTGCACAGTCGTCGGCTTGCATGTACATCGGTACCGTGTGCGCCCTCAAGCACGACCACGCGTCCCAATGGTACTGTTCTCCTGAGGAGATGCTCTGGCTTCACCCGTACCGGCGGGAACACCCTACCGTAGCAGACTCGTGCTTGCAGAAAGGCTATTCGCGCCACGCTGCTACTACTGTCCGGCCGATTTATGATGGTGTTCGTGCCTGACAAGCGACTCTCTTCACGTGGCTTTCTCAAGTGTGGTATGGTCCGGCACACCACAGCTTCATCATATCCTCAGCCTTGCAATGGCTTACGCGTGGCTCTCGCTTCTCCACACGGTACCGAATGCTCACAAATCCGGAAGCCAATTGTAGTGGTTTTCTAGCCGCCAGCCTTGTTCGGTTTCTGTGTGACAAGGCTGTACCGACGAAAAGATCAGGCAACGAGGCAATGCTTCCCAATACAGCTGGTGGTGGCAACGAGGCCGCCCGAACGGGCTTCGTTGAGCCACCGCATGGTCTGCTCTTGTGTGGGAGTACAAGAGGGTGGTCGTGTCAGTCGGTAGGTCTGCATTCATCCAACGACTCTCTCATTGTTCTACAGATTTGCCATTGTACACAACACTAGGTACACCCTGATGGCGAATCAGACGCTTCTGAGCGCTATATCCCTAGATACCATACCGAAATCGTGGGCCGGCGAATGTATTGCTCAATTGAACTCCTCGGCCTACGACTGGAGCCATGGACTGGTCAACTCCCATGGCAGACCCGTGTCGGAGCTTACGAATGCAACTTGGGGTATCACTATTGAGACATGCGAAATGTTTTGCAACCATGTCAAGATACCATTCGTCGGTCTCTTTCTGCTCTTGAGTACGACCTGACGCTGACTCTGAGCAGGTGTTTAACTTCCAATCGTTCGCATCCTCAATGACGAATTACTTCCTGCCATGGCTTGCACTGACCGCTCAGTTGCCTTTCGAGACAGGTGACTTTTCTACTAACGCGGTGGCCTTCTGTATGGCCGTGGGTAGCCCTACGCTGGCGACTTACTCGCTTACCATCACCATCCTCAATCGTTACTGGGTGCGTCAAGAATTCAACAAACTCAAAACCAAAGCTCGCAGTCCAGATGTCTACCCGAAGTATGGCGCTTTCGGGACTCGGGTACAGGCTTGCCGATTCCTGCTGCAAGAAGCGCAGCAAGTACCTTTACGAGCGTGCATGGAGAGAGGCTGGTTCAGCAGCTTGCTCGTGATACCCAAAAACAGTGATTGGTGGTACCACCTCGACCAGCGGCTTAAGAGCACGAGGCGGAATGTCACCGCGTCTCTAGTTGCTCAGATGGCCTTTGCCGCCATAGCATATCTGTTCACTGTGATCGCTTCATTCGCCGCCGACCTTGGAGATCCTGCGACAGCTCTACAGATCGCCTCTGGCAGCATCTGGATTTGGCTGGTATGTCACAAAATCGCCCTCTACCAGATTGGAGGCTTAAACTAACACCTCTGCAGATCCCGGTAATCGCTGGGTACGTGTAATCGCCATATCCTCTATCAAACCCACTGACGTTGTGAAATAGATGGATCACAGTCGGCACGCAGTACAGTGCTCGTTCTATTGAAGACGCACTGGAAGCGGAAGGAGCGTATCGCGCTTTGGAGCCCCCTGTCCAGCACGGCGGCGAACTTGACGAGCCGAGAGAGCAAGCTGGCTTGGTCGTGCGCCCAGGTCTCACTCCTTTGCCTCACACCCACCAGACTGTGTCTGGCGGCTTCGACGTCGCCGAAGTCGAAAGACTAGAGCTACCAAGCTGGTTAGGCGCCAATGTCGGTGGAGACGAGCAACTCAAAGGTCCCATTTTCAACTACGCAAGGCTGTTCACATGGTGGCAGCTTGCCTCATCCATCGACCACGCGCTCTCCGAGACCATGAAGAGTGTCATCAACCGCAAAATTTGCGCCCAAAACCCACCCAACCTTCCTCCTGACTGGAGGGCAGCAACGCACATCCGTGGCGATAGTGGAGAAACAGCTGCGTACTGTGGTCTGGATATGAGGACATCCATCTTGGCCTATCCCAAATGGACCGAGATACCATCCAAGATCTATGGACGAATATTCGCAGCATCTCTCGTGGCATTGCTTTTGCAATGGGGCACAACCGGCTCATCTATTCTTATCGCTTACCTCACACCTACCATCGGACTCGGATGCCGGTCTTCGTCATATCTACTATACGGAGTACTCGGCACCACCAGCTGGCTCTTTCTCCTGATCTCCATGCTGCTCTCGCATGAGATTATGCTTCGCTACCAAAAGGAGCACCAAATCCACCCTACGATCGATTTCCGTCGCGGAGCGAAGCCCAACTCCGCTACCTACGTTCGCACTTGGACGCATAGCTTCCTGTGCGGACTCGCAGTGGTTCTCCGGCTTCTCGGCAAGATGATCGCCATTGCCAACACGCTCTGGCTCATTGCGAGCTCGCTGATGGAGTTCGTTGGGGCATACAATAATTGCTGGTGCATGGGCAATCACATCGGTAGTAAGTGCCTGTATGGTGGAAGCATTCGCTGTGGATTATGCTGACACTGTGACTAATCTAGTGGGCAAGGATGGCTGGGTCGTGCTGTTTAAGGGCGCAGATGCTCTGAGTGCTGCAGCCTCTCTACCCTGGGGAGGTGGACTGGCTATGGCCCTTCTTGTGTGCTCTTTCTCCTATCTTTTCTTTTTCCTTGGTTCGCGGAAGACCGATGACAATTGAAGATTGGACAAGGCATGGGATGTTATGGCAGATCCACGTAACCGTTCGCCTGCAACTTTCAGGCTATGCAGTCGTTGCTTGCAGCACAATGCATGCTGAGCTTTTGGGAGCATGCGTCTCCATATGCTCATGAGATTCGACTTCGTATATACATATACACACATCTGGTATCGAGTTAAGTACAAAGCGCCATGTCACCGAACGCCGACCGGCTAAACCAAACCTTCCACTATCATATCCCAACGACATCCCTCCAACATCATCATAATTCCTTCTCCTTCACCGGCCCATGCTGCTCCTTCTGCGCCACATACCCCCCCGTCTCCGGATCCTTCCTCACCGCCCCCGGCCCTCCCACCAACTCAAACCCCTTATGGAACACCCACTCCGTGACTTGCTCGACCGGTTTATCGAACAAAAACGGCAACGCCGGCACAGCCGCCAGCCCCAACCCTATTGGTCCCCAGGTTCGTACTCGCACATTCTTCATATTTTTCATCGCGCGCCCGCTATACCGCACAATCGAATGGATCGTAAACGCCGGTAATCCCATACTCGCCACACCCTGAAACACCGCCCGCTCCGCCATCCGCGCCCTGTAATCGTCTATCGCCGGCACCACCCCCGTCGCCGCCGGCCTTAGCTCTGGATCCTTCACCGACGCATCGACTACGGGATGCAATATCTCCTGATTCCGTAAATAAGCTTTCCACCCCTCATGCGCCACGTCCCCGCCCAAGTACAACCAACTTATCCCGTACGCCCCCCGCACCCAGTTGGGATGCGCGACCGGCCGGAACGACTCGCCTATGTCGGAGGTGTAGGCGATGTAGCGCTGCGCGGCGAGCATGATTGTGCGGATCCGCGAGGCGTAGGCGGCATAGCGGACGGAGGACTCGGTGCTGTCTTCGGCGTGGCCGGAGGTGAGGACGTCCCAGAACTTTTCGTCGGAGTCGAGGGTCGATTGGAGTTCGGCGGGGAGTTTGGTTGGGGGGAGGGGTTTGGAGAAGTCGGGGCGGGGGGAGGAGCGTTCGTGGGGGATGTTTGCGTTGGGGTCTGGTTTGGACATGGTGGTTGATGGGAGTGTGTGGTATAGATGTTGTTGTAGTGATTTGGTGTGTTGTCGCTACTAGATAATTATATGGTGCGTAATATATGCTTCTATATGTCCAGAAACCGGGTGTATTCGTGTATTCAGTGAGCCGAAATAATGATGCTTGACGAAGACGGATGTCGTCGAGTTGGAAGGTCATATCCAAGCCGAGGACGCCCGAGATCAACGCCACTTGTGGCTCACTCCCGAAAGCTTCCCAACCTCAAGCTTGACTTCACCACTGCTTTTACTGTAGCCATTGACCAACCTCACCTCGCCCCTCGACACTTCAATACCAGACAACCGATATACCACCGCAACCATGGTCGTCTACTACCAGATCGCCGGTCAGAAGATTGGATCCCACTGGGTACGTGAGCCCCCCACATTCGAGCCTCCTTGGGAACACCATCAACCAATGCGCCAGCCCTTGACACTCACGACGACCTACTAACATTGTACTCTAGCTCGCAATCGCCACCCTCGGAACCACTTTCGTAGGAGCCTGGGCCTCGATGGGCGGTAGCAAGAAGGCAACGCCCAAGAGCCCTCCGATCAACACCACGGACAAGGAGGAGGAGAAGTTTATACAGTATGTTCTAAACCACAAAGGACACGCGGTGCTTCGCGATCTAGGTTGGCTGTGCTAGGGGCTAACAGTGTGCTACAGAGAGTTCATCAAGGCCGCAGAGGCAGAGTCAGGCGGCAATGGCGCGAAACAGCGGGAGGGACATTGAGGAGGACGTCAAAGCCAGGACGAGCTGGGGTTGATAGATGGTGCGACGAAAGCTTACGGGTCTCGAGGATAGTTGAGAGGTGGCGGGACGCTGCAGTGTACATATACCGAAAACACTATCGAGTTTGCGAGCTATCACGGACCCCAGGTCGCGGAAACAGCTTTTTAGCCATCACAATGTCCTCCTTGTTTGGAAACTGGAGGTACTCGAGCCGGGCACCAGCAGTCACACAGTGCGCCGATTCTAGGAAATCGAACGACTCATCCTGACAGCGTTGAGGAGAGCTTGCTGGGCGTGTAACTGCTGCTGTTGTGCATCAATCACAGCGTTCAATCTCTTCTCCAGCTCCTCCCCATCCATGCTTCCGGTGAGTTCAGGTACCGAAGGCTGCCCACGGCGCCAGTCTCCTCGACTCTTTAAGTATTTCCAGCTATGAGGGCAGCCGTACATCGCAATGAAGATCGCCGTAAAGACAATGTAGATAATCAATATTGCGAGTGGTGAGCCCTTGCCATTCGTCTCGGGAAGACGTTCGGTGTACGAGCCCCAAGGTATATGCCCAGACCGACCAGGAATGACGAAGCGAGAAGTTGAGAAGCCGAGCCGGCGTAACCAGTAGTATCGCCGCACTGGCGGAAGGCACTCGACCAACAACGCCGGATATGTCGGCGGGCCCAGGTCTTGTAAGCCAGTCGTATATGTCTTGTGCCCCGTGGAGACCACTGAGAAGCAGCTGGAGGCTACAAGAGAAGTAGACTGCCAAGCAGCCGGCAATCAGACTAATAACCAAGGCGGCGTAGGCGGTCCAGTGCGTGCCTCTGATGTGCTCAAGTGATAATCCCGTGAAGGCTATCTGTGCAACTATGGCACCGGCAACGGTGATCATGGTGAAGCTCTCCGTGAACGACTTCTTGACCAGCCTGGCATGTTCGAGGTCCTTTCCGATAACATAGTGCCGAACCCTCATGATAACATCGCCGCTGCTTGAAACGGCCAGGTACACAGCCAAGGCTGTGCCGTAGGTCTGTAAGTTGAAGCCGAACTCCTTGAGACGGTTGAGAGTTCCAGTCGCGATAGGTAATACTCCTAATGCAAGGCCGAGGCCGAGAAATTCCGCCATGGCATCTAGTCGGTTGCGAACCTTGGGAGGAACTGGTTATGCCTGAGTGGAGTAGATATGAACGGGCAATGGGACGAGTGACAAGACCAAAGACATTAACAGCGGTGTTGGCTCTTGCACCGCCACAGCTCATCTGATCATTCGCAAGGCTGATGGGTAGGCATACACTGATAGGCTGTGTGTCTTCGCACATACGTGGCCACATTACCATGTAATGGTATCTCTACAATAAGCTTGGTAGCGCATGATGTCGTTCGAGGCCCTGTACATACTTGTAGACTTCCAGTAGAGAGTGATGATCGATGGTCTGATGTAGCACGTTCCAGCACCGCGCTTCGATTTTGACTTTCCTTAGCGCCGATCCGTCTCTGGCCAATCAGGATCCTAGACACAAAGCCACAAGTCTCTGAGACGTCGTACAACCTCGACCTCGACCTCGACTCTACATAGCACTCCGTCATCTCTTGTACACATTCGTTCCCACCATGCCACTTCGACCATTCCCCTACCAACTGAACATCGGCACCGACATCGCAAGCATCGAGCGCATCCGCCGTCTCGTTGGGAAGGACGACCATCATCCGAGACATCTTGTCGCCTTCCTGAAGCGCGTCCTGACTCGCCGTGAACGACTCCAATTCTGGAGCCGATATGGGAAATATGATATGCGAAATCTGAAGTCGGCAGCTCCCGTACATCACTTCTTGGCCGGACGGTATGTAATGCCTGAGGGTGGGAGTGGCAAATCTGCGAAAGCCGTGGCCGACTCGCTACATCTTGCAGCTTGCAGAGATACGAGAAGAAAGCTAAAGTGTATTCAGATTTGCAGCCAAGGAGGCAACCATCAAAGCTGTTTCTTCGAGAAGACAGAACATGAGCTTCCACGACATCGTGATCAGAACGCCAGTCTTCGGCGAGGAAATGTCGGCTATCATCCTTGACAAGCAAGATACTGATGGTCGGCCCATTCAACATGAGGTTGCATTACTGGCGAAAGCAGAAACACATCACCAACCTCGAACGAGCAATAAACGGGATCGCCAATTCGGGAACGATAAGGCCGAAAATGCATTCGAAAGTGCTTGGCCGACACCTTCTACCGATGCGACTCCTTCCCAGCAAAGTTTGCCCGAGGAGAATGCCGCTGGGGCCCCGCAAGCCGCTGTAATGGAGGAAAATGTTGATGACGGGGTTGAGCTTTCGGGCTCGATTGCCAAGATCAGCATCAGTCATGATGGTGATTATGCTACTGCGGTCTGCTTGGCTGCGGAAGAGTCTCAGGAGGGTGATGTTGGTGGGGAGGCTGCAGCGCGGGGGTATATAATCTCAAATGATACGAGGAGATGAACTCACTCATCACCTACGCGAGTCGGCAATATACTCTACGCCGGACTAAACCAACAGCCTAAAACGGCTAGATCGAGACGCGATCTCAATGCATGGGCACCACGTTCCAAAGACCTTTCGACTGGGAGAGGCGGCCAAGAACAACTGGTTTGAAGTGCGCGCTGCTCTGAGGCCCCGTCATCTAGCATGCAGGTACCCGCGGCGCCGCGGTGCTGGGGCTCGACCCATACTGCAAACACGGATTGTGGCTCGATCTCTTGGATGGACTGTGCGTTCACATCATCGCTGCAGTCTCCTCTGGAGGTGCTGCGAAGTGTCCGCATCCGCCGCGGCAAGGTCCAAAGGCCGATCCCACTGCATTGAAACTCTGACCATGCGGTGTGGACCCAGGTGTTCCGCGTTTGACCGGTTAGGTTGCCAACAAGCAGCGGCCGTTTTTATGCGCAGGCAAGACGTAAGATATACTGCTGCTAGCGCCCTCGAACAAAGACGATTCACGCCGAACCTCAGTCCTATCAGTCACGGCTTTAACAAGGAGTTTGGCCAGTCCAGAGAAGCCTGCGGAGTGACTCCGAAGAGTGGTGAATTTGCGCAGTTCTAGGGGTGAGAGCTTTACAGAACCCTTTCGTTCTTCTCCTTATTGCTTCACATTTCACGTTCGTCGAAGCTCTTCTTCGTTGACACCTTTTAGAGTGTACACTGCGAAGTTTACCACCTGAGCTTCTTTCTAGTGCAGCAGCGCTACTCACCATTCGACTCGTGTGGAACGACTCTCTACGCCATGGAGCCCATCTTACTTGCAACCCTCAGGGCTAGTTTCAGAGATCCTGCAAGCATCGACGCTTTTCTATACGTGGCAGTACATAATCGACTTGCTTCTCTGCCGAGCGCACCATACCGGCGGATGGACACACAAGAACAAAGTGGAAGCGCTGTGGGCCAAAAGGTTTGGCAACGGCTTCTTCTACCACCCACGCAAACCCTCACCTCACAACCTCATGAGCAAGAGCAAGAGCCACTGTACCGTGACCGAAAAGCAAATCGACAAGCTGGGTCAAGAGCCTTATCCTGAGCTTCCACAGTTCTGGTCGAAAACTGGCATTACGGACTTCCTTACTCCACTCCCACCTGGTATTTCTCTGCTCGTCATGGAGGGCACCAACTTCGCTGATCGTCCAACTTCAACAGAGGCGGAAGCGATAGCGCCTCTATGTGCTCAACAGACGACGAGCACGCCTCTATTGTACGCCGTGCCTTGAGGATGCCAACACCAGCTGAGGACAACACACCGCCGCCTACGCAACAAGCTCCGCCGCTTGCAATCGACATGCGCTCTCGGTGTCCCTCTCCGTCCCTACCACCGAACACCGTGGACTCTCGCTCCAACGCCAGCGGTTCGAGCCACGGAACAATCTACACACCTCCCAGCTCAGTCACCGAAGAGGAGGACGTCTTGTCAACCAGTGGTGTGGGCTCTAGGTCGACGACTAGATCGCTTCATCGCACGCAACAAGACTGGCCGCCAGCATACCACTTTCACGGAAACATCACAAATTCGTCCATCATTATCGCAAACGCACCGACGCTGGAGCGGATTGATGGTCACAGTCACATACGAACGAGAGACTCCAACGACGCCCGGTCTTCAGTCCGCGCCGCTACTACCAGGCCCTCATCAGCCGCACGGTCGTCCCGCCGCGTCGCTTCGGACGCCAGTGCTGCGAGCTCCGTTTGGCTTCCCACGCCTTCAGCTTCGATTGTTGACGAGGAAGTCGTGGAACGGTCTGAAATTCCACAGTCACCATCAGCAGCAAGACTACTCCGTCGCAATCTTAGCAACGAACCAGCTGCGAAACTGGCCCGCGTAAAGCAGGAGCATGCCTCCGGACCAGGGTCAACTGGCCAAGGAACATCTGACCTCAAGCGAGCTCATGTCATTCCTCATCAACCAATCGAAGCCATCAGCATGGCCGACGATGGACATGACATTGCCGACAACACATCAAGCTGGTCAACCATCACGACACAATCAGAGACACTCGCGCCCGCAGCTGAGCCACTGCTCCAAGCCGAAGTGACAGGAGTGTTCTACGCTGCTACTGTTCACATCGACCCTCCAATCGTCGTAGTCGGACACACAACAAGAGCAATCGAGGCTGCTTTGAGGGACATCGCCGTTCACAACAACATCACCATGGCACAGGACCACCACTTCTCGATGTCGGGCATCGATGTTACACTGCTGCCACAGCTCGAAGCTCTTGTCTGCGAACGCCTTCACCGTGTGCAGCATGTTAGTGCGCCTGTTTTGCATCGCGACTACTTCTTCGTTGATCTCCGTATGGCGCAATCCGTCATCTTGAACGCGTGGATGTTCATGCAGAATGGCTTTGACCGTACGGCGGGTAGGCTTCGCGCGAGGTACCAGTCTCGGATGAAGGCAAAAGCCAGAGTCCAACGCAGTGCCGAACGAGCACAGTGGATGCCGTGCCGTCCTCGCTCAAGGAGCGTCAGATGCCGCAACCTTCATCAAGCAGCTCGAGGGTGCGGGCAGCGTTGTCTCGTCCTGAGCCGTATGAGTCGTGGGATCCAGTGGAGTACCGACAGCTTCCGACTTTGCCTTCGAGTTCTGATGAGCGTGCAGGGAGGCATGAGTGCAAGGTAGGACGACGATGACGAGCTGTACCGGAAGGCAGCGCTAGTGCAGGCGATTATAGCGCGAAGTGGTATTATCTATGGGTTGTCGTACTCATGTGCAGCGACATAAACTTTTCGCAAGGAATCTGGCCGCACTTTGGTGAAGATCATTGGGATCCAGGTTGGACGGGACTGGTCATGTGCACTTCCGACCTCAGGCTCAATGCCAAGGAATTTAATATAACTTCTTTCAAGCAATGCGGCATGCAATGGTACCATCCTCAACCACTCCCAATACTTTGACACCCTAGACTTACAGAGATGCAGGTCATAAATAGCTAGTGCCGGCGGTGCTGCCTTACGCTGCTTACACTGCCTGCACAGGTGGCGGTATACGAAACATGTGGCTTGCTTTGCCGCTCACCAGCAGGAGGGTCAGTGCACAGCGTGCAGACATCCAGGCAACGAGTGCCTTGGTACCCATGCTCATCGGGCTGTGCAATGCTAGCCTGTCAGGGCAGGTACCGCTCACACTGTTCAGCGGCGTGTATTTAAACCTCGAGCCCGAGTACTACGAACAACTATCTCCATCCATTTCACGATCGCGATGGCCCTTATTACGTTCGCCGAGGTCAGGACGGCATTCCAGCACGATGCCACCGTTCAAGCATTTGAATGCATGTTTTGTGATTCCAGCCTGGAAAATTGGCGGAAAACTCTCGCCCAAGGCATGCTCCATACAGATCCTCGCCAGTTGGGTCTTAAAGGCCTTAGAGACATCATTAACCTGCTCATCTGCGCTACGCATCAAACTGGCTCGCCTGGTTATACTAACAAAGACATGGTAGAAGCTATCTGGTGTCTTGAGTTCCCTCATCTGAATTTTGACACCCACCGCCATCGCTCACGATACTCACTCGTCAACGCACGCCATCGCATAGTTAACGAGAGACCATTCTCCGCACCGATGACGCCTCCATCCTCGGGACAGAGGACGCACCCCGCCGTCGATGTTGTCTCCGAGCAAACTCTTGCTCCACCTGCCAGGCCGAACTTCCTGCCCGATGCCAGCGCAACCAGCTCCGATGGACCTCCCACACCTCGGACTCCTATAATTAGCGAGGATGATGGCAATGTCTTTGGTAGTCCAGAGTCTCCGCTAGGCACAAGAGCACTGCGTAACGCACACTCGCAAGTGCAAGCGGAGGCAACACCTCAGATGGAGCACGAAACCAACATTGTATCATCGACTCCACGGCTTCAGACACCGCCGCCTGACCAAGATGGCGAGATGCAAGACACATCGCCTGAAGGTGCTCCTGAAGGTTCGGACGACAGAGGACAGGCCCCAACAACAGGTGGTGGAAGATTCTCACCAGGCGACGCATCAACCTGGTCACCATGGACGATTCGGTCAGAGGTGCTTACGCTCCTACTCGAACCACTACCGAAACCAAAAGCCAAAGGCACGATCTACGCCGTTAATGTTGAAGCTGACGGATCGCCGCCAATGGTCAAAATTGGCTTCACCACTCGTGCAATCAGGACGAGACTGCGGGAAATCGCTAACCAGCATGGCCATACATTGAATCTGCGTACCACTTATTCGATTTCGGGCATCCCCCTTCTTCAGTTACAACGTCTGGAAGCTCTGGTTCATGCCGATCTTGCTTACTTCCAACGAGATCTTCGTGTGCAACGTGGTCGGACCCACAGAACCCATCACGAGTACTTCGAGGTGAATCTTGCCACTGCACAGAGCACTATCCAAAGATGGTGGGCAGTCATGCGGGACATCGGCCTCGAGCCAGGTGCCGAGCTAGATCAGACTGTTGTTGATGCCATCCAAGGAAGTACGGCGTTGAATATCGAGCGCTCAGACACCGAAGCGACCGCAATGGAGCCTGATGGTTGGGCGCGCATCAACTCGGATCACGGCCGGCGGGAGTCCGTATGGGACACGGTGTTCAGACGGGACAGTGGTGGCTTTGGAAAAGGTGGAGGCACTTCTGGTGTCATATGGATCCTTCTGGCCTTGCTGTTACCGGTAGCCCCGGATTTGCTGAAGTCTCCACCAGGCTTAGTGTGCACGTCGATGGCGCTTCTTATTGCACTTTTGAAGAACTGGAGGTTGCTCTGAACGATTTACGATTTGTAAAGTGGTACAACATGACTGGAATGGCTTGGATAG
>JAABUW010008310.1_pt1 | contig 12167 bp, 16 predicted proteins | sample 5560081 | NCBI WGS metagenome assembly JAABUW01 (sample SAMN10711882, study PRJNA513363) | rock metagenome | isolation source: Antarctica rocks | place: Antarctica: Victoria Land, Knobhead sud | reverse complement strand
ATTGAATATAAGTGGAGGTTGAAACATCTACTAGCGTAGGGTAGCCGAGGTCTTAGCGTAAGATAAGCTGAGCTATATCATATCAAAGTACTTTACTTAGTCCCACGGCACTGCCAAGGTCTCGGCATCCGACCGACCGACGAAGTTCCTAGTGTCGTTCCATTCGCCGTGCTTACTGAGATTTGTAATCACTTGGTACAGCTCTCCATAACCCGATCGCTTTGCGAGGAAACGGTTGGCTCTCTCAGGCTAACACCAAGGGGTAGTGGTTCTGGGGGAAGGAGCTATTCGGCTCGGGTCTTGGGCTTCCATCCCGGAGAGCTTCCTCTCACACCACGCCAGCCCGGTGTTTTCACACCCTGTTTCCATACCCACCTCGATATACTCAGCGTGTAATTTGGATTCTACTCAGTTGTAATCAGTGGAGGCTGTCCAGCAAACATTTGGCCAGAATGCAGCCAACCCTTGCGCCAGCGCCGCATCCAATGCGGGCACCTGGACAGGTAAGCGGAGCAACCACCAGCTTCGCAACCTTGAAAACGTGACTGCTGACTCCCCATAGCAAGAGAACATCGAGGACAGAAGTGAGAATCATGCAGAAGCTTGTTCAGACCATTGTAGGTTTGCTGACACGCATATGCTGTCAGCCCTTCGAGAGCAGCTGCTCGCCACAGTCCAGAACCACCATATTCCCACCCATAGACCAGAGCATCAATTGTCCACAGCTGGAAGTCCACATCATCATAATATCGATCCTGCAATTGCGGGCACTGGAATAATGAATCCTGGCGCAGGTGATAGTGGAGGTGATGATAACGGTAGTGATGGTAGGAAAGGCGGAAAGCGCGAATTGTCGACCTCCAAACGCGCGGCGCAAAACAGGGCAGCCCAGGTATGTGACTCTAGTACGTCTGTGGACCGATGTTGTGGATTTGGAAGTCAAAATCAGTTCCCTAAATTCAGGGTGACAAAGGTAGCTTACTAAATTATTATTAAACAATAGCGTGCATTCAGGCAACGAAAAGAAGGCCACATCAAGACTCTCGAGAATCAAGTGAGGGAGTTCAACAACCTCAATGAGAATTTCAAATCCCTTCAATCGGAAAATTACCAGTTACGGGACTATATCATCAGCCTGCAGTCCCGCTTACTCGAGTCACAAGGCGAATACCCTCAGCCACCGTCCAACATCGACATCCCCCATCCTCAATCATCCCGCCCTCCTACACAAATCCCAGCACCAACTGCTCCGATGGGAAGCTCAGCAGCAAACCAGCTGCAAGCTTCAGCCGCCCAAGCAGTAGCAGACATGGATGGCAGCAGAAATCAACACGACGAATCCTCATACTCTAGGAGCGCCTCCAATAAGAGACCTCGTATTGAGGATGATCCAGGTACTGGCCCCGGTCATGCGGACAATAGGTCGGTCGCTGTCTGAGGCTTCTACGACGCTCTCCGCCACCGTTGATTGGTGTTGCACTAGCCGTATCTGGCGATCAACCATCGCGCAAAAACCTGAATAGTAGCCTCATGGCGAAATCTTGAGAAGAGCGTGCATTGGCACACAGGAGCGGGTTCATGGATGAATAATGTCTCACGTGCTTGTGGGAGTCGAGGGACAGGAAATGCGAGGTGCTGAGGATCGGCAATGTATACCACTTATTACTTAGCATATCATTGGCTGATTGGATCAAGCCGACACTGGGATGGCAAGATGTCGAAATTCAACAGCTGAATTCTTTATTATCAGGCAAAACTTTCCATCGTTTTGATTCCGTGGATTTTCATTACCCCACCCTTTGCAATGGGTCAGATTGTTACTGAATTACCCAGAATATGATCCTAAGCCTCGATTATTAGCAGCCTCCCATGACGGGCCGCATCACCTATGAATCCTTAACTAACCTTCAAGTATTCGGAGCCTTTTTCCAGATACTCTTCACGAGTCACGCAAGCTTGCTTAAAAGCCAGCTCTTTCGACCACTGGGCGGCGCCTTTCCATGCATCTAGCAACGGATCACCGGCCCGTCGAATACGCAACGAGGCATCGATAGGCAGTACAGTGCGCAGTTCTTTGCTGAGTCGTTCCTCAAATCCCTTGAAAAGAGTGTTGCCTCCTGTAAGGAAAATGTCTTTCAGGATTTTGGTGCGGTCCTGGGGATTACCCATACCGTGATTAGCCATGTCAGCAGCGATGTTGACAATACCAGCCTGGTCAAGACCCGCTATAGCAGGCTGGAAAACGACCTCTGGCACTCGAATTCTTTCCACGTTCAGATGCAATTGATGCGTTTCTTGCTGGCTCTCCGAATCGAACGGTCGTGGACCACGTAGGAACGCGTGCAGAAGACTCTTCGTCCAGTCTTTCTGAGCGGCCATGGTTTTACTCTCACTGAAGCCAGGATCAAATTTCAGCAGCTGCCCCTCCACATTCTTCATTTCCGCATCGAGGTCCTCCTCTTCCTCATCCTCGCTCTGCTCACCCATTGCAACAGTACGATAGACTCCCCAGTCCTCATCGTTGGCACCAAAGTTATCATCGTCGCCGCCGCGTCGGCGCTTCTTACTGGGGGCATCTGATGCCAAGTTTGCAAGAGTTTTCATCCGTATCTGGCTGGCGAGAGATTTACGATTGCCGAGATCGGCCTTTTGTCGCTCTCGGTCTTTAATCCTTTGGAGCAAACCCTGCGCAGAGGGTATTAGTATATCAGAAGACTGTGACCGTCAAATTTTCTCCATACCATTCTAGCAATCCTCCGGTCTTCCAGCCAACCTTCAAGATCATTTAGGCGTCGTTCATCATCGAGTCTGGCTTCTTCAGCTCTTCGAGCTTTTTCTTGCTCCTTTTCGACCTTGGCCCTCGCTCGAGCCTCTACCCCAGACTTGAGCAGTCGCTGGTGTCGCTTCTGTTTCAATCCTGCCTCGTCAAGCTGGTCATCCGAAACATCAAGCAGCGGAAAAGTAGCCACTTCTTCATCTTCCACATTTTCGGGGACGCCGAGATCCTTATTCCTCGCCTTACGGACCGACTTTTCCATCTCTTTGATCATTCTATCCAATTGAGCCTCATCTTTGAACTCATCGTCATCTAGTAAGCGTTTTATTTCCTTCTTCGTCTGTCCCACAAGGCTTTGTTGCAGGTCCCTATAGTACTCAAGCTCTTGTTCCTTTTGAACGAGCTTCTCTAGTCTCATTTTGGCCGCTTGTTCCTGTAGTCTTCTACCACCCTCTCTCTTTCGTTCTGCAATACGCGCTAGCTCCTCTTCGCTCTTTTCAACCACAACGTGCTCCATATAAGGATACTGAATGATGTGATCCCTGTCCTCCAAGCCATCCCAGTGCAAGAACATACTCATCTCCTTATCGAAATCCTGGGAGACGTAGCACTGCTCGCGAACCATATGCTGCGCCTGGTAGTCGGTAAGTTTTCCAGGGAAATTCGGATACTTCAATCTTAGAAGTTTGAGAAGGTATTCGGCTCCTTGGAAGCCTCCCCAATTTAGACGTGAGACACTGGACATGATTGGCTTTGAGTTCAGTACAGGTATAAGAAGGGTCGAAGAGTGTGAGGATGATACGAGAAGCCCGCTGCTTCCTCTATTATACTTGTATGAAAAGAGTGAGTCGATGCCGTAAGCCACTGAGGGGGCGGAATAGCACTCGAAAAGAATCTCACTCATAGCTGCACTCGATCAGTAGACTTCTCTTTGAAAACTTCGTACACTGACTCTTCCTCGAGTAACCCAGGTTGGCAACGGGCTCCGTCATAAGCACGGGTCTTCCAATACCTCCATCCTCCGCATCAGTCCCCAAACTTACGAAGACATGGTCGAGTATACCCTCCATCACGTCCCAATTACTCACAACACTGGTCCCCGGCTCGAAAGCATTCCTGATCTGACCCCTCGTAGTGGCATCGGCGTAAGCATCGTAGCCGACGTAGGAAACAGTCCTGTTGAGTTTGCGATCTCGGTATCGCGCCACGTCGGCGGGAAGTGATAGTCGTGGGGCTGCATCAAAAGACCAGCCGGCTCGTACAAGACTAGAACCTTACCAACCGTCAGCGGGTCCGCGTCGAAGGCTACGAGTGGGCAGTCCTTACCATTGTCTATTACTATTGCTGTGTCACCGCAGCTTTTCCGATAGCCCTCGAAAGGAGCTGTTTGATAACCTTTGAAAGGGGGATCAACGGCATGCCAGACTTGCACAGGGCGTTTTAGAGACTTCTTGCTGTTCGTGGCGTCGGAGTCGAGGACGGGCTCCACGTAGCGGGTGGAGGTGATGGTCATGGCTGACAATCTTACATACGCTGTGTCCACTTTCGGTATCAAGCAGTCGCAGTGATCCTCATTGCGACGAGGTAATAACGAGTGGGTCCCACAAGAGTTGTGGTACCTTATATCACGCGACCTCCGCAGTGGATTACAACCGTTGGATGAAATGTCTCTCAATCAAGTGCGGACTTCGTTCACCACTCGAACTAGTCTACATACTGATCTACATATAAATTACACTTGCATTAATTCATGATTTTCGGTAAGGCATCGATATGACACGTGTATCGTCTATGAAGGTTCCTGAAGGCTGTCCGTTGCTGTAGGTGACCTTGATTAGATCTCCGCTGGAGGGCCATATGGAGCTCACGATATTCTCACCTTCCAGGTGAAAAAGTACATTCGACCGGTAATTTTTGAACATCTGAGCTACGAGCTCAACGTTCATGTTTTGGATGTTGATCTCCTAGTAAACAGTACCTGCATTAGTGGAATCCCGGCCAGGTCGTGGGACAAGTACTTGGAGGTTCTTATTCAACAACATCACTGCTTCGTTGAGTTTTTCCTGGGGCAAGCCATTAGTACTCCATCTTCTGTAATAGAATGGCTCACTCACTTACGACATTAGTGATGATACGCGCGAGAAGCAGGCTTTGCTGATACTCATGCGGTGACTCCTGGGATCATTAAGCCAAACGTCCAAAACGAGTTCAAGATCTTCGATTTCCAATCCATACCATCATCTCTAAGTACTCAGCGTTGTACAATGTTCACGGACTACTTGGATGCCGCGGAAATTGGGAGATTACATTGTTTCTCAGTACTCATACTGCATGGGGGGGGGCTTACTAATATTTCGCTAGCCAATCATATATCGTGCATTCTGATGGCCTCCCTGACTGCAGATCACTGTAATGTATCGATCTTTAGCGCGGTATCGCTCGTCTGTCTCACTCTGTCTGCTTTGTTCTCTCACATAGACAACCAGCATTATCACTCGTACAATCATGGCTCCGTCAACTCCGGCAGCGGACGATTCCCACCAGCAGCTCTTGGATCGGCTTGATCTGACACTCAAGCCGAGAGCATTCCGTAATCCCAAGTGGAAGCCATCACAGCGGCGTAACAAGAACATCAAACAGATCGTCGCGGAAGCTGCGCGCAAGGAAGCATCAGTCATGGCGACGCACGACAACAGTGGTTTCTCTACCCCCAATCCTCAAAGTTCTGCCCTAAACACCGGCGCCGCGACACCCATGCTTACAAATGGAGCATTCACGCAAAACAGCATTTCGCAAGCCGCCCAGAACCTGTCTACTATGGTCCTCGAGAGAAACCTGCAAGTCTCGATATCAACGGGGCCAGTCGCTACATATACTAATATCGAATCTGCCCCGTCATTTCATCCCGCGCACCAGAAGCACTATTGCGACATCACAGGGCTACCGGCTCCATACACGGATCCAAAGACCAGGCTTCGCTACCATAACAAGGAGATTTTTGATGTTGTTCGGAGCCTGAACCAGGGAGCAGCAGAGAGATATCTGGAAGCCAGGGGGGCTCATGTCGTGCTCAAGTGATGATGGTCGCAGCATCTGCACGATCATATTTCGCAAGTGGACACATTCCGTTGATGATGGGCTATTGTGGGGCAGTCTCAAGCGCGAAGCTCCAACCCTCGCGGATAAATCCCGTGATTCGCGAAGGGTACATGATGAAGAGAATAGAAAATGTACAGTCTGAGCGTAGTCAAGCCCCTCCCACCCGGCTTGATCCTCTCGGCACAAGCTTTAAGGAGGCGCTCCGGCTTAATCGTGACTAGGTCTCTTTCCGCGAATCTGACAGAATACCGATGAACCCATGGGCATAAAACGGGGAATAGTTACAGCATCCGTAGATAACTGTTGCCAAAGCGGTCAAACGGAGTCAAATAACATCAAGTACACCATTCCCCCTCGAAAGTGGTGCCATGCCAATTGATCTCGTTTCGGCAAGTGCCATTTGGGGTCTCTTCAGCCTGTCTCGAGTCAACGACACACAAGCTGGAGTTGCAAGCCTTCCTGAGACTCTTGCCTTGCAAAACATGTAGTCGCCCCAAGAGCCTAGGCTGAAGTTGGAGCTCCTCTAGCTTGGCTGGCAATAGCTGTAAAAGCGACTGGCGAAGTCCTGTTGATGTCGAAGTGAGACCTAAATAGCGGAAGCGGGAACTAGTTCTAGTCTAATCTCACTTCAACCATTCGATAACGCGTGATCGTGATTTGCTTGAAAGGCACCCGCAACATTGCAACGTATTAATTGTACACATCCGACACCAGATACTCCGGCCCTCTTCACTTCTCTCCTCTATCATGCCCACTTTCTGGCTTTCAGACTCGCAAAGTACGTCATCTAGACAACCTATATAACTTCTTTAGGATCATTTTAACCCCCCCCTTCATGACATTCGCTGACGCTCCGTCTGATTAAAGAGGTGGGAGTCGCTTGTTGCAGTGGCGGTAGGTATGGTCATGACACCCATCGGAGGTCTGCGCACAATCTAACGTTGAAGTATAGGAGGGATGTTCTTCGTTGGGGGGATAGTAATGTTTATGGACAGAGCCATGTTGGCCATGGGAAATGTACGGGAGACCTTCCCGTTAGGTTCTGCGCTCTTCTCATCAATCGTGGTCACAAGATACTCTTCCTCCTTGGTCTCACCCTCATCATTGGCCCACAAAAGACGGCGGTCTTTTTCGCTCGACGGCAGAAATGGAAAGGCACAGCTGGGTTTGTGACAGGCATCGTACTCATATTATTGCGCTGGCCATTGATTGGATTCCTCATTGAGCTGTACGGAATACTCATTCTCTTTGGCGACTTTTTTGCGACAATTGGTGGTTTCGCTGGCAATATACCCGTCGTCGGGACGTACATACAACAGGCACTGAACAGGGCAGGGGGCGGGCGAAGGAATGCAGAGCTGCCCGTATGAGCTCTGTGATACTCTCATTACTGGAACAATGGAGAAGCGCCAGATTCAGGACGCACAGCCTCGGCTGCGGATATGGGAATGTGCTTGCTCGGTCCCAAGGACGTGGAAGACAAGATCGCTGGGCTTGAAGTAAGAGTAGCTTGCGGACGATCGCTTGCGGGACGGGAGGATGAGGGTTGTAGAGTAGAGCTGACAGTATGTATAGTCGGGGACTGTATTCTTTCTATTTATGGGACCCCGTCCTCAAGGAGGCATCCAGTTAAGGTACAGGTTCATGATGCGTCAAAGGAAAGAATTTGCAAATGCCTAGTAGCCAACGCCGATCAGATAATCACCCAATTGCTCCACAGTATTCGTTGCCTGCCCCGGCTGTACATGCTCTGGGTAGTGAGTAACGAGGATCGCCTGCTGAGTCTTGACTACCACCACACCCTCTTTTCCCTGCAATATCAATCCGGTCAGTATTTTGTATCCCCAACCCTTATCATCAGTATAGAAATGAAGTTCTAATGCACCTTCTTCCCATACACGCTCTTCTCATCGGCCCTTATCGTCATGTATTTCTCGCCTGCAACTCGAAAGCCTTCACTCTGGATCTTCTTGACGTCTGACGTGTCGGTATATGAAGTGATAATGTTCTTTATTTCCGTTGGCGAAACCTGTAGGCGCGTGGTCAGCCTCTTGATCCAGACATGCAGCCTTTCGTAAGCCTTCGTTTTGCACAACCTCGGCGTACTCGGTGAGTACCCATCCAGTCAAAGGGTGCATGTATTAATAGACGGCAACGTACGGTGAAGCCTTGAGATGTGGCCCATACGCTGGTTCCTTCCTTGTTGAAGATGGCTGCTTTGTCGAGGTTCCCGGTCCCCACCAGACTGGACCTCGGTCAGTAGCCATCGACATGAATACAGTGTGTATGTGCAAAGTACCTGGTATCGACGTATGCTATTGTGCACGTTTGAGTCAGCAGTAAACAAAGAAAAAGGGTGAGTAGATGTCGGACCTTGCCACGACATTGTACACCGCTAGGGTAGTGAGACTCGATGAACTGTCTCAGTCGGAGCGCAATCCAGATGAGCTTTCAAAGGGATTCTGCAGTAATACTGTTTGCTAGGTATGAGGTAGGTGAAGCAAGGAGGATGCAATTGAGCCAAGCAGTGGCACGGTGGGGGGAGGAATAGAGCCCCACCTAAAATCTACGAGGGCGGAACAAAGCCTCCGACTTGGTTCATCCCTTTCTTGGACGTTCCAGGGTCTACTATATACTTGGGTTCGGAAGGTCACGCTGCTCACTGCTTGGCAGGCACGGGCCTCGTGCGAGAATCTGGCCCAACGGACCAATCTACAACTCGGGACGATGAAACGGAACATTACAGTAGGACTAGAACTATCTGGCCTCTGCCTTTTGGTCTGACAATCCTTTCGATCTTGCATGAGCCGTGAGACCCTTCATGCATCAGCAGACGCCGTGTCAAGACTGCTTCAGTTTCTGCCCTTTTGCGGTTCTTCTCAAGTTGTGGCCGTGCCAATTATCTCCGACTCTGGTGCGAGGCCTTTCTCTCCAACTTCTAAGATGCTTAGCTCAACTCCCTCGTAAAGACGTGCAATATTCAGTTGCAGGGAGAGGGCGAAGGGAGTTCGAAGATGAGAGCCTCAATCTTGTCACCGATAATTTGGCCGGCATTGGAGCGTTTCATGTGCGAGCAGGGTCAAGCCATGCAATTTGGCACGAACCCGCCTGCTCCTCTTAGCGACAGCAGACTTTACCGCTTCAGCACCAATGATACAGCGCAGGTATGATGTGTTAAGATAACCAAAATTTGACGTGGCGGACCAGGGCAGATAAATGAAAGTAACCTCTTATCCTTCCCTTGTGACTATTCCGTCCACGTTTCATTCCACACAGCGTTGACCACTTCTAAGTTGTTACTTGAGTTGCCAACTATTTCTTCTTTCCCCCGCCTTCTCTTGCCAATTCCAATACTTTCTCACTCTACCTTATTTCCTTTTATGTTGTGTTTTTGGCCCGATGCTGGATGTTTTGCCCAACTCACCCCAGGAAGCACCCGGAACAGTGAGCGATGCCAAAGGCGGGACCTCTGGCGAGGTCAAGGTCGAAACGAGCGAAATCAACAGAACCAGACACCGACGGCCATGTCAGGAGTGTGCCCTCAATTGGCCCTTCACGCGACGTCAAGCCCCTTCCGCCGTGTGGAGACCTTGGGCGCAGACTGCACTCCGATGAGATCGTGATTGGCCTTGCATTGGGCAGTCCAGGGCAGAGTCCTCTACCCCCTCTGCCGCCGGACGACCGAGAGGTCGATGTCTGCCAAGACTTTGATGTTTCTTACGCTTATAACTCGCCAGAAATCGTCCCAGGCGCGTTGGGGACTATCACTGAGATCGGTGCTGGAGAGCAAGGCATCAAGAGGAAAGGCAGCAAATGGAAGACATTTGGCAGCTTCTTCGGAAAGAAAGCCTCTGCAAGTCGAGGCCCTGAGGCTTCGTCGTTCTATCAATTGGACAGAGCACCTGAGCAGGCAACAGCTAAGCAGCTCCATGCTCAGGGTCCTTTAGAGGTCAACGCGCTTCGTCGCAAGCGAGCCGACTCGAGTCGGAGTAATCGAACAAGGACAGACTCGTCCAACAGCACCACCAAGGGGGAGAACAGTGATTTGCTCAGGAGGAATAGTTCGCGGAAGAAACTTCTCGGGAGGAGAAAGGTTGAAGAAACCAACCCCGCATCGCTACGACTATACAGTGCCTTGTCTGCACATGCGGAGGTCGAGGATCTGCAACCTCCCCCACTGGCGCCGCCAACAGTGTGGCGGAGGCCTATCGCATCTTTGCTTCAAGTCGAGATTCCCAACGTGGAGCTAGAGCGGTATAGTGTAATGTTTGGGGATGTACTTGATTTTGATACAGCAACCAAACAACAACCCAAGACACAGCCGACTCTCTTGGCTCGAAGGCAACAGCAGATGGAGGAGCTGCAAGCTGTTCCTGACTCGAAGGCCCCTCATCCATCTTCAGTTGACGACCTGCCAAAGCCGCCCCACAAGCGAGATGATTCCATTTCATCCAGATCCGCAAAATCCCCGTCCTTCTCTCTCTTTCCATCATCGACCTCGACTCTTCGTCAGCCAAACAGCAGTACCGCATGCAAGCCCTTGTTTAAGCCAAGCCCATTAAGCCGCTCAACAACAGCTCCCAACGGTCTCGCTCCTCCGGATCGACCTCCGATCCATAAGAGCAAGTCTCACGACCAGGACCACATCTTCGTCATTGTCCACAGTCCGGCGGATTTGCCCTCGACCCCGATCCCCGGACGCCGGCCTAGCTTGGATCTGCCGAATCCCTCGGCAAACTCGACTCAAGCCAGCTTCTTCGAGTGCCCTGAGTTTCCTCTTTGTTCTAATCCAGCGGTAGAGATGGATATTCCATCACCAGTCACCAAAAGTGCAAGAGAGGCTTTCCTTAATCGAGCGTTCCCAGCCCGCAGATCCAGCATGAAGAAGCCATCTTTGCCGCTGGAAGAGCCCAACTTCTCCAGCCATTCACTGAGCGACTCAGTGAGTACCACGGCGGAGATTTCCATTGCCAGACAGATCTCGATTTCCCGTCGACAGCGTCAGCTTTTGGTTCCGGTAGCACCTAAGCTCGCTAGGCAGCCCAGACAACCGAAGCTCGTGAACGGGATCAGCACCCCAGCGGCGAGGAAGTCGCATCATCTGATGCTAGAGGAGGCTTGATGGAGATTTTGCTATGATTGGCTTCACACGCTCCTAGAGGGACCACCATTGATGAATAGCGGGTCTAGTCGAGGCGCGGAGGACATCGTGAAATTATCCGGGCTGAGCCTAAGTGCCCGGTGAATGCCTGGGTGCTGATACATTCAAATGGAGAATGTCTTGTGTAAACCTTCCAGTGGTTTGGCTCCTTTTCGCAGAGCACTATGCCATGGCTACGGGCAGTGCCAATCTTTCTTTCGCATACCCTTATATGTTTTCATGTAAATATACATACTTTGACGTGTATGTCGACAGTGAAAGACGCTCATGGCAGTATCTGTTCAGGTGAGGATAACGAATCCAACGAACGGAGCGACAGAGCGGCTGCTCCGTACCTCATGTGAAATATCAGCGTGCTCAAGCATTTTTAGGAAGTGCACAAATGCGACTGCTCTAGCCTCCCCTTTGACATTGCTTAGCGTTATGAGGAATATACCATGTACTGCATCAGAGGTGGTGTTCCTTCCTTCCTCAACCTTTGTTTTGATGTGCAATCCCCATTGCAGAGTGACTGAATCATGTCTACCAGATACTAACTTGACCTTACCCTTTCATCGGTGTGAAAGACTTTATGAGGGAATCGAAGGTTGTCAACGCAATGGCTGCGGCAATCGAATGGTGGCAAAGGCTCGAACCTTCATAGATGCATGAATCCTCACCATGTGCATATATCTGCTGATGGGACAATGCCACGCTATGGTGCTCATGAAAATGCTATGGATTCGAATCGTCATGGACGAACCTAAGGCTTTTTCTTGCTGTCGTCCTCCGCGGACGGTGCACCTGGTACTTCGATACCCTGCGCTCCCCATATCATACCAATATAAGCGTCGCTAAGAAGCAGCACATCCACCTTCCTCTCCGCACTCTCAGGGTTCAGCTTTACAACCAATCTCGACGTAGGCTTATTTGCACCACCACGCAACTTCTCCGCCGGCGGCCAGTTGAAACGCTTTAAAGCTAGCACTTCATCCTGTGCGGGGTCTGCCACTACAAGGAAGAAGCCTTCGGACTGGGGCTTAGGGTATTTGGGCGCATAGATCCGGAAGTCGGATTGAACTGCTGGATTGAGACGAGTAATTCCAACGGTCAAGCCAAGGGCGTTAATGTCCATAACATTGAATTCGAGAT
>JAABUW010008309.1_pt1 | contig 12168 bp, 13 predicted proteins | sample 5560081 | NCBI WGS metagenome assembly JAABUW01 (sample SAMN10711882, study PRJNA513363) | rock metagenome | isolation source: Antarctica rocks | place: Antarctica: Victoria Land, Knobhead sud | reverse complement strand
ATGACTGTCTGCAGCCACAAAAGTCCCTGCCCGGGACCGCTTCCTTCTTCTTCCGGAAGTTGAAGCTTGCTCCGCTTCGACGTGACCGCTTGCTACTGCACTAGAGCCCGCTCTCGTCCACTTCACCCTCTTCGGCGACGGAGAGGCTTGCTCCGTCTCAACATGCCCGTTTGGTGCCGCTTTGGACGCCGCCCGCGTCCGCTTCCTCCTCTTCGGCAACGGAGAAGCATGCTCCGCTTCGACCTCACTGACCAGCTCGTCCAGATCATCGTAATCTTCTTCTTCGGCCTTATCCTCATCACTATCCAGCTCATCCTTCTCAGACGCCATAGTCGGGAACACAGATTTCCCTCTGAACCTCAACTCGTTCATCTCCTCGTTGAACGCTAGCTTATCGGGGTGATTTCCCGGCAAAAAAAACCTCGCTCGTCCGGTGACTGGTCGACGGTTATTTGCACGCGCATTCACGATGACGCGCATCTTGTCCTTCATATGCTGCGGGTTGAACTGTTCGAGATCATGACTGAGAGTCCCGTATTCCCCATGAAGGAACCACACGACTCGCAGCGGATACTCTCCGGAGAGAGGGACTTTCTGGATAGTCCGGTAAAGTAGGATCTCTTCGGCTTGAGTCCATTTTCGACGACCCGAAAGACGGGAGTAGGACGTGGATTGCCCTTCGACCTGACCATGAATGCGAGATCGCTTGGCGACGTGATTGCGCGGTATGATATAGTTCGGATCGCTCTCGAGAGGGGTGCCGTCTGCATCGACGAGATAGAGATCCTCGCCAGTCATCTCTCGAGCTCGCCTCGGGCCGCGGTGGATGACGCGGGGAACGTCAGGGCGTAGCAGATCCGGAGAGCCTGGCGATTGCTTGATCGACGGCGCCGCAGAATTGGCTGTGCGCCAAGTCGTACGCCGCGGAAGCCCCTGCGCGGTCAGGTCACTCAGCGACTGCCAGTCTTCCTGATCTTCGCGAGGATCTGGGGTGGCAAACTCCTGCGTTTCGCGACTGTTCCTCGGACGAGAAGAGACAATCGCTCGCTGAGAGGTCGGCGGGGCGACATTTCCTTGATATAGCGAGTCAATGCCGTTTGCGCTGACCGGGAGGGTACCGATGGGGAGCGCATGATTGAGGTCGATGACAGGATCAGAAACAGTTGGAATGGCCCTGACAGCCAGAGCGGGTAGACCTTCCGGGACAAAGAAGTCCATGCCAAGCCCTTGAATAGGATCCATCTCATCCACGACTCCCGGTTCCTCGCCGTGTTTGGCATGTGGAAGGTCCGGAAGGAGATCCGCGATGTTTGCATCCAACGGGGTTCGCGACTCATTCGAAGATTGCGGGACGTCCCCGCGCAGCTGCGGTATATCCGGAAGAAGATCCTGGAGATCTGCATCCTCGAGAAGCTCATCCTCCTCCGCTTCGTCATCGGCCGCCGCGGACTGCTTTGATACTGATGGTGTGCGCTCCATGCGATACGAGATGAGCTCAGCTGCGGGATTGAGAGAGACTCGAGGCATTGCAGTATGGGTTGACGAGTCGGATCTAAGAGGGAGAATCATATGCCGCGGCAGACTGGAAGGAGACCGCGGGGAGGAGTTTACGTGCTGTGAACGCAGGGCCGAAGCGGTTGGTTTGCCGTGATCGTTGCTCCGCGGAGAGCCGTCGGGCTGAGGAGATCGAAGAATACTCCTTGGGGTCGTCGCCGCGACCGAAGCGTCTAGTCGCGACCCGAATCGAACACGCGGCGTCAATGACGCTCGCCAATGTGCTGGCGATTGGCTCTCCCAGTCGACCTGGACGGCATCCCCCTGAGGTGCTGCGAAATGGAACCTCCTCGCCGAAAGCTCGTGCTGGATGGGGTCAATATTCCTCAGTCCAGCGAAATCGCGGACAGCCCATTCCTCTTCATCGACATTGACAAATGCTGTCCGCTTCTTCTGCGGCGACATCGTAGAATGAGATCGCCTCTGGCGCCCGATCGACGAATCTTCTATTCCATCCTGCTCAAGCTCCATGGCGATCTCGGCGAACATGTCCAGCTGAAGGGGATCATCAGCTTCCTCATCTCCCATAGATCCTCCAGTCAGGTCGAGCTCTTCTTGCTCGTCGAGGGGTCCGAGCAAGTCATTCGGCTGTTCAGTCTCTGATGCTGTATCCGATCTGAAATCCAAGGTGTCTCCGTCCACCTGCATGGGCATCTCTACAACCGCCAGATGGCGCCGCGGTGTGGTGGACGCAATAGATTCGAGGTCCGAACGGACAGCGTCGCTTTCATCGTTTTCGAGTCCTTCGACAGCTCGGCTAATGGATGCCTGCCGACTTTAGCGGGTCCCCCTTGATAGGTAAAGATTGAATATGCTCACACGGAAATAAGCGATACTTCCCAGTATGTCGCGTTCGACGAAAGCGAGCATTTCCTGCCGGAAGATATCGTACGGATACCTTCTCGCAAGCACTTCAGGCTCGAGCTCTCGCAACTATTCGCGGTCAGATCATAATCCGAGATAGCCGAATGAGGAGGGTCTCGCACCTCTTTTTCCCGTCGTTGGGCGAGCGTACCCCATCTCCGCTCAACATTCCCTTTCTCGCCAGTCCCGGTATCTTCCGTCAGACTATCCCAATCCTCGCCGATCTCCCATTGCCCGTATCGTCCTACCGCTGAAGGCGAGAAGAGGTCTTGGATCTGTGTGGGCGGAGCAGGCGGAAGGGACGGATCATACGATGAAGGTGGGTCCACAGTAGGATGCTGCGCCACCAGCTGAATCTGATCAAGCCGTCAGTCTCAGCTTGGAGCTCTCGCTCAAGGAGCTCGCCTGGGTAGCAAAGTCCAGCCAAAGTCGCAATGCTCTTTCGCTTGACCGCTTTTCTCTTGGCACGACCACCATCCAGAACCGCTTCCATGCTAGCAGTAACATCCGATTGCGCCTTTTGATCCGCTTCACGTCCGCTACTCGGCGCTTGGTCCTTCCGTTCTCTGACACGTCGTCGCCATCCTCTTCCATCTCCCAAGCTTCGTTGGGCTGCAGTATGGCCCAAATGAAGGTTGAGAGATTGGAAAGGGAGACGGCGCGATGGAGTGTGGCAGGATTGAAGGATGACTGGACTCGAGGGTGAAATGAGGAGATCAGGTCGGTCAGAAGGGGAAAGGGGGGCGAGTACTCCGGGAAGATGTAGGTCGAGCGAAGCGCTGGAATGATCCCATAATCAGCTGTGACCCAAGGCGGAAGCAAGCGAGAGTCTCTGCAGCTATCGTCCGGACAGCTGAGCTGAATGACTTACTCTGCAGCCCATCCCATGCCTTTCTCCATTCATCACCTCCCTTTCTCAGCTCATCCCCTCGCAATCCAGCTCGTAATAGCTTGACCAGACAGTCTCCCGCCACATCTGCGACCACTTCCGCCCTCCGCTCGATAGTCATCTCCTCGACCTGAGCACCAGTAAGAGACGGTCGGACGTGCAGTCGCCTCTTGGCGGGTCGGTCCTGCGGAGAATGGAGGACGGAAGTGGCCGTGCTAGCGAGAGACCGAGTATGACTGTGTCGGGCATCTCGAGCTCGAGGGGTAGCTTGAGTGTCCTCGTGAATTGACGACAGATCCCGATGTGAACGACTAGCAGCATTGTTCCTCGAGCCTCGTCGAATTGATGACGTATTCTGAGGGTATTGAAGTAGATCTTGGCTGCCCGAGGCCTCGCTTTGAGATGCTGCATTCCGTGTTCGTCGCTGTCGAGAGGAGGTCTGGGCAATGGAGACATACGGTATACGCAACCGGCCAGCAGTATCTGAGGTGGATACTCGAGTCGGCGGCATCCCAAGTACCCAAGATGAGTGGCCAGCTCGGGAAAAGATATTGAATGATCTCCAAGAAGATGATATGTTTGCAAAATCACCTGTGTTTACAAGTCTCTCATGACAAATAAACCCCCGAAACAAAGACGTGTGACTCACCGGAAGCTCCGGCCAAAATCACACGCGAACGGACGTCCGAAACTCGGTCTGCGTACCTTTCGAACATACAAGCCTACCAGGGGATTGGGACAGAATGTCGCTGGACAAAGATCGAGTCAATGGCGGTGGAGATGGGAAGGGCTTTAGCACGTATGTCGTCGGATTTGCCGGAGCTGATACCGCTCAGCACCTCTTACCCTGCGATCGCAAACGCCCCTCTTCCTGCCGAGGGCTCCGCCTCGTTCTCCAACATCCACCTCGCCATCGCTGTCCTCGCCGTACCATGGATCTTCATCAAGCTACTTCCCTTCCGTACAGGATGGACATCCTACTTCATCCTCACCGCCCTCCTCTTTCTGCCGGTTACCGGCGGTTATTGGATCTTCATGTCCAAGTATGGGGAACGGATCAACGAGAAGGTTCCGCTTCCCGGTAGACCCCTCGACCACTATATCGAGCTGAAGAGTCTAACGATGCGACAGTGGGAGGGAAAAATGATCCCCATGCAGATCTTCCATGATGCCTTCTTTGATGGGAAGGCGGAATTCAAGGGAGATGTCCTGGAGGTCATGGAGTATCGACATGAATGGGCGTCCTTCGAGTTCACCATGGAGGTGAGACTTCATATCTCATCGATATCGGGCTCATGCCAGCAGCTATTCAGATTCGTCTTCACCAATCTCATACCGGAAGTCATTATCCACTCGCAGTCCCAAGACGAGGAGCAGGTCCGCGATCATTACGACCGGGGCGATGACTTCTACTCTTGGTTCCTCGGTCCTCGAATGGTATATACATCTGGCGTGATCTCGGATATCAACAGGATGGAGACCCTCGAGGAGCTGCAGGACAACAAGCTCACCATGGTGTGCGAGAAGCTCAACCTGCAAATGCGGGATCGGATGCTCGACATCGGTTGTGGATGGGGAACACTCTGCACTCATGCGGCGAAGAACTATTGGGCGAATGTTACAGGCGGTAGGTCCCCTCTTTCTCCTCCATGAAGGCGCTCACGGCCCGTAGTGACGCTAGGGAAGAACCAAACCGCCTTCGGGAACCAACGATTACGTGAGAACGGCATCCCCGAAGATCAAGGTCGGATCCTCTGCATGGACTTCCGAGATCTCCCCCGCCAGAAGGGACAATACAACAAGATCTCATGCCTCGAGATGGCCGAGCATGTCGGGATCCGAAGATACGGCACGTTCCTGAGAGAGGTCTACGATTTGCTTGCGGATGATGGGATCATGGTGTTCCAAGTGGCGGGAATTAGGACGAATTGGCAATATGAGGATCTGATTTGGGGCTTGTTGTAATCTAGTGGAAGCTCATTGATGTCTCAGCTGACTCGACTAGCATGAACAAATACGTGTTCCCCGGGGCGGATGCGTCCCTGCCGCTTGCATGGGTCATCAAGCAGGTAAGTGACCTCTCTGGGAAACCCAGCTCTTGGCTGACAACAACAGCTCGAATCCGCAAATTTCGAGATCAAGTCCATAGACGTCCTCGGCGTGCACTACTCGGCCACGCTCTACCGGTGGTACCTGAACTGGGTGTCGAACAAGGATAAGGTGGTAGCCAAGTATGGCATCAGGTGGTATCGGATCTGGGTATACTTCTTGGCTTACTCGGTCATGTGAGCGGCTTCTATTCAGTCTGCTCATGCTCAGCTGATGGTGTCATCCCAGCATCTCACGGTAAGCTGCCCTGAAAACGGTGCCATTTGCGACTCAAAGCTTTATGTCCATCAGGCAGGGCTCGGCGTCCGTCTTCCAAATTACTTGTCATAAGAACCTCAACGGCTTTCATAGGGTGTGTATCTCGGTGATGGCCCTCGGTGTCTCATGCTGATTGCTGAAGGTCGAGGGGATCCCGTCACATGGTGCGATACATGCACCTGTCTCAAGAAAGATCAAGTATGTATTCTCGAACCGCTATGTTGCGAGCGCTGATGATGATGCAGGTCGGTTGTTTCGCATGTTGAGATGTGGAAATAGAATCAGGTGTGACAGATCCTCGGCGTAGAACATCATCTCAACCATTTGCATGCGGCCAGAGCAAGAGTGACCTTCTCGGGCTGTGGAGTGATTCGGGCGATGCATGATTGACGAAGTCAAAACGATTTTTGGGTATGATCCTGCTTCAGGGACCAGTTTCCGGCTTCTTTGTCCTTGCCGAAAATTAGTAAATAATCTGAAACGCGCAGCGGCCAGATGAACAGTTTCGAGCCATCCGTCCCACACGACGTAAGGAACAATGAGGATTTATCTATCGCCACACCATTCAGCCCACACACTTCGCAGGCGCCACTCGACATTCTCGAGCTTCTTTTCGTCCCTATTGTGTCACAGAACACCTCATGACCCTCAGGACATGACCCTTCCTTGTCGGATCAAGTCATGCTCCGATTTCCCCGAGGACTCCCCGTCCGTGTCCTTTTGACGTATCAAACTTCTAGCCAATCTTCCATCGCGCTTCCATCTGATTCAACCCTTTAAAGGGATAAGGAGTCGAAACTCGCCATGCCTTCAACTCGAGTCGACAAAGGTGCTTCGTCCCGCCACTTCCTATCGGCCAAACAACTTTGGTCCAACCGGGAAAGGCGAGAAGAATTGGGACGGCTCATCTTCCGTGTCACTTGTACTGAATCATCTGGGCGGCAACAAAGACCCGAGATTTGAGGTCAAGAGGGGGTTCCGAGGACTCGAGGCTACAAGGCGTCTGCGCTGCCGAACAGGTGCATTAGAAACGATCAGCTGACTAACCCGTGACCGTCTCGCTGACTGCTTTGAAAGGCATCAGCTTCTCCTCGCCATTCCCGCCCGCTTCCTCCCTCCGCTTGCTTCTGGTTCAGCGCTTCCCCTTGCTTCTTCCGCCGCTCTTCTGACGTCATCAATACTCTTGACTTTCTGTCGAAATCGACCTCACTATATCGCCATGTCTTTCTTCCACGCCCGAAGCAACTTCCTCTCCGCGAAACTCCAGGTCCTTTTCGAGCATGGGGCAATGGTAAACATGTACGGAGGGGCAAACACTGGGTAGGTGACCATTACTAGAGATCCCTGGGGAAGGTACGTTGATGTCACACGCAGCACAAGCTACTCCTTACCTGGGCACATCATCATCTCGATCCCCACCCTACCCGCACCGCTCCAAGGGCGATTGAGGGAGTTAAGGGATCTCAAGCTGGTCATGGAGGGCAAATCGGAATTCTTTGACGAGCAAGGTAGCTAGAGTGGTCCACTTGCGTCACCTCATGCTTACACATGGCAGGCCGATACTCGTCTATGCGCCTGTGCACTACGACACTTGATCTCGCCACACCCTCTCAGCCTCTCATCATTCCCTCGTACGACCCTTCGCGTCCTCACGCAATGCGCTTTCAGCTCGCTATCCCGTTTGACCTTCGTGTGCCGGGCTGGTTGCCCCCTTCGCACGTGTCCCCGATGACAAGCACCGCATATGGAGTCATGGCCCACTCTGAACTCGGATGGGCCGAGACGTCATCGCCGCCTCAGCGCGAAAGCCTTATCAGCCATAAGAGCACGGATAATCATCGACGAAGCTCGTTCAGGAGGAATCACAGCAACGGGTTGTTTCCTCGGCAATCGCTCGATCCAACCTCCACCGACAAGTCCGCGAGCAAATTCATTTCCTTCACGATCCACCGCCATCGTCTTCTACCGCCGGGCCTCAATCTCGCGAACGGTCGGACTGAGAGACATTTCGTCCTCCGTCCCGAGGTCGACAGTGCGAGTCCGATCGAGTGCGTGGTCACTGCGCCGAGCTGGGTGGACGTAAACGGTGGAGAGAAGGCACTGAAGGTCACCTTGCGCGTGCGCGGACGGAGAAATGACGTCCTTTTCACGCCAGCCATATCGCTTCAAGAGCAGACGAATGACGAGGACGACCACCCCCCTCAACCGCTCGATTCGGAGCTGGCCGAAACCCTGCCGAAAGCTGGGTATAGCGGAGATGAGATCCTGACCTATCTGCTCGAGCTGGGTATGGAGGTTGAAGAGGTCGAGCGCTTCTCGTGAGCTTCAATCTCCATCGTCACGTCTAGCTGAGCTCCGCAGATCCACTCCAGCAGCGACCTTTCTCTCCCACTTCCCCATGCCCGCCGAACAACCGACGCACCATTCGCCCGTTGATCAGTTCATCTCCCCGCCGTCCATTCACGCCAATCGCGGCTCTCTCAGCCGTGAAGATCGTCCCTTCCGGCAGACTCGGACCCACTCATGCCTTCTTACGGATGACGGCGTCCAGCGAAGCTTCTTCTTCCCCGATGATGGTCTTGGTCTCGGTGATCGATGCCGCAAGGTCAATGTCATCGTACCGATGCCGAGGAAGCTCGGCAAGGTAATGATTTCGAGGCCTCAGCCTGATATGGATGGGCCGTTCCTTCGGATCAAGCACTTCCTCAAGATCCGGGTGGTCTGCCGCGACCCAGGATCGCTGAGTCCAGACACGGTAAGCGATTTTCTCCGTTAAGCTATAGAATGCTGAGTGGGAAAGGTGGTGACCCTCCGTACACCCATCCGTTTCTGCACTTCGCTGGACACCATTTCTACCATCGACGGCCCCAAATATCTCCCTCTCCCCGCATACGTACAGCTCTTCCACGAGAATGGCGATATCCGCCAATGCGATCCTCTACCCTTATACTCGGAGACAGAAGATAGCAATCCCGCGCCTCCAGCATCGTCATTGGCAGATTGCGTCGCAGCAGCATCGGCTTACACACCACGGTACCCTTCCCCGGCTGATCTACCTGAGTACGAGAACGAAATCAATGCCGCAGCCGCCTTCGCACCAGGAGTGGGGGCGGACGTGGAAGGCGTCTCAGATGGAGAGACGGTACCGACGATCGTCGAATCCACTTCCAGAAATGAGCAGGGAAAGGCAGGAGTACGGTCGCCTGCACCGCCACTTCGGCCCAAGGAAACAGATGGAAGGAGGGCGTCTGTGGCGGCTACTGTACTTCGCACGAGAGCTCAGTTGGCTTAATACTTCGCTTTCATTCAGATACCTCCCACGTATATCTTGCACATGACTCATTCCCAATTTGTTCATATGTATCACGGACTCATGCCATTCAGACGAAGAGTTTCGACAAGCCTTTCTGGCATTGATGATTGCGAGGGCGAGGCTCTCGGGATCTCAATCTCCCTATAGCGTCAATGTATTCGCCCATGATCTTAAACATCGCCATCAGGCTTCGCGTATTTATCTTTGAGCCAAATGGCAAGATAGGGTGAACATCACGACAAGCTGGCTTCCGACATACATACAAGCATATGATTGCGAATCAGTCCTTGGTCTTTGCCTGATACTCCTCGTCAATGATCCCCTCGGCGTCCAGCTCACCCGCGTACATCGACACTTTTGGGCTCACCTTGACCTCACTCCCAGTGGCGTAGGCGCTCGGGGTGGTGTAAGCAAATCTGCGGACCCCGAGGGTAACGAACTGGCTGCCATCGGGATTGCTCATCGTCGACTCCAAAATGCCGACAGGCGGAAATTCAGAGTCGATGCGCAGAAGCTCGAAACGTAACCCGTGCTGTGCATCTTCCGGCAAATCCCAACAGGTGAGACCGGATACCGAGACGCCCGGTATCTCCACGTTCAACCTTGAAGCGCGCGGTGACCTCGCTGAGCGCAGATATGACGCCCCGCCAGTCGATATCCTCGATGGTTCTTGAAGGCGGAATATCGCTGCGAGACCTCAAGCATGAAGGACCGGATTTGCGCGTCTCACATAATGATTTAGGTGTGACTATCTATGATCCGAAGGTTACACGAATGGAAGGATGATTCTAGACGCTCGAGTGCCCTAGCAAACACATTCAATCATGCTTACTCAATTGTGCTCCAATTATCCTAGGTGCCCCGGGATTCTAGCTGAATGGATGTAACTCAACTCCGAAAGGTGTGAACAGGTGTACCATGCATTGCTATTTGAAGCTCCATTCGAAGCTTTCGGAGTGATTTTTATGCTAGTTCACGCGCAATACACAACACGATACCGGGTTCCCCTGTTTGAGCGATCCTTGACATCCTGCAACGCATACGTGTTCGTATTTACGCATACGTGTTCGTAGGGGAGACTAGGAAGAGAAAAGAAAGGTCCGAGATGCCCGACGCCATAAAGAGAAAGGCGAGCCGCTATGTGGTCGGCCTGATCCTTCTCCTGGTCGTTCTATTCGTGAGTCTTCCAAGCCTGTTTACACCCTTCCCTTAGTTGCGTAGGAATGGATCACATCCAGCTTCATCACGGCGGATTTGGAGACTGGGACTGATGGCTGGGACAAGCCGTTCTTGTGCGTGTAGACCCTCGAATTTCGGAACCGTCTGATGCCCAATTTCAGCATAACATACATCGGGATATCATCTTTCTCCCTCTACCTCCTTCCTTCACTATATCGTCAGTACCGGAATTCGAACAGTTCAAAAAATGACGACGACCGGTGCACCCCATTCAATTCAGATCTGGTCTTCGTTGACGTCTCTCCAGGCCATACGAGAGCCTATTACAGCACGATTCACTGATCCCCAGCTCCACTCGACGCTCCACCTCCTTGACCCGATCGATCCTCACCCTTACCCAATATACACCCCTTCTTCCAGTCGATCCTTCTCCCGGGAATCAAAAGTTGCCGAAATTGACTGTCGGGGAGACGGCGGAGCTGGCGGCATGGTGGTCCGCGGTGTGGTTCGTCGCGAACTGGGCTGTTAATGTCGCCCTGTCTTGGACGAGTGTAGCCAGCGTCACGATCCTGGCTAGTTCTAGCGGTGTGTTTGCTGTACCGGTGACTAGCTGACTAATAGGGTTCTTCACGCTCGCGTTGGGGACGGTTTCTGGGGTGGAGAGTTTCAGTCGGACGAAGGTTTTCGCTGTCATCGCCAGGTATGCCCACCACTGCTGAAGACTAACGACCCGAGCTGAGGGTCGACCAGCTTCCTTGGCGTGATCCTTGTCACTCGATCGGATTCCGGCATTCCAACATCGGAGGCTTCGAATTTACCCACCCGGCCTCTTCTCGGTGACGCCGCCGCTCTCCTCTCAGCATGCTTTTACGCAGTGTACGTGGTGCTACTCAAAGTCTGGGTCGGCAACGAGGAGCGCGCCGACATGCAGCTCATGCTAGGGTGAGTCAACAGACGGCCTATGTATGCTCAGGTACGAGCTGAGGTGACGGGCTTGTCAGGTTCGCTGGACTGTATACCATCATCGGCCTTATACCAGCATTCCCGATCCTGCATTACTCCGGCTGGGAGATTTTTGAACTACCGCCTACGAGCAAAGCCTGGACGATCTGCTTGATCAACATGGCTATCAGTGTGACGAGCGATTACCTGTATGTGCTGGCGATGCTGAAGACAAGTCCGATGCGTGAGTTCCCTTTCCATGTGGATGGTAGCAAAGATTCAGCTCGATATGGTCCTCTGAGACATGTGCTACATGGTCAGAACGGCTTGGGATGGGCTGGATCTGGTCTACACGCCAGGAGCGGATCATCAGCTTCTACCTTTTCCTGCTTTCGGTCTCCTTTGCTTCCTCACCTTGCTGCGATCTCGTGGAGGGACTTCGGCTGACAAAATGGCATTGCAGTCGCCACCGTCGGACTGTCCCTCACCATCCCCCTAGCCCTTCTCGGAACCGCCCTTCTCCCTGGTAGCAACCTTGACGCCATCACACCGATGAGTCTGATAGGTGCCGCACTCGTCATCTCCGGGTTCTGCCTGTTGGGCTGGCAAGGGTGGGGAGAATCCAAGGCCATGCGTCTTGGTTCCGAAAGCAGAACAGAGGAAGAAGAATGGATTCTAGAGCGGGATAGAGAAGCGGAAGATGAGGTAGAGGATTGAAGGTCGTCGAAGGGTTATAGACTGTTTTGGGCTTGTTTTGCCGTGAGCCAGCCGAGATTGTAGCAATGCATACGACTGTACGTCCTCCTCCAATCCCGCATCCGCCGCCGCATCCTCCTCATCCGCATCCATTCCATTCCCCCCCACCCCATCATCCAAATTCCCATCGAACCTAAACGAAGGTCCCCCAACCTCGCTCGGCTCCTCCTCATCCGTATCCGCTCCCGGATCCACCACCCCAGATTTCCGACTAGCCATTGACAATCTCGCATCCGTATTCCGACCCATCTCCACGCCATCCCCTTCATCGTCATCTCCGTTTGTCGCTGTACTCTTCCGACCC
>JAABUW010008307.1_pt1 | contig 12172 bp, 13 predicted proteins | sample 5560081 | NCBI WGS metagenome assembly JAABUW01 (sample SAMN10711882, study PRJNA513363) | rock metagenome | isolation source: Antarctica rocks | place: Antarctica: Victoria Land, Knobhead sud | reverse complement strand
CTCTACCTACATTGTGAGTCGACTACGCCGACCAACCAGACGAAGTTGACGCCGGCGGCTAGCAAACAGCCCAATGGCGCAAATTCATCAGACGCAGCAAGTACCTCCGGCAGTGGCAGCTGCTCCAGCAGCGCCAGCCACACGGTGTAAGTCAATAATGTTGTACGGACCTTTAACTGACCTAAACTGACGTGTCATATGCAGCTCTTACCAACGTCTTCGCTGTGGTCCAGAACGTGCTGAATGCGGATCGGCCCTTCAACTATGAGAATCCAGTGGTGAATCCAGCGCGGCAACTGCATGCCAACCTGACCATGGCCGATGCGGACCGACTTTTCCCGGCAGTTCAGGGGTCTCCACCGGTGTCTACCGCACAGCATACTGGGAGCCCACAGGTCGCCCACGACGCGCTGAACCTGTCAGCTGCTAGCCTCCCTCAGCCGTTGATCGCCATCGGGAGCTGGATCAGAGAACCTATTCAGATCGCTACAATGCATTGATTCCTCAGCGACCCGGCGCTGTAGCTTCACCCACGACGATCCGAAGGTCCAGGGTGGTATTGATTATTTCCCTTAGGGCTCGGGACATCTACCAGGCTGGCAGGTCTGATGCCAGGCCATAATGTTCATACCACTATCCAATGGACCCGGACGCACAATTTCCTTGATGTTGGACAGCTTGCATCCAACTTCACCACCAGGAACCCCTTGTTCTAAGACCTACGCTCTGGAAACTTCGGAACTATCCCCTGACTTGCCACTCGACACTCAACGCCCTACCGCGCCTTAATTACCGCAGCACAAGTCTACGAGAGGCAGCTATCCCGAAACGTCTGCGTGGCCCACGCGTGTTCGTTATGCGAAGAACGACGAAGTCAGGGCGCCCGTCGGCATGCTCTGCTCTCGCTGCTTCAGCGGCATTCCAAACGCTATACGTCGTCACAAGAGATATTGTGGCAGGCCCTCGGCTTTATCGGCGTTCCTTTCATAATACTCTACGATGAAAATCTCCTTACTTCGGTCACTCGAAGGATGGGTTCATCCTGCCAACACGATTTGGCCATCGCTTACGCACGTCTCGTTCCTATTGATGCTTCCTTTGGGCTCTTTCCTTCTTCACTGCACCCACCAACAGCATACAAGTGACTCCGCGGATCTCACGCACAGCATAGCGAATTGGCTGGCTACATACACCCAGGGCCAAATGGGCGAGCATGGTGGTTGTCTGAGGTACACTGTCCAAGGTGCACTGCTGGTCGATGGAGATCGTCTGCATGAGAGCACCATGCATCGTACAATTGTGCTTACCATTCCTTTCCATACAAGTAGGATACCAAAGGCATCTTGACAAATATGTCAAACGAGCAGAGGTCCTCCTAGCTATACTTGCCGGCTATCACAGACGACTTGAGATCTGCTCAATCGTGCTTTCGTGCATTTCACTGTATCCTTTCTCAATCAAATCACTAGTCCAGATCTTCACTCCATCACATCGTCACCACGAGTTTCCACCCCAACATACTGACATAACTACCTCCAGACTACGGCAACCAGGGCAGCTTTCGGCAATGCGTAAGCCGTCCGCCAGTACATAACGGATCCTGCCAGGCGCTCCGCCATAAGAACCCATTTGCTGCTCACAGGTGCGTTGCAAGTCGACCGGACCACCAAGAACATGAATGTACTGCTCTCTCCGCATCAGCAGTAACGTACACAGCCCGTCAGCAACATGAAGTCTGCACAATCTCAAAGCGTAATAATCTATCTGGCAGGCTATACTGTAAGTGAGCATGTGCTGCAAAGCAATGGAAGCGCGATGGTCCTTCCATTCGGTCGCGCTCATGCAATGTTGCTCAGCCCAACTTCCGGGTTGGTAGCTAGTGAAGTTACATACCATTGCTCTTGTTCACCACACTTATGCAACGACCTTGCCATATCCTCCTCTCCGTTCCACGCAGTGAAGCTAAGGTACCACGGGTCAGTCCATGGTGCTATTTGTAAGAGATCCGCTGAGCACGACCTATGGTTGACGTCTGCTTTTCACGACAGCGACCAAGCGAGATGCGTCCAGTGTTATGCTCCCATGATCCGACTAATTGGGATGCTGTACCAGAATGACAACGTGGTCAGGAACACATGCACTGCGCTTGCATGGGCGATACAATGGACCGAACTGCAAGGGCGTGACGCCGCGGTCGGTTTACCTTTATTTGGTCCGTACAAAGACATCTCCGGACGTCTTCACTCGATCGAATGTTGGTGCAGGACGAGAATGCCGTGTCCAACTGCAGCAGGTTGCATTTGTAGAACAACACGCAGCCTAGAAGTCTGTTAGCGAGCCATGCTCCTTGTGAGCAGGTTTGACGCCCGAATTGCACAATCGTCGTGAGAGTCTGCTTGTTGTAGTTTTGGTTTCGGTTTGTTACAGCAGTCGAGGACAATCGATTGATGAGATTGGAGGTGACCGGAGCTGCTCTGACCTTCTTCCCACACCTCTCGTCGAGCTCTAGGACTGGAAGAAGCCATACAGGCCTAGCAGATAGTGTCATGCAGGTGCGTTGCACCACTGTGCGGGCTCAACATGCACCTCTGTGATTCGACCGCAGCTGGATACAGCACATCTAACTCGGAGAAGTGACTCTCACAGGAATTCTAGAGTATCGATGAAGTGACTGCAAACCGGATGGTGGGTGGCGTGAAGGAGTGAGCACAAGAGAACTCGTTGTCATTTAAGCCGAGCACATTGTGCCCAAGCTTCCCGTATAATGTTTGATCTATCGTTGCTTCCAGTCGCAAAAACATGGCTAAAAGCACGCAAGAAGAATCGAAAGCTCCGAAACGCCGGCGGTCCCGCGTGTGGTAATCAGTCCATGGATCAGAGACCTTGAAGGGGCAGGGATTCCACTGGCGAAGCTCGCGATGAGCTGTCATAGTCGAAAGCAGAGGCCACACACATGGCGAGGCGTTCAATATCCGGCTGCTTGCCAGTGCGCAGCTGATGCTCGATGTGCTTAACCACAGCGTGATCTGAGCCTAATTCCTTACTCGCCCTAGAAGCAATATCGCGGACTGACTTTGCGATCTTTTGCGTGGACTAGATCAATGCTCAGTGGAAATCAACAGCCTAGCAAGTGAGTTCGCTCTAACCTCGTCGTATTCCGGCTTCCTGCGCTTGACGCTATCCCCATAGTGCGGTCCTAAGGCATGCGGATGATGGGTACGCAAGTGCTGATTGTAATGGTCCCTCCGGGCGAAACTCCTGGGCCGATCAGTCCGCAGGCAATGTTCACACTGCAATTGGGTCACATCCTTGTGGGTAGCTTTGTGTCGCAGGAGAACATCACGCCGGCAGTATGTCTTCTCGCAACCGGGCGATGGACATCGGTAGGATCGATGGTTCGACTCAACAGCGTGCTTCTCAAGTTCCTTCCCGTTGGTAAAGGACTCTGAGCAGTGCGTGCAGGTCTGTCGTCCGATGGAACTCTGGGCTGAGTAGGATCCATACCATGCCGGTGAGATTGATCCTTGCGATCCTACGGAGTCGATCTCTTGAGCCAATGATGGTGCCCGCGGTGGAGGCTCGCCGCCGCGCTCGGACCAGGATGGCATCGAACCTTGTGTGACGTCGACCTCACCCCATCTCGACTCCAGGAATGGATACAAACTGTCCACTGGACCATCCACTGGCTCCCCGGAAAGAGTATCTGGCCTGGAATCTTCGAACGATGGTCCGAAAAAGTCCCAAAAGTCGGCGCTAGAGGCAAGCTGGAAGGGATCCCCGTGGTCTGCCTTGATCGTCACCTCCTCGAGCCCGCCGGCTGCTGGCCAGCGACAACGAACATAATCATCGTCGATGGGACAAGAGACGTCCGACAAAGCGGTGGTGCTCATATCAAAAAGCCTTCATGATGGACGAGACAAGTAAGAGGGAGAAGAACTTATATGCTCTCGGAAACCAGCCTGGCGCCCTACTGGAGCCACCTCAGCTCACCTGATAGCCTTTACGACCTGTATCGATAGCGGCAATTACTACACGTTGAAGAGATCCTGATGACCAGCTGGATCGGATCTCGAGGAAATATACATGCATACATGCAACATATGCGCCTGCGACATGGCCAATCACGACCTGCAGCTGGCCCAAGACTCCCACGCCTTTTGCCCGGGTTCGTTTTGCCCGGTTTGGCCTCGAACCCTTTGGCCCATAGGGTATATGAGCAGCGGATTCGTTGCAGGAGCAACAGCGTCTTCTGCGAAGGGGCGCTTTCACAGTTTGCATTGCACCAGGTCAACTGTTTTCATCTGGCGCGTGCCGCGCCCTCAGTGCTGGACTGAAGCTTGCGACTCCTCGTCAAGCTTGGCGTTGACGACCAAGGCAAATGCGACCCTTCGAACAGCTCGGCAACCCTGCTGCATTCTCGTTTCTGCGAGTATGTCGGCGTCGACAGTGACGGAGACTGCATGCGACCCCTCCTTCACAGCATCACCACGAATGAACATGCTACGCTGGAGAGGTCAGGAGACCTGCGACTGGAGCTACTGCAACATTTGGACTAAGTATGATTTTGCAACAGGGAAGAGCTGCATGCTCGTCCGGGTCAACAAGCTGATTCGACCGCGCATGACCTCCAACCGAGGAGCAAGGAAGCATGGGGATCTCGATCGATCCATTGGTTGTGTCATGGCAAGCTGCAACTCGAACAAGCACGACCGGCGCGTTCACGAGCGCACCGGTTTAGTCGACCCTCGGAGCTCTTTCCATGGGCCGGCCGAGCTGAGGATGCTTTGACTCTATCGCTACAGCTTCCACCTCAGCATTCACTTGGTGGTGGGGACAAATTTGGCGTCTATCATCTCCTTCACGGACAGGGTACAACGACAGCCCTCGGCCAAACCCGTGGGAACGTTCTGTTCTTATTGTGACGCTCAATTACGAGCCAACGCTGGTAGAAGCTTGCCGGGAAAGCGGCTCATGCTGGTTTGATACGCCCGTGTCTTCCCCCGCCTGTCACGCGGTCTCCAACCTTGCAATGGATCCGTACTGACTTACCTGGGGATCGCGAAGTCTCGGCAACCCCCGAGCGCAGTCGAACGGTGTACCATTGCTTCGCTCTGTGATTGCCAACTGTGTTTCGAAACCTGCCCGATTTGGCTTCTCGCATTTGCATCATTTGCCACACGAGTGCCTGCCGGACCATGTTGATTCCAAAGACAACGACTAGGTCCTGTGCGAGACGGGTAGGTAAGCACGTCGGTGGCAGCGACAACCCTATAACCCAGAGCCGCTTGTGGTGCCCTCTCGGTATCTGCCAGTGTCGATCGATGACTTCGTCCAACACTTTTCCATCTTTATCTCACCAGCCCGTCCTACTTATTTCCTGACGTATAGCCACGTTCCTATATTCTACCATAGAGAGTCTACAACTCAATCACGCCCTTCAAATTATTCTGTTGCTTCCCTCGCACCTCGCAAGCACATTTACTGCACTCCATCTCCAAGCATATCCACACCGCTCACAATATCAGCGCTCGACCTACATAATGTCGAGCTCCATCGCGAGTTCCCACAGCCGTCGGTCCTCCGAGACGCGATCTGCTGCGAGTCTGTCTATGCTGGCGAAAGCATCATCCAGCGACAACGATTCCAGTTCCAGCGCTGTTCCATCACTGGACTATGACTGCGTGACTCGCTCAGGAAACAGCTCGGTGTCGTCGCGCTCTCGAGACCCCGAGACCACGACACTAGGGCCTATCTACGAGCCAGCACTTCTGCCCACCGACGACCTCGCCGATATCCCTGATCTAGCTCTTGCCGAAGCCACAGGAGGCGTTCGCGACCGACTCAGTATTCTCAACCTTGCTCTTCATGGTATATTTCCGGCTCTAGCAAGCCATAGCTCCGCGACCGGGCCAAATTTCGCAACCAGTCGATTCCTTGCCGATAATAACGAACCGTGGACTGCTCGCAGCGCGCGTCAGCCAAAGTCGACGTCTTCGACAACGACGCACACCGCCTCATCTGAGCTCGTGGACACACTGCTTTCCGGATTCGATGCGCCAAGTACCGAAATGCTCTACGATGCCGTCTCGGAAGATGGATTATGTGCGCATGCGGGCGCCTGGATCGTTGGCGACGTGGGACTTGGCCACCAGGTGTACGCGCAGCAGGTCATGATTGATCTCTGATCTATGCCAATTCTGATATCAGCCATACGCCCCCGGATGCGCCGCGGAGGACTTGGGTCGATCAGCAGCAGCGTACTCTTTGGCGTGTTACTTCACGCTACTCATGCCAATCTCGCGCCATGTCGCCGCCATCGTTGCAGGTTCTGCTTGCTGTATGCGAGTTTTCGTAAGCCTGTTCTCCATGGTCAGCAGTCGATGATGGGAAGACTGAACTCTCACTCTCCCACGCGAAAGGGTTGCATTCGGCCACGCAGCTCACTTATACCAATCCAGCTTGGCATCCTGTACTATGGTGGTACCGTGGTTCATCTTCCAACAGCATGGCGCAGGAGAACCTCCACTTTCGGCAGTCGAAACCCGCACTGCAACCCAGTGCCGGAGTGCAGTGCGCTCCGACAACCCGCAACAGATGCGCACACGCGGGGTCTCCGACACGAGTGAGGAGCCCAAGCATGAGAACACCACGGCGCTGACTGTCGCGCGCGATGAACTTCAACTTGTTCGGGCTGTCGCATCTAGACGATGATTGAGTCGCGGTCGTTCTTCGCCGTGGACTCGCGTCTCGAAACCATGCCGTGTTGCGATTCGTTCTGCAGGAGACCTGGTGCGTCGTCGTCGTAAGGAAGACATTGTTTTGTCGTCGTGATGAGGACAACACTGTTTCGCGGTCGTGATAGGGAAGACATTGTTTCGTCGTCTTGTGGAAAACATCTGACGTATCGAAGACATTGCTATCGCTAGCTGCGCGCGGGTCCTGTTTGGTGTCTCGGCAGTCCACTGTCGCCTGACTGTTGCGGTACACGAGCTCCGTGTTGGCGAGCACGCTAAAACGGACGTCAAGGAGGCTGAAGGCTCTTCTCGTGGACAAGCTCCACTGGTAGCCGAGGCTTTGGCAACAGTTGGACACACCAACTCCGAGAGGTCACAGTAGGATGGGCTGCGAAGGCTCCGAAAGCTCTGGTCCTTAGTTGTCGACGCCGCGTCACCGGACAAGGTGTCGAGAACACCAACCGCAGTTGTTCGCCGCGTCCGTTCGTCGCGGTTGAACTTCGCTACATTTGTTGGTCTTTGCGATACTGCGCGCTCATCGGACTACGCGTGGTATTGAGTGCGCCTCTCCGTCGAGCATGATCCTTTGAGGACTATCGGACTCGCGGCCAGAGCACGAGCATCTGGCATGCAGCAACTTACACCAGCAAGGCTGTGATTGTCAGCTTTTGTCGTCAACGGATCGTATGGAGGTGCTTTGGTCATATACCACCATGTTCGAACAAGGCATCGCGGCTCTAGCAAGAACAGCACCTTACTCGGCCATCGCGGCTATGAATAAGGACCCGTCCGCGCTCTGTGGAAGCAATGGGAATACTACTAGTGGTGCTCTAGAGGATGATATATATGCACGAAGTGTGTCAGGCAATGTAGTCAGAGGCTGTGAGTAGGCGTTGGAGTGCACTGTGTGTCATCAGCGCCTGGCTGTGAGGCAATGCTGGAGCACACCATAATTTCTTTTCGCTATCAAACTACGAGTACAAAGTTGACCTGCTTCACATATTAACAGCTTCGCCTTCTTCAAGCTAAGTACGTTGTGTGAGTGGCCGGAGATATTAGTGGCGGAAGCTGAGGGCGGCAGCGCAAGGCTACTTCAAAAGTTTGCCTCGCTTCTGAACTTCACGCCTGGGCGAGATGCTGCGCCCGTCACGGTGGGGGAGGTGACCTGCGTGCTCTCTTGGTTTTTTTGTTCATGTGAGACCCCTCTCTCACGAACCAAAAGCGATTCTCGACCTCACCCCAGCCCCGAGTCTGCACCTCAGACGCCAGGCTCCGACAAGGCAGTAGATTGACAAAAGGTCCCAGGAAAGTCGAAATGATCCTCCAATCTTCTCCAAACTCTCCATACAAGAACCTACCGTCGACAGTTCCAGACGTAGTTGCCCGTCGAAAAATCCAACGATCGTCTCTCTTGTCCTCCACACCGTCACGACGACTTCCGAACTTCACCATCACATCGGCGGGCGACAATGCTCCGTCGTAACGACCAAACGCACACCTTCTATCGGCTTTGCGGACTTTGTCGATCATGCGTTCGAAGAACCAGGGGTTCCAACGACGTTGTGCGAACGTGAGAAGGCGATCGGTGGGGAGCATTTCGGAGTAGCAGTGCTGCCGGAGTTCCAGTGGAAGTGAGAAGAATCCGGTCTTTGTTTTCTGGCGGGGCGACATGGTTCCAGATGTCTGAACTTGCTGCATACTGGCGTCAGGCAACATGATTGCAGATCGCAAAAGCTGATGGCTTGCGGGTGCTATCGCAAAGGGTCACTCGACGAAGAGCCGTTGACGATGGTGGATTTAGGGTATGCTCTAGCTGGCCGACGGTGACGATTGTGCTTGTTGTAATGGAGTGCTGCCAAACACAAGGTGCTCGGTATTGTGGAGAGTGTGTATCACCGTCAGTATCGTTTTGGTGAACGATAATGATGTCTTGATTTCGAGAGGAGAACGCTTCAAGAAAGCACCGCGAAATGTATAAGACTCACATGCAACAGAGTTCAGCATCAGCATATAAATGTGACCGCTGGCTCGTCGAACTACTGCTTACCTATCGATGAAGCTACAGACTTTCGAGCCCACCGCCTTCCAGTAAGAGCAGCAGGACGACAAAGGATTGAAAGACCGGATTCACTGAGTTAGAACACTAATATTGTGTCAGAGGATGTATCTCAGTACATCCGAAACAACTGCAGTATCTACGACTGCTCTGCGTGCGCAACGTCAAGCGCTCAACCTCCAACCCTTTTCAACTGCGTGAGCAGAGCCAGCCATTTACTGGTTTCTTCACCTATACCACCCATCCCCCAACGGCGACCCCCTAAGCATATTCCCACCCGTCGGCTTCCACTGCACACTCGTATTGGAGTAAGTGACCCTACCACCACCCACATTCGTGCCTCTTCCAGCAGCCGAGTTCGTCGCTCCAGTGCGCATAGCTGCTGGTGCTGTCGGCGCATGCCCCGAGATCCCCAGTCCAGACCCACTACTCGTATTCGTAGGCCGGAAATGCGCATGACTCGTCGGAACACCTGACGTCGGCGACCGCGAGTTGCCCATCTGCGCCATAAACGTACCCACATCCCCACCCCCAGCCTTCATCGCCGTCCTAGCAAGCGGACTAAACCCCGACCCTCCACCTCCACTCCGTGCAATCGGTGTCGTACCGCGCGCCCGGCCTCTCACCCTCAACCCGTCAAGCTCCGCGTCCAGCCCTTGCGGCAAGAGCACCTCATCCCCACTCTGCTAGAGCGTAAGATGCAGCTCATGCTGCAGAACCATCGGCAGAGCCTGCACAGCCGCCACAGCGCTCAGCTTCGTCCGGTTCTCGTCTTGCGGGCCCTTCTCGTTCGGGAAGTAGATCAAAGCCTGTCGGAGCGCTGCGATACCTGCTCCGCCGAAGGTGCTGATGATGCGGGGGACGTAGTTCTCTATGATAGCTTTGAGGATGATGAAGTGCGTGGGCATCACATCCCGCGTAGGCGTGTTGACGATCCGAGATAACGCCACCCAGTAAAGCCGATTCGGAGCTGGATTGCTGTTCTTGCTGTTCTTGAAGTCACGGAGCGTCATAGCGGCGTACCCGGCACCAAGTCCGGACATGCGCTCGTGGTGCTGCTGGGCACGAACGAAAGTGCCGTTTTCCCGGTCAAAGAGCCAGCCAAGGCGTGCTTTGCCTTCATTGGTCTGCTCGTTGCCGGAGATGCCGAAGAGGGCGGGGCAGTGCCTGTGGAAGTAGGCCCAGAGGATGTCGATGAGGCTTTGGCTGTTGAAGAGGTAGTTGGGGCGGGCGAAGATGGTTACGGCGAGGATGCCGACAACGTCGGCGGTTTTGGTGATGACGCCGCTGCTGACGCAGAGTTGGCGGATGATGGATTTGACGAAGTGATTTAGGAGGAAGAGGAGGCAGGCGGGGCCTTGGGTGCTGGCGCCGGGGGATTGTTGGTCTTGGACCAGGTAGTGGGTGATGTCGATGGACGGTACGGAGACTTGAGCGGCGGCGTCGAGTTGTCGTACTAGTTCTGTAGTCTGTTATGAGTGTCAGCTTTTATGTGTGAATTCGATGACAGCCAGGAGTAGGGCATACGGCTCGCGAGTTCGATGACTTCACTTCTTGTGTGGTGCCTTGACTCAGCTGGCCGACGCATTTGTTGACAGTCCTCCTCCACTCAGAAAGCTGGTCCTTGAGCCTAGGGGTTTTCTTGACTTCCTCGGACACATGCTTTCGCATCTGCTTGAGCCGCTGGTGCAGGCCTAAGTAAGCCTGGTGCTCTGCTTCTCGTTGTTGCGCAGTCGAGACCACGCCTTCCGGAAGGTTACCCAATGCTTGAGCAGATGGACGTGGAGCTGGCTGGTCTGTGGCCAGTGTAGGCCTAGCAATACCGGTCCCATTCGTCTGTGGCACCTGCGGAGGAGCCTGAGATAAAGCAGCTTGCCTCTCGTTCTCAGCCTGCTGTGCCCTCTGCTTCGCTTCAGCCTCCTGTCTTGCTTTCTGATCAGCCTCTTCCTTCTTCTGCCTTTCTTTCTGCGCCTTGGCCTCCTCCTCCTGCTGTCGCTGAGCATCCGCTTTCCGCTTGGCCTCATCCTGTTCCCGCTTCAGAGACTCCTGCCTCTTTCTCTCCGCTTCACGTGCCTGCTCCTCCAATACTCTCTTCTCCTCCTTCAGCCTCTGCTCCTCGAGATCCCGCCTCGCCTTCTCCACTGCCTTCCTCTCCTCCTCATCCCGCCGTTGGCGCTCCTGCTCGAGCTCCAATTCCACACGCTCACGTGCCCTCTCGGCGCTCACACGCACGGATTCATGCTTCGCAAGTGCGCGATCGAGCGCCTCGACATGTAGCCGATGCTGAACTGCAGTCTGCTCGTCCAGCGAGCTTCTGAAGTTTCGCTCATCGTTGATGAGCATGCGACCCAAGTCTTCCAGCAGTTGGCGTGACGGGCTGTCGTTGACGCTGTTCCGTAGTGGGCGATGATACCCGTTCACGCGCTTCATGCCGTTCGAGAGCGTCCTCGAGGGTGTTGATCGCTGACTCGAGCCCGAGCGGTCGGAGGCTCTGAAAGGGGAGCTCATGGGTGCGATGTGAGAGAAGTCGTGTTCACAGCGGGTGAGGTATTCCTCAGAAACGCGAGTGGTGGTGGCTGCGGCGGTGCTTGTTAGTCATGGAGAGTCGGCAGAATGAAAGACGGCGACAGATGGAAAGGCTGCTGACAGTGGCTGGTGAACACGGAGGGCGGCAGCAGCTCCATGATGACATCCAGCACTTGCGTGCGTGAACTGCTGAAGTTGACTTCACGCGTTTGATGGACGCTAAGCCGCATTCGTCGGGCCTGGGCGGAACTTCACCTCCGGTAGGGCTGAACAACTCATATCAAAGATCGAGGGGGAGATGCCTTTCGAAAAGACTTTATCCTACAAGAACGACCGGCGTAGCTATCTCGTTGCTTACCGAGGCACGGCTTCGAGGCGGGATATACTGTTGATGTCTACTTGATGCAGACTTCGTCCAAACACCACATTTGACAAGAGCTGTGTACCGCTTGCCTGTCACGTGCTTAGCCGTGATGGATATCGGTCTATGTTCGTCTATGGTAGTCCTGAGATTGACATCGTAACCAAGTATATCGTGCTGGATGTGTGTGAAATTGTTTGCTGGGAGTGAGGAGTGAACAAGTGAGGTCCGAAATGCACGTACCCGTGTGCGGCGAAGCGACGACCAGCGAGCTTTTCCTCCGTCATCAGCCAGCCAGTCGCACGCAATTCGTCCAGCTTTCCTCTCTCCATCTCCCCTCTCACACCCTCACACTTAAATCCACCTGCCACGGCGACACACAGCCGTTCCTGCCTTCATTACACTCACTGTTCCTTCTTGCTCGCTTGAGGCGGACTTCGGAAAGTGCTGACAAGCAACCACTCCCTACCCCCGGACGACGAGCCATCACGATTG
>JAABUW010008305.1_pt1 | contig 12172 bp, 11 predicted proteins | sample 5560081 | NCBI WGS metagenome assembly JAABUW01 (sample SAMN10711882, study PRJNA513363) | rock metagenome | isolation source: Antarctica rocks | place: Antarctica: Victoria Land, Knobhead sud | reverse complement strand
TTGCCACCATGGAAGTCAGACATTGCCCGCCTCGGGAACCCCCCTTGCGATCAGCCGCCTACTTCGCCCCTTGTATGTAGCAGGGCGGCCTCAGTGCAGCCCATGCAGCAGCGTTGAACAGCCCTGGGTCTGCAGGCCGGTTAGGCGCACGGTTGGTTCGGTCACTTCGCGCTCGATAAGGCATTCGATGAGGGCCGGCCCCTCCCAGTAGTCGTCGAAACGGACGAGCTCGGTTTCGTGGCCGAATTCACGGCGGACGAACTTGAACGGGCCGGCACCGATGGGGGTGGCGGATTGCTTGTCGCCGGAGTCGGTGGGGATGATGGCACCAGCGCCGATTTCGGAAATGCGGCTGAGGAAGGGGGCGTTCACCCGCTTCATCTTGACGATCACGGTGAGCGGGTCAGGCGTGCTGATCGTGTCAACGTCGTTGAAGACCTCGTAGCTGACAGCGCCGGTCTTTGGGTTGCGGACACGCTCGAACGAGTACCTGACGTCGGCCGAGCTCAGCGTGGTGGCATTATGGAATCTGACGTTCGGACGTAGCTTGAACGTGTAGGTGAGGAGGTCGGGGCTGATCTCGTAGCTTTCGGCAAGCGCAGGGACAGGGCGCAAGTTCTTGTCTGGCTGAATCAGCGTGCAGTGGATGTTCTGCAGCAAGCGCCCGCTGGCTGCGGTGCCGGACTGATGGATGTCAAGATTCTGTGTGGTCTCGGAATGCCCCCAGATCAGGGCGCCGCCCCGCTTCGGAGCCGCTTGAGCGGCGGCGGGCGAGACGGGGGAAAGCAGGCCGGCGCCGATGGTGGTGGAAGCGGCGAGGAAGTCTCTGCGATGCATATTTGATGCTCCTGTGCGGATCAACGGGCAAAGGCGGGGCGCTCGCCGGCAACGCCGAGCGCGCGTTCGAGGGCGATGCCAAGGCTGAGCAGCCGGCCCTCGTCGAACAGCCGACCCCAGAGCGAGATGCCCTGCGGCACACGGAACCGGCGCCCGGCTTCGGCAGGCTCGCCGGTGGTCAGCTTGCCACTGCCCAACGAAACGCCACCGCGCGTGGCGAGATCGAGGAAGCCGGCGCGCAGGTGCAGGCAGGGGTGGCCGGTGAAGTTGCTGGCGATCAGCATCGGGCCGGTCGCGAACGGGCCGATCAGCGCATCGGCCTGCGCGAACAGGCCGTCCAGCGCGAGCATGACTTGGTAGCGCAGCCGGTCGAGCTGGACGTGATCAACGGCCGAAAGAAAGCGCGCCTTGCGGAACGTGTTGGGCCAGGCGCCGGGCTCCTGCCACGTCAGCGTATCGTCCGCATCGGAAAGGGTGAGATCCTCGAATGACGCGGCCGCTTCGGCATAGAGCACGTTCATCAAAGCGTCGTAAGGCAGGTCCGGCAGCGTTGCTTCCACCACTTCTACTTCCAGGCCGCGGAGCGTGTCGAGCGCAGCGTGATCGACCTCGGTCGCACCGTCGCCGAAGGCGTGCGGCAGGAAGCCGACGCGCATGCCGCGGATCGGTGCGGAGGCGTTGAAGCAGAAGGGTGCGGCGATAGAACCGCGATCCACCGGGTCGAAGCCGTTGAGGGCGGCGAGCACCATGCCGGTGTCCTCGGCGCCACGGCAGATCGGGCCGACCTTGTCCAGCGACCCGCACAACGCCATGCCGCCGGCGCGCGAGACGCGACCGAAAGTCGGGCGAAGGCCAGTCGTGCCGCAGCGCTGGCTTGGCGAGGTGATGGAGCCAAGCGTTTCCGTGCCGATCGAGAAACCGCAGAGCCCGGCAGCGGTCGCCGAGGCCGACCCCGCGCTCGAGCCGCTCGATCCCTCGTTCAGGTTCCACGGATTGCGGGTGCGGCCGCCATACCAGATGTCGCCATAGGCGAGCGCCCCGACCGTGGTCTTGCCGAGCAGGACGGCACCCGCCGCATCCAGCTTCGACACGATCGCCGCGTCGCGCTCGGGGACGCGGTTGCGGAACGGCTCCGCTCCCCAGCCGGTCACGAGGCCTGCGGTGTCGAACAGGTCCTTGAGCCCGTAGGGAATGCCATGCAGCGGGCCGAGATGGATGCCGGCGGCAAGCTTGCGATCGGCAGCCTCGGCCTGGGCCCGGGCGCGCTCTGGCGCCACGGCGGCGAAGCAGAACAGGTCCGGATTGAGCGCCTCGATGCGGCGGAGATACAGCTCGGTCAGGCGCAGGCTGGTCAGCGCGCCGCTCGCGATCCAGGCAGCAAGGTGGGTGAGCGGCGCAAAGGCGATGTCCTCGTCGCCGCCCGGGCACGGCGTTTCGATCCGGCTGAAGGCAGTCGGACCGGGTTCGGGCAGGCTCGTGCCGGGCAGGCGCGGGTCGAAGCGGCTTGCCGTCGGCATGTCGTTGGCGAACGGCAATGCGCGGCGGGCCAGGGCGGAAGCGATCTGGCCCCCAAGGTTGTCGAGCATCTGCACACGCTCAGCCGGCGTGTAGGCCATCCCGAACAGCGTCTCCGCGGCGGCGAGAGTCTCGAGCGTGATCATCGAGTCACGATGGAAGAGATCGGGTCACGATGGAAGAGCAAGCTTTGCCAGGCTTGCAAGGCGTCCGGCGGTGCGGGACGAAGCGCCCCGCCCGGGAAGCGGTGGCTCTGGTCGAGCAACGCCGCGTAACGCTCCGGACGGCGGTCCTGCAGCAGACTGAGGCCAAAGAAGGCCTCGGTGCGGGATTGCAGCACTGCCACGCGCAGGTCGACACGATGCGTGACGATCCCTTCCCCGGCGCCAAGGCAGGCGACGACCTTGCCGCACGGATCGACGATCTGCGAATCGCCGTAATAGTGGCGTTGTTGCATGGATGATTCTGAATTTTGTCGACGTCGTCGGCTACGCCAGAAGGGGGTTTTGGACCCAAAACGGCCTAGATCGTTTCGGACTAGGAAAATCTCGGAGTTGTTGCGACCTCTTATCAACTGTGCAGTGCTTACGCCAAAGGTATCTTTCTGAAATCGCTCAAGAGCCTCTCCAGTATCAACTGCTGATCCATGCAACAACGCCACAGGGGCGCATGGAATGGCATCATGATGCCAGTATGAGCGCCTTGCGGCTTAGCCCCGTCGCATCCGGCGGTGCCTGGGCCATCGCACGCCAGCAGAGGTGTTCAGTGGCCGGCTCAGGACGGCGCTGGCCGAAGCCGGCCCGACTGCGGCCGTGTCGCATTAGACGGATGTGGAAACAGCACCGGCCGCGTCGCGTCCGCCCGCTCGGCAAGCGCACAGGGCTGCATAGCCGTGCTCCTGCCGTGAGCTGCACAGAGGTGGATAAGCGCCGGGCCATCGAGGGTGACACAATACTGAGCTTCGGCCTATGAGGGACGAGACGGCTATGTTAAGCCTATCAAACGTATATCTGTTAAGTATCTGTTGCAGAGCCGGTGCATGGTCACGTGATAGCCGTTGTAGGGCACACTAAGGGCGGCGTCGCAAAGACCAGCCTGGCCTTGGCTCTGGCCATCCGGCGGGCCATTAAAGGCCGCGACGTGCTGCTGGTGGACGCCGACGAACAGCAGACGGCCAGCAAATTCGCGGCGCTGCGGACGAACCTGGAGGTCGGCAGTGCTTCCTACCAGACCGCCGCCTATGTTGGCCGGGCCGTGCGCGACCAGGTGCGAACCTTGGCGCCGCGGTTCCAGGATACCGTGATCGACGTAGGCGGACGCAACACCGATAGCCTGCGTGCCGCCCTGATGGTAGCGAACCGCTTGATCGCCCCCGTGCCGCCCGCTTCCTTCGAGGTGTGGGAGGTCGAGACGATGGATGAACTGGTCGGCGCCGCAAAGGTGGTGAACCCCAAGCTGGACGCCACCTCAGTCTTGTCCATGGCGGACCACCGCCGCAGCCGCAACAACGCCGAGGCCATTGCCGCGCTGCGCGATGCCCAGCACATCGGCTACTCTGGGGTCGTCATCCATAACCGGGTCGCGTGGCAGGAGGCGCAGGCCGCTGGCCGGGCAGTGTTTGAGATGCCGCGGCCTGACGCCAAGGCGATGACGGAGGTGGACGCCCTCACGATGGCTGCTTTCCAATGAGGATCGAATGACCATCGTTCGCATACCGAAAAGGGATGCAACGGATATACAATCGGAGGACGCGTTCATCGAAGGCAAGAGGACGGTGGCTGGTGCCGACAGGCCAGTGAACAAGACGAGCATCATGCTCCGCATTGACCCCGTACTGCTGGAGGAGATCACACGCGAGGCTAAGGGGGCCGGGCTGACGCGCTCCGCGTGGATACACACAACCTTAACCCGGGCCGTCCGGGAGAAAGGGTAGTAGATTGGCCCAGGCCGCTACGCGGTCATCCCAGCAGGCGGCGTAAGTTGTCGTGCAGCTCGCTCTATAGGGGAAGGTAACGACATTCTTCCACCTCCGCCGACACAACGTTCCAGCTGCCCGGTATCGAGCCGCCCGGACCGAGGCCTATCAGGTTTCGGCCGAGATCACCGGCGTCGCCGCTGCGACGTAACTACGGTCACGCCGTCGTTGTCGCGCGCCATCGCGACCCCAATCCAGCAAGTTGACAGTGACGCCGCACGCACATTTAACGAGGAACGAGGGAGCAGAGGGATCATGCACGGAGAGGCTTTCTCCCGAGAACTGGATTTCGCGGGCAAGCGCGTGATGATTACGGGTGCTGCAGGTGGCCTCGGACGAAGCCTGGCACAAGCGTTTGACCTCGCAGGCGCCGACTTGGTCCTGGCCGACATCGACGCTGCCGCACTGGAGGTGTTAGCGAAGTCCATCAACGGGGCGGTTTGCTCGCACCTTTATGACCAGGGAGACCTCGCCTCCATTGCTGCACTAGCCGCTGCGGTGGGCCACATCGACGTGCTTATCAACAACGCGGCCGTCCTTCTTGTCAGCCCGTTGCTTGACAGCGACCCGGAGGCGATCCGCCGGGTGATCGACATCAACTTGGTCGGACCCATGGTGCTGGCCCGTCATCTCGCGATCCAAATGGCCGATCGAGGGCGCGGCGTGATCATCAACATCAGCTCTCAGCTTGGCTTCTGCGGTGCACAGGGGCGCGGCGTCTACGCGACGGCAAAGGCGGGGCTGGCGCAGTTTACGAAGACCGCCTCCGTCGAATGGGCGCCGCATGGCGTGCGGGTTCTCGCCATCGCACCGGGGCGCCTGCTCACCACCATGAGCACGTTCCTCGGCAAGGATGAGGCCGCTTACAAGGCCGGGATCGCGCGGGTCGCCGCGGGCCGCTACGGCACGCCCGAGGAGATTGCGAAGCTCGTTGTCGTCCTGGCCTCCCCGCTGTCCGACTATGTCGTTGGACAGACGCTCATCGCGGACGGAGGCTACGTGCTGGGCTGAAGCGGCCTCAAGGCACCAACTCGAGGCCCTGCAATCGGACGATGCCGTCCGGGTAAGGAACGAAGCCCTGAAGTTTCGCCGTGGCACCCCAGAGCCAGCGGAAGTGATAGAGGAACAATTCCGGCCGTGAAGCGAGGTAGATGTCGGCCGCCTGGCGATAGAATACGGCCCGCTGTGCGGAATCCGTTGTCGAGCGCGCACGGCCGAGCGCCGCATCCAGCCGCGGATCGCAGTATTTTCCCCAATTGAGGAAACCATTGCACGCGACCCAATGGCTGATGTTGCCATCCGGGTCGGCCCGCCCACTCCAGATGGTGAGCGCCGCTTGGTAACCGCCGCTGGCAGTTATCGACGTCAGGGTCGCTGCTTCGGTCGCCTGGATCCTGATGTCGAAGCCTGCCTCCCCCGCCATCGCCTGGATGACCTGGCCGACTTGCATGTCTATGGGGCTGTTGGGTACGAGCAGCGTGAACGAGACGCGCGGCGTCCCGGCCTCCGCCAGCAACGCCTTGGCCTTGGCCACATCGCGGGCCGGAAGCGGGTGGCCCGTGTCGTAATAGGGAGTGCCGGGGGCCTGAGGCTGATTGCTCGGGACGAACAGCCCGTCGAACACCACGTCGTTCAGGGCGACGCGGTCCAATGAAAGCTCGAGCGCTTCGCGCACCCTGGAGTCCCTGCCCAGCGGCGTTTCGGCCTCTTTGGTGTTCCCGACGTTGATCGAGATCAGGTTGTAGCCGAGGGCGGTGCTCTCGATCAGCCTCAGCCGAGAATTGCCCCGGACTGTCTTCGTGTCCGTGGGCGACACGCGTTCGATCACGTCAAAGGTGCCGGCCTGCAGGTTGGCGAGGCGGACGGTGCTGTCGGGTGTCGGGCTGTAAACGACGCGATCGAAGTGGACTGCCTTGGCGTCCCAGTATCTGTCGAACCGCTCGAAGACGATGCGCTGCTGCGCCACGCGCTCCACGAAGCGGAACGGACCCGAGCAGACCGGCTTGTTGGCGATGTTGCCGCCCATGCTGGCGATCGCCTTGGGCGACATCATCATGCCGGACCGGTCCGACAGGAGGCCGAGCAGCGGGGCATAGGGTTCGGACAGCACGATGCGGACTGTATATGGATCCACCACCTCGACGGCCTGCAATGGTTTCAGTTCGCCCTTGCGCTGTGACTCCGGGGCGGTGCGGTAGCGGTCGATGTTGACCACCACCGCCTGTGCGTCGAAGGGATCGCCATCGTGGAACGTGGCGTCACGGCGCAGCTTGAGCGTCAGAACGAGATTATCGGCCGACCAGGACCACTCGGTTGCGAGTTGCGGCCGGAAACCCAGGTTCTGGTCCACATCGATCAGCTTGTCGCAGAAGGCGGCCATCACGACCCGCCCGACAAAGCTGCCGCCTCGCGCCGGGTCGAGTGCGTCCGGATCCTCCTGCAGGCCGATCCTTAGGGTCGCCGCCGTCGTGGGCGCACAGGCGAGGAAAATACCCAATGCTACAAGGGATGGCCAGAGAAGCCGTGCACGCATTTGATCCATTCCCCCCAAGTGCATCCGGTCCTGGCGCGTCAGCCGCCGTCACCCGCCACTGCGCCAGCAACGATGTGCTATGTTCGCGCCCGGGTCCAGAGAGCACCGGCCCACAGGCCACGGTCAGGGCAGGCAAGGAGGAACTGTTGGCGACCTGCAGTCCCATCATGGTGACCGGTGCGTCCGGTCTGATCGGCCGCGCGCTGGTGGAACGGCTGCGATCGGCCGGGCGGCCCGTCCTGGCCGTGGACCGGGCGCCCCCGGCGGACGAGACGGAGGAACCAGTTGCTATCGCCGAGTTGACCGACGCGTCCAGGCTGTTTGCACTGGTCGCCTCGGGCGTGGACGGGATCATCCATTGCGGCGGAATTTCCGGGCCGATGCTCGGGCGCGACAACCCGGCCGGCCTGGTCGGGGTCAACGTTGGCGGCACGGTGACGTTGCTGGAAGCGGCGCGCGTGCTTGGGGTCCGGCGCTTCGTGTTCTGCTCGTCGATTGTCGCCTACGGCGAGACACCGGCGGGGCAGGAGCCGGTGGACGAGGGCGCGCCGCTGACATCCATTGACGTCTACGGGGCCAGCAAGGCTGCCGCCGACTTGCTGGTGCGCGCCTATGCGCGGCAGCATGGGCTGGACGCCCGCGTAGGACGGATCGGCTGGGTCTATGGCCCCCGCCGTCGCACCCCGAGCGTGGTAGGACGCATGCTGCGCAGCGTGTTGGACGGCGTGGCCGTGACGCTGGACCATGACGGGTCCTTCCCGATCCAGGTCGTCCACGTAGATGACGTGGTATCGGGCCTGCTTGCGCTCTATGACGCGGACGGCGTCGCCGGGCGGGCCTTCAACGTCACCGCCGGCATGAGCATCCCGGTCGCGGACGTGGCGGCGCTGGTCGTGGCCGCCGTGCCCGGCGCCGACATCCGGTTCACCCAAGGCCGGGTCATGGACGAGGCGAGGCAGGCAACCTTCAGCGTGGACGCCCTGAAGGCGCTGGGGTGGCACCCTGCCGTCGGTTTGGGCGAGGGAGTCGCGCGCTATGCCGGCTGGCTGTCGCGGCATCGTTTCTAGCCGGGTCCGCGCTCAACGGGGGTGGCCGGGTTCGGACGGCTGTGGTCCTGTTCGGGAATGCCGAACAGCACCGACCCCAGCGTCAACCCATTTGATCCCGCCACGGCCTCCTACCCACGCGACATGGTGGGCTACGGCCGCAATCCGCCTGATCCGCAGTGGCCCGGCGGGGCCGTCCTGGCGCTCCAGATCGTCGTGAACTACGAGGAAGGCGGCGAGAACAGCGTGCTGCACGGCGACGCCGGCAGCGAGACCTTCCTGACCGAGCACATCGTTAGCGCGCAGCCAGGCCTGCGCAACCCAACGGCCGAGAGCCTGTGGGAGTATGGCAGCCGCGTCGGCTTTTGGCGGCTGTGGCGGCTGCTGTCCGGGCGGGGCCTGCCGGTGACCTGCTTCGGGGTGACCATGGCCCTGGGCCGCAACCCCGAGGCGGTGTCGGCCATGCGCGAGGCCGGGTGGGAGATCGCCACGCACGGCATGCGCTGGAACGTGGCGGCCCCGGCCGACGAGGCGGGTGAGCGGGCGGAGATCGAGGCGACACTGGCGCTGCACGAGGTCCTGTGCGGCGGGCCTGCGCTCGGCTGGTACAACCGGTCCTCGCCGACCACCTACCGCCTGCTGAGCGAGCGCGGCGGGCTACTGTATTTCGCCGACAACTATGCCGACGAGCTGCCGTTCTGGGCCGACGTCGCGGGGCGGCCGGAGCTGTTCGTGCCATACACGCTCGAGGCGAACGACATGCGGTTCGCGGTCCCGATGAACTTCGGCGACGGCGGCCAGTTCTTCACCTACCTCCGCGACACCTTCGACGTCCTTTACCAGGACGGCCTGGAGGGCCGGCCGCGGATGATGAGCGTCGGGCTGCACGGCCGCCTTGCCGGGCGTCCGGGCCGAACCGCTGGCCTGGCCCGCTTCCTCGATCACGTGACGGCCCATGATCGTGTCTGGACTGCGACCCGGGCCGATATCGCGCGGCATTGGCGTGAAGGCTTTCCGCCGGAGTGCCTGAAAACCCGCTGGTAGGGATGCGGTCGGATGATGCGCGCCCGGGGTTGAAGCGGGGTTGCCGGAGACCGCGCCGCATTGAGGTCCCGGGCGGACCGGGGTTACGGTCGCAGCATGACCGATCTCGTAATGGACATGGAACGCCGCAAGATTGAGGCTGCGCCAGCCAGTTGGGTATTTTCATGTATGAATCAGCATGCTGGCGGGACCCCCTTTCATTCGGCCGTAAGTGGTTGAATTACGGCGGAAACCTGCGTCTTGAGGGGGGTCCCGATCGGGGCCGAGCGGAACCTCACCCCGAACAAGTTTCAGCAAGCAGAGACAACGGGTTGTAATGCTTTTGCGTTCGAGTGGCAACTTCCCGGATGGCCTGGCGCTCAAGCGCCAAATGCGCGTACATGTCGCGACGATTGAGGCGTGGTTCAGAATGGGCCATTTTTGGGTTACACGGGCGTACGAAGACTGCCAGCCTGTGAGGGCCGGATTGCGACAGGCGATGTGTCCTGTGCGGGAGGCGGCTGGCCTCCCAGTGGTCAAGTCCGCTGGGGCTGAAGCGGTCCCAGACCCAGCAGGGTCAGCCAGTGTGGATGGCCGTGGCCGGTCATCAACTCCCGCGGGCTCTTGCCCTGGCGCTCGGCGTGCCGGCTGCGCAGGAAGCGGCGGTGGTTGAGGAAGAACCGCAGCAGATCCAGGTACGAGCTGCCGAGGCGGCGACGCAGAGTGAAGTAGGTGCGCAGACGCGAGTTGAGGTTCTCCACCAGCGAGCTGCTGCGCGGCGTGTCCGCCATGGCGTGGCTCACGGCGTCGAACAGGGCGTGGGACTTGCCTCCGGTCTGTGCGCGTAGCCGGTTCCACCCCTGCCAATACACGGGCGAGGTGGTGGGCAAGCGGTGCAGAACGAGTGCCTCGCGCACGAGCGGCTCGCCGACGGCGTGGGCTTGCGCGATGTCGGCCAGTTTCGCATCGAGCACGCCGGCGAAGGCGAGCAGGTTGTCGCGCTGGTTCTGCAGCGCGACGCGGACCGGGCGGATGCGCCGTGGGTTCTCGGGCTCGCGGGCCGCGAGTTCCTCGACGATGACGTCGAACAGCAGTTGCCGGGTGGCCAGGACTGGTCCGGCCAGCGCCAGAACGTCATGGCGCAGCCACTGGGTGAACGTTCTGGCATCGCGGGCGAGGCATGACGCACGAGCCTCCGTATGACGGGCCAGCTCCAGCTGGACGACAAGCTCGCTGTCTGGATCCCGCTTGCCGACGCGGCCGGTCTTGGTCTGCAGCGCCATGCGCCGCGACGTGGCGCCCTTGGCGAGGCGTGCCAGCGTGGTGGCCAGGCCCTCGCACTGGCGCTGGATATGGAACACGTCGCCGTGGCACGGCGTGTCGCCCCAGGCGGCCCTCTGCCCGGCGCGCAAGCCCTGCCCGGCATCGGCGATCGCATAGTCAGGATCAAGCACCTGCTCGGCGGCGTCGAGCAGGTGCAAGCCCCAGGTGTCGGCGTCGCGACGGTGCTCCGCCGCCAGGAGGTAGCAGTACGTCGATGCCGCTTCGACGCCGGCCAGCACGGGCGTGGCACCCTGGAAGATCTCGTCGTGCAAGCCCACGCGAATGCCGGACAAGTCCTGGCCCTGGTTGATCGCGCCCGCTTGCCGCGTGGCCGCCTGGAGCACGTCGTGGACGCAGCCCAGGCTGACGGGCAGGCCCAGCAGGTCGCGCAGGAACTCGACGACGCCGCGATACGAGCGCGGCAGATCAGGGTCAGCGCGATGATTACCTGGCGCAGCCAGGCCTTGGTCACCGCCACCTCGAACAGCACCTCGCCGTCCAGCACGGCAGGCGAGAAGGCGTCGTCCAATACCGCGCGGGCCTTGTGCGTCTGCTGGTAGACGAACTTGCGGCTAACCCCGTGCCGGGCAGCCAAGTCGCTGACCGTCCCCTAGCCGGCCAACGCCTGAATGGCCAGGTCCATGCAGTCACTCCCGGGCAGCCTCGCTGCTGCGCCAACGCCTCGATCCATACTCGCACCACCGCTGAAAGCGTGAGGGTGCCATCCTCCACCCTGGGACCGCCAACCAAGCATCACGTGTAACCTGAATTCGAACCACGCCGTCTATTACCTGCGAAACGGCCGCAGCAGCGACATCACCTACGTGCTGCAACAGGCGTTCACCCCGAACAACGTGACCGCGCAGCCCAGCGCCCGGTCGGTGGGCAGCACGGCGCCGGGCCGCGGCAGCCGCACCGAGGGCGGCTTCGGGGAGGCGGCGGCGGTGGTTTCGGTGGCGGTGGCTCGGGTGGCGGTCGCAGTGGTGGCATCGGCAGCGGGGGCGGCGGCGGCGGCCTAGGCGGCAGCGGCGGCGGCCTGGGCGCATCAAGTGCTGCGAACGGGCTTGGCGGAGCGGGGCAAGGCTCCCCCTCGCAGGACCCGGCGCAGAATCCGGCCAACCCGCTGTTCGGCGGCCTGGACCCATCGGGCGGCAGCGCCAATCCAGGCGGCGGAGCCGGCGCAGGCAGCGGCGGCGGCACCGAGGTCAACTCGTTGCGCATCATCCCCAACCCGCAGAACAACGCCGTGCTGGTCTATTCCACCCCGCAGGAGACCGAGACGGTGGAGGCCATGCTCCGCAAGATAGACATCATGCCGCTGCAGGTGCGGATAGACGCCACCATCGCCGAGGTGTCGCTGAACGACGCGCTGTCCTACGGCACCCAGTTCTTCTTCAAGGCGGGCATCAACGGGGCGCTGTCCCTTGCTGGCCCCGCCGGCGCCGCCCTACAAGCTGCCGGGTCTGGTATAGGCAACTCGTTCCCCGGTTTCGTGCTGAGCGGGCCGAGCAACAGCAACGGCAACGGCGCGCTCGCGGCCCTGCAGGCCGTCACCGACGTGCGCGTGCTGTCCTCGCCGCAACTGATGGTGCTGGACAACGAGGCGGCCCGGCTGCAGGTCGGGGCGCTCGTGCCCTTCCTCACGTCCAGCTCGCAAAGCGTCGCGACGGCCAACGCGCCCGTCATCAACTCGGTGGACTACCGCGAAACCGGGGTCATCATGCAGGTGACGCCACGGGTGAACAGCGGCGGGCTGGTCACGCTGGACATCTCGCAGGAGGTCAGCGACGTTGACCCCTCGCAGGGGGTGCCCGGCATCGCCTCGCCGACCTTCTCGCAGCGCGCGGTCACGTCCCGGGTGGTCGTGCAGGACGGCCAGACCATCGGGCTGGCCGGGCTGATCCGGGACAGCAGCTCGCG
>JAABUW010008301.1_pt1 | contig 12176 bp, 14 predicted proteins | sample 5560081 | NCBI WGS metagenome assembly JAABUW01 (sample SAMN10711882, study PRJNA513363) | rock metagenome | isolation source: Antarctica rocks | place: Antarctica: Victoria Land, Knobhead sud | reverse complement strand
GGGCACCGCAGCCCGGAGCTGCCACGCGACCAGCTGGTGGGAATGCTCAGCGCCGCCACAGCGCCGAAAGGATCGGGGTTCCGATGAGCGAGGGCTTCGACAGCGTCACCGAGGTCTTCGACGCCTTCGTCGAGGCCGGTCACGCCCCCGGAGTGGCCTACGGCGTCGTTGACCACGGCCAGCTGATCCACGCCGGCGGAGCGGGGGTCACCCTGCTCGACCACCAAACGACGACGCCGGATGAGAACAGCGTGTTCAGGATCGCGTCACTGACGAAAAGTTTCACGGCGGCGGCGGTGCTCCGCCTACGCGATGATGGGCGGCTCTCACTGGATGACCGGATCGTCTCTTACGTCCCCGAACTCATCAGCCAGGCCATGCCCACTACGGACTCACCACCACTGACCATCCGCCACCTGCTGACCATGAGCGGCGGCCTGCCGACTGACGACGCGTGGGCCGACCGGCAGGAGTCGATGAGCGAGGAGGACTTCGCCGCATTCCTGGCCGAAGGCATCCGCTTTGTCTCCACCCCGGGCACGGCGTTCGAGTACTCCAACCTGGGCTTCGCGCTGCTTGGGCAGGTAATCACCCGCATCGCCGGCCGGGATTACCGCCACGAAGTCAGGGCCACCCTGCTGGAGCCTCTTGGGCTGCTCGACACCGTCTTCGCTGCCAGGGACGTGGATCCAGACCGGCTGGCAGTCGGTCACCGCCCCGTTGCCGGCGGGTGGGTTGCCGTGCCGTTCGATAGGCCAGGGGTATTCTCGGCGATCGGCGGCCTATACAGCACCGTCGCTGACCTCGCCCGATGGCTGGGAGGCTTCACCGACGCCTTCCCGCCACGTGATGACCGTGACGACCACCCGCTTTCCAGAGCCACCCGCCGGGAGATGCAGCAACAGCACCGCGCGTTCCGGTCCCCATCCAGGCCGCCTGCGACGGGAACCGCGGCGGTGCCGCCTTCTATGGGCTACGGCTACGGGCTGTTCGTCGAAGAGCACCCGTCCGCCGGGCCCATCGTCAGGCACCCTGGTGGATACCCCGGCTACGGCGCGCACATGGCCTGGAGCACCACATCGGGCTTAGGGATCGTCGCTCTGGCCAACGGCAGGTACGCCCCGGTCACCAAACCGGTGACCGAGGCCCTGCACTTGCTGTTGGCGCACCAAGCTCCGCCACAACCGGCACCATGGCCGGAAACCCTGCAGGCAGCGTCGGACGTACAACGGCTCTTCGCCCAGTGGGATGACGCGCTGGCGGACCGCATCTTCGCCGACAACGTCGACCTCGACCTGCCCCGCCAAGACCGTCGCCGTGACTTCGAAGCCGCAGCCACAGCGGCAGGCATCTTCGCTACGCCGAAGCCGCTACCCGCTGCAGGCGGGAAAGCGATGGGGCCTCCGGACGTACTGTACGCAACCCCCGCCTCGGCGAACTGGAAGATCGAGGGAACAGCCGGCAGTGCGGTAATCACCATTCAGCTCACCCCGCAGCGAACCCCGAAGATTCAGTCCGTCTCCATCGACGTCACCAAAGCCAATGAATAGAGGCCGCTGCTATGTGCTCGCGCCAAGGGCTGACTGGCCGCAGGGATGCCCGCCGCTTCGTAATCACGATACTCACAAGTGGCTCCCCTCCGACACAAGATTGAAGTGGTCACGGCGAGGGGGCTCCGGCCTGTAGGGTCCCCCTTGGCCTGCGGGATGGCGGCGATGGCTCGCTTCGCGGCAGGAGCGGACGTTTGAGAGCGCACCGGGTCAGTTGCAACACGCGGCGTCTGGGCGAAGGAGGAGCGGTCTGCTCTACGCAATCTCGCGGAGAAAGCCGAAGCCTCGTATGTGCTGGTTTACCGACCTGTCGAGCCTTCGGAGCAGCGAGCATGCGTCGATTCGCGCCTCGCCGGCGCCCCGCGCTCGAATTTTAAGTTGACAGGGCAAGGCTTGCAGCGGTTCAGGGACCGCTTCGAGGTCCGGACAAAGATGAGCTCGCAGGCGGTCAGCTACACCCGCCGCCGGTCGGATACGCCACGTGGGACGACTGGACGTCTGACCGATGGCCGACGTCTCTCAGTTGACCCGGATACACGACGTGCGACCGCCGCATCGACTGCTCCGTGTTGGTGCTCCTCGTAGCCGCACGTCGGCATGAGCGGACGTCAGAGCTGGCATCACCGATCGGCTCTGATGGCGGGACAGGATGACGCGTAACGGCGCCTATGGCCGGGTGGTGGGCCGCGAGCCCGACCAATGCTGGCCGGCGGCAGCATTGTTCCCGGTCACGCACCGGTGCTCGTTGGCGCGCCAGCCGCCAACCGTCCACTGCCCTCCGCCAGCACTCGGGACTGGCCGCGGTCCGCGGTGACGGTCAGCGGCTTCCGGCTGGTGCGGCGCTTCCATAAAGCCGAGCCGAGCCGTGACAAGGCAATGGTCGCGCTGTTTCCGAGTAGCGAAGCATCTGGTCTGGGAATGCCGCCTGAGTGCGCTGGTCCAGTGCGATCTCTCGCGACGCGTTGATGACCAATGTTCCTCTCGCTGGCTGTTCCAGAACCCGGTTCTTCTTCGCCTCGTAGTCGGGGTCGGTGCTGGTCTTCCAGGTCTTCACGGCTTGAAAGCTGACTCCCTCCTCGCCGAGGAGAAGGCGCAGGCCATCATGGCTGATGTCCTCGACCACCCCCTCGGCGACGAGGTAGTCCGCCAGCTTGGCCAGGCCCCACGTCGAGAACGGCAGGTCATGATCGGTCGGGCGCCCGAGGGCGATCCTCTTGATCTGCGCCCGCTGCGGCAGGGTGAACTTCGGTGGCCGCCCCCCGGCGTAGCGGGGGACCAGGGAGTCGAACCCGTCGGCGTTGAAGTTGTGGATCACGTCCCGGACCCGGTCCGGGCCGGTGAACGCCACCTTCGCGATCCCCAGCACGTCCATGCCCTGCGCCGACAGCAACACCATCTGCGCCCGCCGCCAGGTCACCACCGATCCGCTGCTCCTGCGGACCATCCGCAGCCGCCGCTGAGCTTCCTCGTTGCTGATCTCACACATGCTCACACGCTCGGCCATGGCCATCCTCCTGGGGGAAGTCAGAAGTGACAAACCCAAGATCACGCCTTGGAGCGCGCGTGCCTACCACCCCACCCGGCGTGTCGACTGAACCGCCCTGGGTGTGATGGAGGCTCTTCTTATTGGATTCCAACCCCGGCGGGGTTGGAGTCTTGGGCAGCGTAGAACGCTGCTTCGTACTCCGCCGGCGGGACGTCGTGGCAGTGCCCGTGGAGGCGGTCTTCGTTGAACCAGTGGACCCAGGACAGGGTCGCGAGTTCGAGCTCGTCGACGTCGTCCCAGCCGTGGGTGTCGGGGCCGTAGACGCACTCGGCCTTGTAGAGCCCGTTGGTCGTCTCGGCCAGCGCATTGTCGTAGGAGTCAGCGACGGTCCCGATGGAGGGGCGGGCTCCGATCTCCTCGAGCCGCTCGGTGAAGCGCACGGAGGTAAATTGCGACCCGGCATCGGAATGCGTCACCAGCCCGACCAGGCGATGGCCGCCTCGGGAGACCCGGGCCATCTCGAGCGCGTCCAGGACCATCTCGGTCTTCATGTTCGCCGCGGCCCGCCACCCGACGATGCGCCGGCTGAACGCGTCGACGATGAAGCACACGTACGCCATGCCCGAGCGGGTCGGGACGTAGGTCAGGTCCGTCACCCACAGCGCGTCGGGCCGGGTGGCTTTGAAGTGCCGGTTCACCAGGTCCGGCGCCCGGGTGGCGTCCGGGTCTGGCTTGGTGGTGAAGACCTTCTTGCGCAGCCGGGACACCCCCTGGATGCCCAGCTCGCGCATGAGGCGGGCGACCTGATCGCGGCCGATGTCGTGGCCGGCGCGCTGGGCGGCCTTCCAGAGCTTGTGGGCTCCGTAGACCTTCCGGTTCGCGATCCACAGCGTGAGCAGCACCTGCATCAAGATCGCGTCTCTGACCGACCGGGCGGACGGCGGGTTCTGCCGCTTCTTCGCGGCGTAGTAGCTGCTCGGCGCCACCTGCATCAGCGTGCAGATGAACTCGACTCCGAAGTCAGCACGGTTCTCGTCGACGAAAGCGACGATCACCTCGAGGGGCGGTCGAGCTCCGCCGCAAAGAAAGCCGAAGCCCTTTTCAGCAGATCGTTGGCTCGTCGCAGCTCACGGTTCTCCTGCTCAAGATCCTTGATCCGCTTCGCCTCCACCGACGTCAGACCGGGCTCGACGCCCTCGTCGATATCGGCCTGCTTGACCCACGTCCGCAACGACTCGACCCCACAGCCGATCTGCTCCGCGACCCGCTGGATCGTCCCGTGCGTGATGCCGAGCTCCTTACGGAGCTGCCGCACCAACCGGACAGCCCTGGCCTTCTCCTCCGGTGAGTACCGACGCGCAGTCGGCCGCCCAGATGCTCCTTCGATTCCCATGGCCCCATCCTCGTTTCCAAGGTCAGGAGCCTCCAGGCAACCCAGGGCGGTTCACGACTACGAGGCGAAGGTTGGCAGCCGCGGCACTAGTCTAAGTATTGTGGGATGCCGGTGGCATTCCGGCATGCGGCAACCAGGGCTCGGCTAGATGCGGGTTGCCGTTTCGAACTTGAGAACCCCGAGTACCGCTGATGCCCGGTCCTGGATTGTTGCACGTGACGAAGGCCGGCGACCTGGCGGCGAGCTCTCAAACCGCAGCGGCGCCGGGGGTGGCCGGCAGGTCGTCTTTGCGGGCCACAATGACGAAGGCCATCACGAGCAGGGAAAGGAAAAGCAGCGCCGCACCCCACACGAAGGACACGTGGTACCCGCGCACGAACGCCAGCGCGGTGACTCTCTTCGTGTCGGCAGCATTGGTCAGGTTGTCGCGCACATAGGTTGTGACGGCGCCGGCGTACAGGGTGTTGAGCAGCGCCAGGCCAAGCGAGCCGCCCACTTGCTGGGCTGTGTTGAGCACGGCGCTGGCGACCCCGGCATCGTGGTCCTGGACGTTGTACAGGGCGGTGCTGGACGCCGGGATGAATACACCCGCCAGGCCCACGCTTATCAGCACGAGTGAGGGCAGCACATGCGTCCAGTAGGACGTGTCCGGCGTGATCCGCGTGAGCAGAAGCATGCCGACAATGGCCGCGACCATGCCCGGGATCATCAGCGGCTTCGGCCCGACGCGCGGCAACAGTTGGGCCACTACCCCGGCCGCGAAGATGATCCCTAGGCTGAACGGCAGAAAAGCGAAACCCGACTTGAGCGGGCTGTAGCCCAAGGTGATTTGGAAATAATAGGTGAGGAACAGGAACATCGCGAACAGCCCTGCCCCGACCAGCAGGAACACCAGGTAGGAGCCGCCGCGGTTGCGGTCCAAGATGATCCGCAGCGGCAGAAGGGGGTTCTTGGCGCGCAACTCCCAGGCGACAAAGCCGACGAGCAGCAATCCGGCGGCGACGAGGAAAAACAGCGTGGAGCCGGCGCCCCACCCCAGGACCTCGGTGCTCTTGCCGGGGTTCTTCTGCTTGGCGGCCTCGGTGAAGCCGTAGACGAGCGAGACCAGTCCGAGGGTGGCCAGCACAGCCCCCAAGATGTCGTAGCTGGTGTCGCCGTGAGCCTTGCTCTCCTTCACAATCGGGATCGCTGCCGCGGCCGTCGCAAGTGCAATAGGTACGTTGACACCTAAGCACCAACGCCACGAGGCGTACTCGGTGAGCGCACCGCCGACGATCAAGCCAATGGCCGCGCCGCCGCCACTGATGGCACCGAAGACGCCAAAGGCTCGTGCGCGCTCCTTCGGCAGCGTGAACATGACGGTGATCAGCGACAGTGCTGAGGGTGCAAGCAGGGCGGCGAAGGCGCCCTGAAGGCCCCGCGCGGCGAAGAGCAGTGCGGCGTTGGAGGCGATGCCGCCGAGTGCCGACGCGCCAGCGAAGCCGAGCAGGCCGATGATGAACGTGCGCTTCCGGCCCACGAAGTCGGCGATGCGCCCGCCGAGAAGCAGCAAACCACCGAAGGCCAACGTGTACGCCGTGACAACCCATTGCCGGTCGGCGTCGCTAATCCCGAGGTCCTCTGCGCGGACGGAAGGGCAATGTTCACGATCGACGCGTCCAAGATGATCATCAGTTGGGCAACCGCGATGACACCGAGCGCAAGCCAGCGCTTGGGATCGAGCTCGCCGGTGGCCGCACCTGCGTCTTCGACGGTCACTCCTGTCGGCCGGTCTGGTCCTACCACTGTCTCTCCTTCGTCACGTACAGCGGACGCTAACCAACAAGACGGAAGAACTCGCCAAAGGTGTGAGTCCCCGGCCTCGCTGCGGAACGTACAAACGCATGCCGAGGCCGGGGACGTCCTCGTCTCGACATTGGCAAGACGCGGCGAGCGGTCACCATTCCCGCCTCATCACACTGTTCGCCGTGGCGACACAGCTGACAGCTGGCCGACGGCCTAGGCGCCGTGAGCGCATCAACGCCCTCCTGAGCGCGCAGGACACCGCTTGAGCGGTGTCCGCGGCGGCAGCGGCGGCAGGACGTCCATCGCCTGACCGGCGGTAGGCGTGGCGAGACCAGGATGCGATGGGCGACGCTGGGGCTGTGACCGACCCGCTCCAGTGCCGCGGTCGGGTCCCAGATCCGGTGTAAATTCTGACGGGAAGCTGGGCGCAGGCGCTGAGCGGAATCATCGCCGCCGGCGGCGACATCAGTCGATCACGGGCAACGCCCATCACCTGCCCAACGCTGATGATCACCGGGACATACGATCCGTTCTGCCCCCCGAACATGGTCCGCGAGATGGCCGACGCCATCCCGCGCGGTGAGTTTCTCGAGGCGCCCGGAAGCGGCCACGATGTCCATCAATCACACAGCCGCTGGCTGGTGTCAACCGTCGTCGACTGGCTGAGCGATCACTAACCCCGCACGGCCACAGCCAGTGGGTGATTACCTCTAAAAGGATCCGCATACGGCTCATTGCCGCGCGGATTATGCCGGCCGGACCAGGCCAGCTACCCGCTCGACGTCCCGGCGCAAAGCCGCGACCGCAGTGGTCAGATCGCTGTCGCCGGTTTCCTCCACGCGTTCGGTCACCCACTGCCGGATAAGCGCGGAGGGAGTCAGGTGCGCCCGGGCGGCCGCTGCGCGGACCGCATCATGGGTAGCTGGCGCAAGACGTACGGAGAACACCGCCGACGCTGTCGCCTCCCGCGCCTCCTCCTCAGCGACGGCCTGCTCTTCGTCGACGTATTCGGCAGCGGTCGCAGCCAGCTGCTGGTCGATCTCGGCCTCAGTTCGCGTCGTCATCGTGTGCCTCCTGGTAAGTACGCCGCTCCGCACCGGTCGTCTTCCATGCCGTGACGCCCCACAGCTCGCCCTCGATACGGGCCGCGATCACGGTGAGCACGAAGCCGGCGGCCGGCGAGTAGCCAACAATCCGTACTGCACCCGTGCCCGATCGCGGGTCCGGATCGCTGGTCGTCGCGTTAGCGTCAGCCGCTGCCTCCGTAGCCCACGCCACGTCGATATCGACCGCGTCGGGGTAACGCTGCGATCGGGTAGCGATGTGCTCAGCCCGAGTCTGAGTCCAGCGCACCGTCACTCGCATAGCGTAGTCATTATGACTACGCTAGGCCAGCGAGTGCCACCAATCTTGTCGTCTCGACCAGCTCATGAGCTGTCTCACTCAGGAGCGCTTGCGGGACGGCCTCGTGGTGGCCGTGCAGGCACGGAACGACCCGGTCGTGCTGCAGATGTTGGACGTTCGGCACGTTCAGCGGGACAGTGCGTGCGTGAAGGAGCGGCCGCAGGTCTCGGTGCCAATGGTCGTCGGGATGACGGTCCTGGCGGCCCGCCGCGCCGCCGGCGACGCCGAAGTCGTGCTCGCCCCGGCGAACGCTGACGGGCCCCCCTTGGGCGCGTTGCTTTGGCCGCACGAGTCCGAGTACGTGATCGCCAGCCAGTCACCGGTTGCCGGCACGCGTGTCCGGCAGTACGACCGCGTCGTGATCACCTACGTCAGGACCAATACTGTGGGGCCCGGGGGTGGCTGGGGTCAGGGAGCCACGTCGACCCAGGCCAGCACCCGAAAGCCTTGGTGTTGCTCATCCGCTTGACGACGCCGAGCGGACGAATCCCCCATAGGCGATCCTCATCCGGCCTTCAACCCGTTTAGGGGGGCGTTGGCTCAATGGCGCTTCCGTGGAGCGGCAGCGCAGCGCAGACGCGAGGTCCGACCACGCCGGGGGTGGGTTGGCGACGTCAGGTGAGCCGCTCCCACAGCCCAGTGCTGGTAAAGAACTGTTGGACTTCGTTGAGTTCGACGTCGGCATCTTCGGCGCTGCCGACCGCGGGTCCGGCCACCCACCACTCTGCGCCGGGGATGCCAGCCGACAGGTAAGCGCGGCTCCCCGGTCGGTAGATGAGCTTCGGATCTCGGGGCTGGGCGAGCACGGTCCCGTGGGCTGGTTCCCATAGGCGGATGGCCCCATCGACACCTTCCAGGACGACGGCGTCGAACCAGCGCCAGACAACGACGTCGGAGACGTCGGCTGTGGTAGCGACGGCAAGCAGATGACCGGGAGCCACCCGCTCGGTGCGCGGCGTGGGGAAGGCTCTCGCGTAGGCAACCGTTTCCTTCCCGCTGCCGGCGAACACGGTGCACGCGTCCTCGGTAGTGCTCAGGACGATCGCTGGGCGCAGTCGTCGGGCAGGTTCTCGGTAAGGCAGTTCAGTCACGGGGCCATCTTTGCAAAGGCGGATTCCAGCGAACGTCGCAACACCTGAGGTTAGGAGTCGCGAATGGGTGTCAGTTAACACGGCCGACCAGGAGTAGCGCTGACGGAGGTCCGGCGATCGTTCGAGCGGGTCATCGCACAGGGCGTGAGCAACAGCGCGGCGTGCCGTGCCGTCGGGATCAATCGGCGCACAGGGACACGGTGGCGTTACGGGCGTGACATCCCGGCCACCGGCGGGAGGACGCTGCACTATCCGCCGGTGGTCACCACCAACCGGCCGACATCGATTTCGGCTCGCTACTTGTCCGAGGACGAGCGCATCCAGATTTCGGACCTGCGACAGACGGGAGCAACGGTTCGAGTGATCGCCGCCGAGCTGGGCCGAAGCCCGTCAACGATCAGCCGCGAGCTGCGCCGCAACGCCGACCCGGCCGGCCACTATCGGCCCTCGGCGGCGCATCGGTCCGCCGTCGTGCGGCGCACCCGCTACCGTGCACGCCGGGTCGACCGAGACGTGGTGCTCCGTGCCCGGGTGCAGCAACTGCTGGCGCTGCGGTGGAGTCCAGAGCAGATAAGCCGGCGCTTTCGGTCGAGTACGTCGATGACTCGTCGCGGCGGCTGGTCACCGAGTCGCTCTACCAAGCCATCTACGACCCGAGCAGCGGCGTCGTTCGCGACCGCGCCTGCATGCCGTCACGCACCCGACGACCCCGCCGCCGCCCGCACCGGCGCCCTGATGCTCGCCGCCGTGGTCACCTGGTGGCGATGACCATGATCGACGACCGTCCGGAGACGGTTGCCGATCGTGTCGAGGCCGGGCACTGGGAGGGCGACTACATCGTCGGTACCGGCAACCGGTCTGAGATCGGCACGCTGGTCGAGCGCACTACGCGCCAGCTCGTCCTCGTCCACCTCGGCCACGACCGCTCCGCAGTCGCGCTGCGCGGCGCGCTGATCAGCGTGTTCGGCGCAATGCCAGCACCGTTGCGTCGCTCGCTGACCTGGGACCAGGGCAAGGAGATGGCCGGCCACCTGGAGCTAACGCGCGAGACCGGAATGCCGGTCTACTTCTGCCACGCGCACAGCCCTTGGCAGCGCGGCAGCAACGAGAACATGAACGGCCTGTTGCGCGACTATTTTCCCAAACACACCGACCTCCGCAGCCACACCGCCGACCGGCTCGCCGCCGTCGCAGCGGAGATCAACGATCGACCCCGAAAGACACTCGACTGGACCACCCCCGCCGATCTGTTCGATCGCCACCGCGCGGTGAGCCCCAGGGCGCAAGTCGGCTAAGCGCCCATCTGTCGCCGCCGTACCCCGGATGCCGGCTGGGTCTCGATTCGGCAGCATGAGGCAGATGACCACCGGCACGACCGCGCCCGAACATCCAGAGGTCGTTCTCATGTGCGGAGTCGCAGGTTCGGGCAAGACGACCTACGCCCGCCGCCTTGAGGCGTCCGGGTATGTGCGGCTTTCTGTGGACGAGGAGGTTTGGGCGACCAACGGCCAATACGGCATCGACTACCCAGCCTCTGACTATGCCGCCCTCTCCCAGGCCGCCACGCTCCGGCTGCGGCACCGCCTCATCGAGCTCATCGACGCCCGCGCGCGCATCGTCATCGACTTCAGCTTCTGGAACAAAGCAGCGCGCGACGAGTACAAGGAACTCGTCAACGCCCACGGCGGACACTGGCGTCTCATCTACCTCAAGGTCCCAGAGACCGAGCTTCGACGACGACTTGCCGAGCGCAGCCAGCGCTTCGATGCCAACGCCGCATTCACTATCGACGACGAATTGCTTGACATCTACCTCGCCGGTTTCGAGGAACCTCACGACGAAGGAGAACAGGTGATCGACTGGAACGAACGAAACCCCAATGATGGCTGCTGACCCGACGGGACCGCCACACCTGTACAATTCAACTTCCGGCGTGTTGCGACGTTGACTGAAATCCGCCCATCCAAACCGCCGCCGACGAAACCTTGCGGGCCCGGAACTGGACCATCCCCCACCAAATCGACCACCCCGCCGCCTACCTCGCCACGCTCCTGCGCGACGTCGACCCCGCAGACCGGCCCGGCGCCACCGAAGACGCCAAGCGGGCCCAGGACAAGCTCGTCCGGAATGGACCTGGCAAACCACCCTCGGCCCCACCACCTGCCCCCACGAACACCCCGGCGGTGACATCCCCCACCCCATCCACGGACACCTCGCCTGCCCCCAATGCCGACCGCAGATCGGATCCGGCTGAGCGTCATCACGCCCAGTCAGGGGGAACCGGCGGGCCCGGCCGCTGGCTTGGCCGCACCGGCCGGTCACCGTGTCGGGTAGTGGCTTTGGTGCCGGCCCGGTGGTGCTGCGGTTGGACGGGGCGATGCTGGCCCGGGTGCCGTCGACCGCGGGCCGGTTCACTGCCCGGGTGGTGGTGCCGGGGACGGAGACGCCGGGGGCGCATCGGCTGACCGCGGTTGCGGGGTCCCGGTCGGCGGCGGCGACGCTGCAGACCCGGGTCCAGTGGACACAGCTGGGGTTGTATGCCGCGCACCGTGGGGCGAACTGGTATGAGCATCGACTGAGCCCGGCCACGGTCGGCCAGCCGACGTCGCCGCGGCACGAGGCTGGGGAGCCGGCGCCGTGCGTGCTGATGGTCCACGGCGGGCCGACGGCGCAGTCCTCGGCGCGATACCAGGCACAGACTGCGTTCTGGACCTCCCGCGGCTTCGGCGTCGCGGACGTCGACCATGGGGGCTCGACCGGGCAAGGCCGGGCCTACAGCGAGCTGCTGCGGGGCCGCTGGGGCGAGGTCGACGTGGACGACTGCGAGCCGTCGCACGGTGGCTGCTCGACACGGGCAAGGCCTCCGCCGTCGTGATCCGCGGCGGCAGCGTCGGCGGCTGGACCGTGCTGTCGGCGCTGACGCGCGGCGAGAGCCCGTTCGCCGCCGGCGCGTCGTACTTCGGGGTGGCCGACCTCGCGGGAATGGCGGCGCACACCCACGACTTTGAGTCCCGCTACCTGGCTGCTGCTCGCGGCCCTGGCCGAGCGGGGAGTCCCCCACGCCGCCCTGTTCTTCGAGGGCGAGGGCCACGGGTTCCGGCGTCGCGAGACGCAGGTGGCGGCGCTGTCGGCCGAGCTGGCCTTCTACGGTCAGGTGCTGCAGTTCCCGACCCCGGACGTGGAGGAGCTGTTGCTGCGATGAGCGCGAGCGGCGGGTCTTGTCTGGTCGGCTGAGCCCAGGTCGCTGCCGGCCTGGTCGTCCACAGGGCAGAGCCAGCACTCCCGACTTCGACGGGCGCCTGGACGGGGCGCTGGGTCAGTCGGCCCATTGCAAGTACAGCTTTGCAAGTTCTTCTTTGCTGTTCTACCGTTGTCGAATGACGGAGCCACTTCTGTATGTCGATCCGGCTTTTGACACGGCGGTGGTGCGCGCTCTGGCCCATCCGCTGAGGCTGGCCCTGCTGAGT